>Ga0256404_1001727_pt1 | contig 51282 bp, 47 predicted proteins | sample RumenRJG_01DNA_FD_185990 | JGI IMG/M metagenome (GOLD analysis project Ga0256404, IMG submission 185990) | Bovine rumen microbial communities from Lethbridge, Alberta, Canada - RJG_01 | ecosystem: Host-associated > Mammals > Digestive system > Stomach > Rumen | place: Canada: Alberta | collected...
GAGCCATTCTGATTGCTTAGATGATGCCAAAGAGGTTGCTGCAATGCTTAAAGAGAGGCTTCCTCGAATTGAAGGAGAGATTCAGATAAAGGACATTGGTAATACTGTCGGCTCCCACTCAGGCCCAGGAACTGTGGCTATATATCTGTGGGGCGACACGCGAGTTAGCTAACCCTTTTATTTCTTTATTTTTTCCCTGTTCGTCAATAGACGGCAGGGGATTTTTTATATGCAGCATATAGGTGAGATTTCTTGTTATATGCGAAGATTTTCTATATAATTAGTCTATGAGTACAGAATACGATTCATTAGTTAACAGAATAATGTCTCTTCGCCGTTTCGGCAAGAAGAAGGGCATTGATGTATCCTCGGAAATGTTAGACGCATTAGGAAGACCTGAAAAGGACGTGAAGGTCATTCATGTTGCAGGTACTAATGGCAAGGGCTCGACCTGTAATTATATTGGCAACATTCTGATGAAGCTAGGCTTTAAGGTGGGGCTATTTACATCTCCGCATCTTGTTGATTTTAGTGAGAGAATTCAAGTTGGAGTTGATGATACATTTACAAGGATTAGCCATGAGGATGTCCTAAGATTGGGACATAAGATATTGGGTATGGAAGGTGGCGTCGAAGCGACTATGTTCGATGTATGCTTCGTAATGGCTATCTTGTACTATAAGGAAATGGGATGCGATTATGTGATTCTTGAGACGGGGCTTGGGGGCACCTACGACTCAACAACAGCCATATCTTGCATTCCCAAGGTGTGTGTTATTACAAGTATAGGCTTGGACCATACGAAGTATCTTGGCAATTCAATTGAAGAAATTGCAAGCAATAAGGCAGGGATAATTGTTAGTGGAAGCAGGGTGGTATTATCTCATATGAGTGATGCGGCTCGTGATGTCATATTGCAGGATTGTGAAGACAAGGGGATATCCCAGGGCGATGTAGTAGTGGTTGATGAATATGATTATTCGCCCTATAAGATTCTAAGTAGATTAGGGGGATTTCGGATATATAATGCCAAGGCAGCCATTGCTGCTGTTAGGACGCTAGTTGATGTGGATAGAGACAGCTTCATCATTAAGTATATGGAGTACAATCAGAGAGGCACCGAGCATTGTGGCAAGGATTGTGAGAAATGTGCTGATATGGATAAATCTTGCGAATTAAGCTTTGATGAGTGGGTGGATTCCTTTATTAATGTGGGAATTATTTCCATGAAGTTTCCTGGCAGAATGGAGAAGCTAAGCGATAACGTGATTCTTGACGGAGCCCATAATATTGAAGCATTTCGTATGTTGAGTAAGACTTTGAGTCAGGAATATGAAGGTCGAAGTATTCATATTATAATGGCGGTCCTTGAAGACAAGGATTATGAAGAGGAGATTGAGATAATTGGGCCTGTGGTAAGCGAATTTCTTACTGCAACAATCGATGATAGCCGCGCTAAGAGTGGCGAAGAATTAGCTGGTATGATTAGTAATATGGGCTATAAGGCAACTTATCTTGGAACAGAAGAGGATGCAGCAGCATTTATTGCCAAATTAATTAAAAAAAATGATGCAAAATCTTCCCCAGAATTATATAATAATTTATATGTGGTTTGTGGCTCCCTGTATTTTGTGGGAAATGTTAAGAGGTTACTAGAGTGATTACAACAAGAGTTGATGCACTTAGAATAATGGGACTTCCAGTAGGGGCATCTTCCTTAGATATCAAAAATGCATATAAGGAACTATCCAAGAAATATCATCCTGATGTTGTTGGAGAAGAATATTCTGGGATGTTCGCCCAGATTAATGAGGCCTATGACTTCTTAATGAAACATCCTGCAGTAAGCCGTAAGGTACTTGGCAATGATGAGAAGGCGATGCAACGCTACGCTAATCAGCGCAGTAATCGTGACAAGGCTAGGCGATATGAATTCAAGGACAGGATGCGCAAGAAGGAGAAGGAAGCCAAGCTAGAGCAGGCTGCCAAGGAAGCTAGAAGAAAGCGAGAAGAAGAGAAAGCTATTAAGCTTAAGGCAGAACAAGAAGCCGAACGCCAGATTAAAGCAATGGAGATGGCGATTATAATTTCTAAAATGATAGGAGAGAAGTAAGATGAGTAGAGAGAAGATTGAAGCTAATAACGAGAGAAAGAAGAATTATAAGCAGTATAATAGAAAGGCTAAGGCAAAGAAATTGACGGCCTACATTCCTGTCATTATAATAATTGCTATTGTTGTGTTATTTGCAGGAGTTGGAGCTTACGCAGGTTATACTTCATACAAGGCTAAGAATCCGACTTATGATATAGTTAATATGGACCCAATTACAGATTATACAAGCACCTTAGAGAAGATACAATAGACAAGTCATAGTATAGTGTAATATAGAAAGAGAGCCTCAGGCATTTGCCTGAGGCTTTATTTATGTCTATACCTTCTTCAGAAGCTGTCTGTTGATGTTATAGGTATTCTCGTCTATGCCCATCTTAGAAAATCCAGCCAGATATAAGGTGTCCATTAGTTGGGACAGCTCATCTCTTGATATTCTAATCTTAGAGTCAGTACCTTCGTCAAGCCTAGCCATTATCATTGACTCAACTTCTCGTACAGAAGGATTCTCAGCTTCCACAAGTCCACGCTTCTTCCATTTCTTAAGGAAACGCCTGTATTCAAGAAGCAGGGCGTCCCCGAATAATCCTTGCTTAACAAGTCTTGTTCTTCGCCATTCGAATATGAGTAGTCGACCTAACAATACCAATAAGACAACAGTAATTAGTGCTCCAATCATCCATATAAATGGTAGCAGAAGGTATCCGAAGGTTTTGGCAAACTGAGCAAATGAACCTGAGGAAGCAGCATTTAATGCGTCACTTAGAGCATTTGCAGCATCGTTGCCGCTATCACTATTTGAACCTAGTGAGCCATTGTCTCCCGAAGTATTATCTACTAATCGCTCTGTAGGATTGAATAGCCCTGCAAATATTCCGAAGATTCCAAGACTTCTATTAGAGGTTTCTGTTTCTGTGGCAGGTGGTGTCATTTCGTATGGAATCCAACCGTAGCCATCAACATATATTTCCACCCATGAGTGAGCATTTGCATCAGATAATTCAATTCGATATAGTCCTTGCGAAGCAGGATTCTCATCATCTGCCTTGCTAGAGGTGTCCTTATTATCGTACACCCATCCCGTAGTATCATCTGCAATCTTGTTGTTATTCATAAGAGACCCTGGCTCTAACAGATAGCCTTCGCAGTATCTTGCAGGAATGCCCATGTATCGAAGCATAAGTGTTGCAGATGAAGCGAAGTGCGCGCAGAAGCCGCGTCTATTCTTTGTTAAGAAATGTTCAACAATATCCTCATTATAAGGAGTAGCACCTGGTGCCATAGTATATACGAAGTTGTTTTCGTAGAATCTCTTAAGGTTCTCCGCAATCATAATCGTTCTTTTTTGCGGTTCCATTGCGTCAATTTCCTCGTTGGTAAGAGCGGCCTCATTACTTACAGCCGCAAGTGTGCCCGCAAGAGTAGATGGATATGACAGGTAGAGGGATTTGTATGCGTCCATCTTCTCAGGGGAGTTAGCGCCGTAATTAGTATTTGCCATAAGAGGAACATATATGGTCTCGTAGGATTTCTCATCTAGAGAAGCATTAAGTGTAATTCGAGACGCTATGTCATTCTCATTAATATAGTTACTGCGAACAGGAGAGATGCCAGTCTTCGCTGCAGAGCCCTCAGTTGTAGTAAGAAACGGTATGTATGGCTCGTAATTATATGTCTTATCAGCACCAACATTTTCAATATGCATCTTAAGATATTCCACGCTGTCTCTGTCCGCAGGCGTATAATCGTCGAATGCAATTATATCGTCTGCAGTTGTAAGCATACTATTCCCAGAAAATGTATTATAGAAATGATTCCTCTCATATCTGACACCGGTGTACGCTTTAAGGTACATATCATTGTTGTTCTCCCGGACATAATCAACAATTAAGTCTGTCTGATAATCTGGATTGACACTACGAATTCCACCTAACTGCCCCTTAGACAATCCACCAACGGCATCGTATCGATTAAATAGGGCAGTAACGCCGCTGACAACTACGGTCTTGACGTACTTATCGGTTACGTCCTTAACAGCATTTGACAGCTTCTTGGTAGAGAAATTGCTATTGAATACGCTGCCAACCACAAGCATTACGATAGCAGACAGAATGACGGAATAACCCAGCATCCATACCATTCCCTGTCCGCTGGCGTGGTAGTAGTGAGTCTGCTTCTTCTTCGTTCGACGCCGGCCAAACGGCAGGTCCTTCTTGTATTTGTAGGGCAGGGTGTAATGCCCGGAGCGCCCTAGCACCGCAACAGATATATATACAGCAAGAAGCATCACAAGATAGATTCTTGGTGGAACAATATCTATGTAAAATGCGAATTGAAGCGGCAGGAAAGATACAATAAATGTCATTGGAAGGTCCATATATCCCGAAATTGTTATGTTGAAAAATATGGAGAATACGCCACCAACAAAGATTAGCATTACACTTACCGCAAGATTCCTGTCGGCAATCTGTTCCTCGGCCACACGTCCAGCTACTATGCTAAAGAAGGTTTCGTAGCGGCTAATTACTTCATTTAAGAAAGCCTGGAAACCTGAGTTGATATACATATAGAAGGCAAATGCCATAATTATCAGCAGTATAAACACCACAACATAACCTGTATAGAAGGTGATGCGGTTATAATATATGAAGGAAGACATTATTGATAGTAGCAGAAGTGTGATTGCGACAAGAGGTGTGTTGAAGGGCAAGTCGAAGGAAGCTGCAAGCCCCACAATTGTTCCATACACTGCAAGAAACAGTAAAATTGCGCGCACTAAGCAAAGGAAGACGCGATTGTCTGACTGCTTCTTCTTAATATCTAACAATGTGATGCCATATAATTCGCTTTCCATCAAGCGGGCTTTTTCTTCACGTTTTCTGCGTCTTTTTTCCACGAGTGCTCCTTAATAAGTGTGCCTTACTTCTCTACAACCTTGCCATCCTCGATTCGAATCATTCCATTTAAGGCGGCAGGATTATGCCCAACATAAGTGTCGTAGGCGTTCTCGTAGCCCTCGATAGGGCAGCGATACAATTCGTATAGCGCGGAGTACAAGTCCTCCTCTTCGGTCACTACCTTCATGGTAAATGTGTTGTCTTCGCTATGATATATTGCAACAGAGAAAGGCTCCCTTTCCCTGATTAAGTCTTTGCCAATTGCAAGGAAGACATCAAGGGTATCCTGGAGTGAGTCTTCCTTGGTGGAATCAACATTTTCAATATCTTCAGAGAGATTCGGCTTGGTAAGGACCGGGAAGATAAGATAATACAATTCTTTGATTTTCTCGAATTCACGAATCATCATCTCGTCCGTCTTGGCTGTAAGCTTCCAGTGGACGTCCTTGAGCCTGTCCCCTACGCGATATTCCCTAAGCTGCTTAATGTCCTGGGTTCTTTCGCCTCCTACAGTATTGACTTCTGACGGGTCGCCGTCACTTGCCGACGCGGCAACGCGCTTTCTCGGATAGGTTGGAGCAGGCACATCTTCAGGGGTGACAGGAATTTCCAAATTGATAGATAGTGGCCTGGTAAATGTATATAGATGCAGATAGTCTGTAATATCTATGCTTGTCATTTTCAGGGTGACCATACCTGATTTTGTTACAGAAAATGGCAGGGTGAACTCCCCATTTTTCCTTGCCTCTGCAGGAAATACGAATTCCTGTGGCTCAGGGTGAGGGTAATATAGATTCTCATAAGTAAGCTTAATTACGCAGTTGAGAAGTGGCACAAAGCCTTTGTAGTTAGTTGTGATTTTGACATTTAATATGCCATTTCTCATAACCTCTAAGCTAAGAGGTGTGGCGGTGATTTCAAGCTTATCTATTTCATGCTTCGTAAGAAGGATTGATAGCGGAACTAACAGGGCGAGAAGAAGTAGTAGCACTGATAGAAGGGGTTGACGATAGAATATGGCCCCTAGCAGCACTAGCAGAATTACTAATATATATGTGATTATATATGGAATGTTCTTTTTGTTCATATGTGTTGGATATCTGCGGTGTAATCTTATTTCTTAATTGTTGATGTAAGTTGAGTGTGGGCGTTTCCACTAGTTGACCTTAGGCTGAGGTACATTTCTTAGGGCGCTAAGAAGAGCACCTTCTAAGTCCTCCCCTGCGGCAATACTTTGTGTCGTGAGCTTGACACGATGATTGGCAACTGCAAGGAAAATGTCATGAATATCTTCTGGAATAACATAGTCTCTGCCGTTAAGATAAGCATTTGCCCGAGCCATCTTGAGAATAGCAATGCTTCCTCTAGGACTAAGTCCAAGGGCGAAACGAGGGTCGTTTCTCGTCTCTTCAGTGATAGTAACAATATAGTCGTAGATGCTTTCGTCCACATGAAGGGCGCTAACTTCCTCCTGCATCTTAAGAAGTGCAGCGCTATCTGCTACGGCGTTAACATCTAAGAGATCAGTCTGGGAATTGCCCTTAAGTACATCGATTGCGTCTTCATGCTCAGGATAACCCATAGTAAGACAGGTCATGAATCTGTCAAGCTGCGACTCTGGAAGACGCTGGGTTCCCGATGAGCCGAAAGGATTCTGCGTTGCAATTACGAAGAAAGGGTTGGGAACCTCTCTTAGTTCTCCTTCAACAGTTACATGGCGCTCCTCCATAACTTCAAGAAGGGCGGACTGAGTCTTAGGAGATGTACGATTTATCTCGTCTGCTAAGAATAGGTTTGTATAGATGCTTCCCTCCTGGAAGCGAAAGTCTCCTGATTTTCTGTCATATAGCTGGAAGCCAACCAAGTCACTTGGAAGAACATCAGGAGTGAACTGAACTCTTCGATATGTAAGAGAAAGTGCCTTCGAGAATGCCACGGCAAGCGTTGTCTTACCTACACCTGGTATATCCTCAAGAAGTACATGTCCGCCTGCAAGTATAGTGGCAAGCACTGATTTTATTACATCATCCTTACCATGAATTACCTTCTTTATTTCATTAATAATTGCGTCTGAATTAGAATTGTTAGCCATAGTGGATTCCTCCGTATATACAATCGATAAGCGATAATTAACAAGCGCATATTTATTATATCATAAGGACATATCCTCTAACATATACAATAATATGAAGTTTTTGTGAATATAGGGCATATTTCTTGAAAAAACTTCTTGACAAAGAGTGCAAACTTCTATAAAATAATTGATGTTGTAAGCGCGAGTGGCTCAGCTGGTAGAGCACCACCTTGCCAAGGTGGGGGTCGCGGGTTCGAACCCCGTCTCGCGCTCTTCTAAAAAGCCAGTAAAATCAATGGTTTCACGGCTTAAGCAAAAATCTAAAATTTCAGAAATTCAATTTTCTACCCCCTTTTCTACCCCCTTTTTGTGGTAGAAATCTTTTATTTTCATGGTAAAATTCCAAGATTATTTAATTTCGAGGGGAGTGATTTCATTTGAGCAGACGAACTAACGGAGAAGGAAGTTGGGGCACCAAAACTATAAAGGGTGTCAGGTATTTCTATTATAGAGATACAGATCGTTCTTACACTTACGGTAAGAGTCAAAAGGAAATTAAGGAGAAGCTTAAAAAGAAACAAGAACAGAAAGCTCTTCAAGTCAATCAGAACACCACATTTGGTGAGTACATTAAGGATTGGATCAGTATCAAGCATAACGTGGTCGAAGATTCTACTTATTATGTATATGAGGATATTATTCATAGCTTGCTTCTTAATTATAAGGATTACGATTTGGCGAATAAGCAGCTTCATAACTTATCCCCCAAGGTATTCCAGCTATATCTTAATTCTTTGGCTGAGAACTATTCCAGAGCGTCTATAACCAAGATATGGCAACTTATAACACAATGTGTGAAATATGGAGAGTCACAAGACGAGATTAAGCAGAATACTTTGAATATGGTTAAAGTACCGCTGGAGTCTAAGGTGGCTGTTAAGAAGAGGGAAATACCATTTGTAAACAGCGATGAGTTAAACAGTCTGTATGATCTACTGGAGAATAGTACGGATAAAAGAAATGTGCATAGATACAAGAATAGTAACAACGCACATGCAATAATCCTTATTGCCTATACAGGCATGCGTGTAGGCGAGATGACCGCTCTTAAGTGGAAGAATGTAAATTTGGAAGAACGTTACATTGATATCGTTGAATCTACCGGAAGAATTAAGGATAAAAATGGGAAGTATGTTGCCGTAGATAAGTCAACTAAAACGGAGACAAGTAACAGGCGTGTACCACTGCCTGCAAGGGGCTTGGAGATGATTAAGTACTTCGATAGCTTTAACCCTGATCACGAGCCTGATGACCTTGTGTGTCTTACGGCTAATAAGACTAAGATTGGTAGGAGAAATATCAATAGAACGCTTGATTCAATGTGTCGAGATGCCAATTTACCGCATATGGGAATACACTCTCTCAGACACTCATACGGATCAATTCTGTTAGAAAGAGGCGTGAATATCAAGACCATATCCAATCTACTTGGACATAAGAACATCACTACTACCTACAATATCTATATAGGTGTAGACGAGAAGACGAAGGAGAAAGCGGTGACGGTACTTGATGAGTTTTAACTTAATGCTAGGCTCGGTAAAAAACAGTGTTTTTACCGAGTCTTTTACATTGAAAAATATACTCGGATGATAAAGATACTTTGGCTTTGTGAGATGGGTGTAGTATAATTATTTAATAGAAAGACAATCGGGATTTGTGGAGGTGAGTATGAAATACAAAGGAACTCTTATTGTTGTTAAAAACTGCGACCGTGCGCTAAAGTTCTATAGTGATATGTTTGGATTACGGTTGCTTCAAGACAACGATGGAAATATGGAACTGACTGATAATCTGTATTTACAGGAATCAAGTTACTGGGAAACATTTACGAGAAAACGAACAATTCCAAACAGCAATCAATCAGAATTATATTTTGAGGAGTCCGACATAGAAGAATTTGTAAAACGGCTTGAAACACTATACCCCGAAACAGAATATGTTAATCGTCTGATGACACATAGTTGGGGACAGAAAGTTGTCAGATTTTACGACCTCGACGGAAATCTGATTGAAGTAGGGACACCGGTATAGTTAAGAGTGCTAAATTCAGGTTTGTAGGGGAGAATTATGGTTAAACAGATAGTTAGAGATCCTTTATTCTTACAACAGAAGTCAGAACCGGCAACGGAAGCCGACAAGCAGGTAGTTCAGGATCTAATTGATACATTAAATGCAAATAGAGACCGCTGTGTCGGAATGGCTGCAAATATGATTGGTGTAAAGAAGCAGATCATTGTGGTAGCAGTGGGGCCTTTCGTTGTCCCGATGATAAATCCCGTAATCACGAAGAAATCGGGAAAATATGAGACGGAAGAAAGCTGCTTATCCTTAGACGGTAAGCGCCCATGCACCCGCTATAAGGAAATAGAAGTTGACTACTTGGATATAAACTTTGAAAAGAAACACGGAAAATATACAGATTTCACGGCACAGGTAATTCAACATGAAATCCAGCATTTTAGAGGAGCATTGATTTGATGGTGTTATTAATACGAGGTTGAGACTATGGATATGAATTTTGATGTTAGCAAGGTCTTTCAAGACCGCTTGGCTTCAAGTATGGGCCTTGATAGATATAAGTATATTATGGAGCAAGTGTATAAGACCAATATTGCTACAGATGAAGAGTTCCAGCGTACTTTTAATGGTTTCTACATCGTTAGAAGAAACGAGGCTTGGAGAAAGAATTACTATGAGTATTTTGAAAAGATAAAGAATAGCAAACCAAGCTTTGAAAGCATAATTACTTACCTTTTTAAGAGTAACGGCACCGTTGAACCTTCTTTTTCCAGCAAAATGCTTGCATCCATATCTGATGAAAAGCCTATATGGGACAGATATGTTGTTCAGAACCTCGGTATTAAGCTAACAGGCGATACTAAGGAAGAGAAGCTACATAATGCAATAGCACTATATTATGATATTGAGAAATGGTATAAGGACTTTATGAGTACCAATAAAGGCAAGGAATGTATCTCTGAATTTGACCGAGTATTACCGGATTATAAGGATATATCCAATATTAAGAAGATTGATAGTATCTTATGGAGTATAAGATAGAGGCGATAAGTTTATAGAAGGAATGTAGATTATGGAAATATCAAGTATTGCCAAGGCACAAGCACATATTGATGATATTTACAAAAGCATTGAGCTTACAAAAGGCAAATTATTAGAATGCCTTCAAAATAATAATTCTGTAGAGGCTCTAAAGAAGATTAAGTTTGAAAAGATTGCCATAGATCCTTTAAAACCTGAGGAAAAGGATAATAATATAAACTTTATTGAAATGCTAAATCAGTCTTTTTCGGATATTGTTGTATTTAGAGGTGTAGAGTATTTGTTTAGTCTTGATAAGTACAAGGGAAATGTCTTTAAAATCAATGCCGGAGCAGTAAATGGTTTTGATATTGAATCAAAAACAGTTGTAGCAGAGTGCTTTTCAGTATTGTCCGTATTTAATAATCAGAAAATCAAAAAGGATTCTGACAAGTTACTGAAAAAGGGTAAAGGCAAGGATAAATTCATTTTTTTCTATTCAGAAGCTGATGATGATATGAAAAAGATAGAAGAATTTATCAAAACCCACGAAGCCTATAAAGATATAACATATAAGAGTTTATCTAAGGATTTGACAACATTTGAATAATAAGCTGAAGAGTTGTTGCACAGCAACAGACTTCTTCATTTAGTTTGGCTTGTTTGCCCAGAACGAAAAAAGAGAGAGATGTCAACCCCGTAGCCGCTGAAAGCGGTGCAACACAGGGTTTACATCTCTCTCTTTTGGAGTACAATACTTAAGGCAAAACTAAATGAAGAAAAAAAGCCATTATTGTTGGAGCTTCTCGGAGGTAATGTCATCAACAATAATGGCTTTATTAAAAGAACTATTAAAAGGTATTCATATAATAGCACGATTATTTAATAGATTCAAGAGACACATTAATGGTGATTTTATATATGAGGATAGTATATATTCAATAACCCCGTTCTCTCTCAAGAACCTTCCATAGACCGTCACAGTAGTCAAATCTGCTATAAAGCGGCAAAAGGGATGGGGGTGTATGAAGAGACTGAAGGCCTGATATGTCAGGTCTTTTTTTGTATTTACATAGCAAAGATAAAATTTTTATAAATTTTTGTCGCATTTTACATTTTAAATGTGTATATATATGTGAAAGGTAAATCCACATATACAAATCTAATTAAAATGTGGTATATTATTAATAAGTATAATGAAGGAGGTAATTACAATGAAAAAAGAATTATTAAAAGGATTATCAGAGGAGCAAATCAAGAAGATTGAAGCTTGCAAGAATTCAGACGAAATCTTAAACATTGCTAAGGCTGAAGGAATTGAGCTTACTGACGAGCAGCTTGAGGCTGTTTCAGGTGGCGGCGGATGCTTTGGTGGAACCATGAAATGTCCTGAGTGCGGTTCTAATGATGTTAAAACAGATGTGAAGGAATATGATGGACCACCCGGTACTGGATTCAAAACAACAGTTTACAAATTCAAATGTAAAAAATGTGGTCATAAATGGGAAGATAGAAATTAATAAACCTAAGCATTTAGAAGGGCTCGCAATTGCGAGTCCTTTTTTTAAAATGTCGCATTTTGCATTTTAAATGTGTATATATAAGTGAAAGGTCAATCCACATAAACAAATCTAATTAAAATGTGGTATATTATTTATAAGCATAATAAGGAGGTAACTACTATGAGAAAAGAATTATTAAAGGGATTATCAGAGGAGCAAATAAAGAAAGTAGAAGCCTGCAAGAATGCGGAAGAGATTCTAGCACTTGCCAAAGAAGAAGGAGTAACCCTTAGCGACGAGCAACTAGAAGCAGTATCAGGTGGTTGTGGATTCAAAGATCCCCAAGAATATATTGTAGATGAGACACTTAACCAGACTTGTCTCTATAAAGTCGATACGCATTGTTATAATTGTGGTTCTCATAATTTCACACAAACATTTGAGACTCATAAAGCCATTACAGGTACTAAAGTCAATTGCAAATGCAATGACTGTGGTTACACTTGGACTGTGAATATAGCCTAATAGAAAGAAGTAAAAATTTGAACGGCAATCCGAATATTATTGATAAGAATAACAAGTAGGGAGGTAATTACTATGAGAGAAGAATTATTAAAGGGTTTATCAGAAGAGCAAATTAAGAAGGTTGAAGCTTGCAAGAGTACAGATGAAATCATAAATCTTGCCAAGGCTGAAGGAGTTGAACTTACTGAAGAGCAATTAGAAGCAGTATCAGGTGGTGGATGCTTTAGAAAATCAAAGGTAAAGTGTCCTAATTGCGGTGCTGATTATGAAAGTTGTTATAAAGAAAAAGTATGGACAGATGATAGAACTAACGGATCTATTATTCAATACAGATGTTTATGTTGCGATTATGTTTGGAAACAATAATTGACAATGAAACTAGACTTCTGAAGTAATGTGACTAAAGGCACTAGCTATAAATTGTTTTGCCCTGACTACTAAACATGAACAAAAATAAAGAGATGTCAACCCCTTGCCGCGAAGCGGTGCAAGGCAGGGTTGATATCTCTTATTTTTTTCGTACAATATCTTAGGCAAAACAAGGGAAAATTATTCTAACGGTTCATCTAGTATCTTCCATAGCCTATCAGCATAGCTATATGATATGTCAAGACCAAATGTTTGCATATAGTTCGTTCTGCGTTTGCAAATTTGTTCGTTTTTCCGTCCCAATAATAGGACACATCTCCATTTATAATTAGTAGTGTAACATGGAAAATGTATTAGTTAAATGTAATAAAACTGATACAACAAGTATTAATTTTTAAGGAGGAGTTATTATGGCAGAGAAGTATTTTACTATTACGGGAATGTGTTATAGGTATGGAAATGAGTTCTTAGAGCCCAAGATGAAGGTAAATCTTGTGAAAGAACCAGATAACAAACATGACTCAGAAGCAATCAAGGTTGAGATGCCCGGTCTCGGTCAGATAGGCTATGTAGCCAATAGTTCAAGAACAGTATTAGGTGAGTGTATGAGTGCCGGTAGACTATATGACTATATTGGTGATGAAGCAGAGGGTGAAGTGATGTATGTATTGCCACAGGGGGCTGTGTGTAGCTTGGTTGGAAAGGGAAGGAAGGGTAAATAGATTTTTGATATAGTATGGGCAAAATATACCTTTACTGCATCCGATGGTAAATATGAGAGGTATCAGAAAAAACAATAGATTTTGATATAGGTGTTGTTTTGCGAAAAGATAAAAAATGTTATAATAAATATGTTGTTTTGGAGGTGCTGTATGAAAAGGGATATGGATTTAATTCGTATAATAATGCTTAAAATAGAAGAAGAATTTGAAACTACAGCATTGGTTAATTTGAAAGTCGAAAAATATAGTAATGATGTTGTAGCGATGCATTGTAAATTATTATATGAAGCAGGCTTAGTTTCTTTTTATAAGTCACAATACGCAGAAAATGAGCTATCGTTTTTTACTGTTGGAAATCTTACTTGGGATGGATATGATTATTTGGATAAAATAAGAGATGATTCTATTTGGAGAAAAGTTAAAGATACTATTAAAAAGCAGGGGCTTCCACTGATTATTGAAACTGTTAAACAAATATCATCTGCTATTATCTCTACAATGACTCAAAATGCTATTAATGGAATGTAAGAGAAAGTATTGACAAAGGAGAAGAAGTATATGTCTGATAACAATGTTATTGATGCTATGTGGGATGATTCGCCAATTGATGTTACAGAGGAAGTGAATTTTATTTGGTCTATTGCAAACAAGTTGCGTGGTCCATATCAGAGTGATAAATACAAGGATGTCATCATACCGATGACAATTATCCGTCGTTTCGAGTGTGCTTTGGCTCCGACAAAGCAGAAGGTGGTCGAACAGCACAAGGTGAATCCGAACTTCCCAACGAAGGCTATGTATAAAGTGTCAGGATTCAAATTCTATAATACAAGCGAATATGACCTGGCTGAACTTGTAAATGATTCCGAGCATCTTGCTGCAAATTTCAAGAGTTATATCCAGGGTTTTTCTCCTAATGTGCAGGAAATTATTTTGTCAGCTGAGAAGGGGTTGGATTTTAATAAGCAGATTGACAAGATGGATAAGAATAACCGTCTGCTATCAGTTGTAAAGGCTTTCTCAGAGCTTGATTTGAACCCTGTAACCATTGACAATGTAAAGATGGGATATATCTTCGAGGAACTGATCAGAAAATTTTCTGAAAATGCTGAAGCCGGTGATCACTACACCGGGCGTGATATTATCAAGCTTATGGTCAATATTCTGCTCGCAGAAGGCTGTGATGATATCTTCGATGATGGCAAGGTTATCACTATCCTGGATCAGGCTTGTGGTACCGGTGGTATGCTTTCCACAGGATATAATTTCATCAAACGATATAATCCGTCTGCGGATGTGCGTCTCTTTGGTCAAGAGATCAATCCAGAATCTTATGCTATGTGCCTTGCCGAGATGCTTATTAAGGGACAGAATGCGGAGAATATATGCTATCAGGATACAATGAAGGCTGACCGCTTCAAGGGTACGAAGATGAGATTTGTGCTTGAAAATCCGCCATTCGGTACTGCATGGGGTGGTAAAGACGCGGCAGAAGGTGTTGAGGATGCCGTTAATGCAGAATACCAGAAAGGCTTTGACGGACGCTGGGGGGCTGGACTTCCAGGATCAGGTGATATGCAGATGCTTTTCCTTCAGTCTGCAGTTAATAAGATGGATGATACCTTTGGACGTGCGGCCATAATAGAAAATGGCAATCCACTATATTCAGGTGGTACGGCTTCAGGAGAAAGTCAAATTAGAAGATGGATGATAGAACAAGATTTGATAGAGGCTATTATTGCGTTGCCTACAGATCTTTTTTACAATACTGAAATAGCGACATATATCTGGATATTGTCAAAGAATAAGAGAAGTGAAAGAGTCGGGAAAATACAACTTATAGATGCTAGTAGTATTTATCATAAGTTAAAAAAAGCTCTAGGTCATAAGAAAAATGAAATTTCTCCGGAAGATCGATCAATAATAACAAAGCTTTATTCTGATTTTGCTGACAACGATCGGTCTAAAATTTACATGAATAATGAGTTTCTTTATAGAGAATATACTGTTATGCAACCTCTTCAGAGAAGTTATGCGGTTACTAGGGATAGGATTCATAAAATGCTTTCCGCCGGAACACTTTCTGCTTTATATGATGAAGGGAAAGTAGAAGAGTATGAGAACGCAGAAGAGTTAAGCGGAAAAGATGAAAAGAAACTTGAATCTTTCAAAAGAAATAAACCTTTATACGATAAGATTATTGAATTGCTTAGCTCTGCTATGTCTTCAGATATATTTTACTCAAAACGTGAATTTTTGCCAGTTCTCTCAAAGATTGTATTAGAGGCAACATCTGACAAAAAATTGATTGAGAAAATTGCTGATGGCTTGTCAATAATAGATAAAGAGGCAGAAGTACAAGTCGATAAAAAAGGGAATACTCTTTATGACAAGGAAACAAAAGATACTGAGCTTGTAAGTATGACTGAAAATATAGATGAATATATGGCAAGAGAGGTTCTTCCTCATATTCCAGATGCAGTAGCTTTTTTTGAAGAAAACCTGAGTGCGAAAAAGCCGACTATTAAGACAGGAGCAGAAATAAGGTTCACAAAATATTTTTATTCATATCAAGAACCAGAAAAGAGTGAGGAATTGGAAAGGAAATTCTTAGAACTTGAAAAGTCAATTAGTACAGAAATAGATTCTTTGTTCTCATAACAATAAGGATGTGATACAGATGAAGGAAAGTAATGTTGAGTGGGTAGGCCAAATACCAGATAGTTGGAGGATTGAGAGACTACAATGGCATTTGAGCGAAATAAAGGAATCAAACAATCCAGTACAGACGGAGCAGATATTGTCGTTGACAAATAAGCTGGGTGTTATTCCTTATGAAGAAAAGGGAGCACAAGGAAATAAATCAAAAACAAATGTAGCTGAATATAAACTTGCATATCCCAATACTATTGTTGCAAATAGTATGAATATTTTGATTGGATCAGTTGGTATTTCCGATTATTTTGGCTGCGTTAGTCCTGTATATTATGTGTTCAAGGCTGATAGTGGCTCTAATATTCAATATATAAATTACATATTTCAGACAACTGGATTTCAACGGGAATTAAGAAAATTTGCTAATGGAATATTAGAAATTCGGTTACGTGTGTCAGCGGATAGTATTTTGAAAAGAACGGTGCCATTTCCACCTGAAGACGAACAAAAGAAAATTGTTGATTTTCTTAATGAAAAATGTATAAAGCTGGATGGGATTTTTGCGAAAATAGCTGAGCAAATTGAAATACTAATCCGTTATAAACATTCAATAATCACAGAGACCGTTTTTGGTAAGAACATCAAGCATGAAGAGAAAAAAAACAGCGCCATAGAATGGATTGGTGATATTCCTGAATCATATTGCATCAGTAGAATAAAATATGAGATTGAGCCATTAAATAGGATGGTGAAAGAAGATGATGAAATAATCACCTGTTTCAGAGATGGAGAAGTGACTTTACGTAAAAAACGACGAGAAGACGGTTTTACTGTATCTTTTACGGAACATGGGTATCAAGGGGTTGAAAAAGGCGATCTTGTTATACATGGGATGGATGCTTTTGCTGGATCGATAGGATGTTCTGATTGTCGTGGGAAGACCACGCCAGTGGTACATGTATGCAAGACCACTGGTAATAATAGGTATTTTATGTATTTCCTAAGAAGCATGGCCTATAACAATGTTTTTCAAGATTTTTCATATGGTATTAGGATTCGATCTAGTGATTTTAGAAATTTTGCGAGACTTGGTGAATTGCCGATTGTAGTTCCCGATATCGAAGAACAGAATCGAATAGTTAATTTTTTAGATGAGCAATGTTTGATAATTGATTCTTTAATAGAAAAGAAAAAGAATCAGATGGATATTGTAAGCGAATATAAAGAATCTTTGATTTATGAATATGTTACTGGCAAGAAGGAGGTACCCGCTTAATGGAAGATATGGATAAAATGAGAGAGAATCAGGCGAAGCGGGTTTCAGTTTACGCTGAAAGACTTATGCATGGCTCCATCATTTCCGAAAAGGAATTCCAGCATTTCATCATGGAGAGGTTGGAAAAAGAAAACGGCTATATTATTCGTAAGGCGGCCAGTTATGATCGTTTCTTTGCGGTTGACCGGGAAATATTGTTTGAGTTCCTGAATGATACTCAGCCTGAACAGATGGATGCTCTTCGTAAGATATATAAAAGTGATCTTGAAGATACTATCGTAAGCTTCATCAATTCTGAGACCACAAAAGCACGTGGAAGTCTTTTGGATGTTTTGAAGCATGGCATCGAGATGTCCAACATGAAGCTGGAACTGATGTACACTAAACCGGCTACCACCTTCAATAAAGATCTGCTTGCAAAGTACGAAAAGAATATATTCTCCGTTATGGAGGAAGTATGGGCGAGTGACGATGAGCGCGTTGATTTGGTTATCTTCCTGAACGGTCTTGCAATCATGTCATTTGAGCTGAAGTGCAATACTGCTGGTCAGTCATATCAGGATGCAATTTATCAGTTTAGAGTAGATCGTAATCCGAAGACTAGGCTCTTTTGGTTTAAGGCAGGATGCCTTGTTAATTTTGCAATGGATATGGAAGAGGTCTATATGACCACAAAACTTGCGAAGGACGCAACCTTCTTCCTGCCATTCAATATGGGTAACGGTGAGGGTGTTAATGCAGGTAAGGGAAATCCGACATTAAAAGATAAATACAGCGTTTCCTATATGTGGGAGGATATTCTGAAGAAGGATACAGTTCTGGATCTGATTAGCAAGTTTATCTTCATTGAGACAAAGGAATCAGAAGATGAGCTGACAGGAAAGATTAAAAAATCTGAGAATCTAATTTTTCCGAGATACCATCAGCTGGATGTTATTCGTAAGATACTTGCCGATGTCAGCGAAAACAGAACGGCTCAGAACTATCTGATTCAGCACAGTGCAGGATCTGGAAAGACCAATTCTATTGCTTGGTTAGCGCATAGATTGACTTCTCTGCATGATGCGGATAATAAGATCATCTTTGATAATGTAGTTATTGTTACCGACCGTGTTGTAGTTGACCGCCAACTGCAGAAGGCAATCATGGGTATGGAACATAAGGCAGGATTGATTCGTGTGATGGATGATAAGTGTAATTCCGCTGATCTGGCTATTGCACTGAAAGGGAATACGAAGATTATTGCCACTACAATACAGAAATTTCCTTACATAGTTAGCAGTGTTTCCGGACTTAAGAAAAAGAATTTTGCAGTAATCATTGATGAAGCGCATTCTTCTACAGCAGGTAAAGATATGGCTGCCGTTACCCAGTCACTGGGTGTGGGTGAGCAGGAGGCAGGCGATGTAGAGGATATCATCATTGATGAGATCAAGAGAAGTGGGAAGCAGGCGAATGTTTCGATGTTTGCGTTTACGGCGACACCGAAGCCTACGACAATTCAGCTTTTTGGTCATATAAATTCAAAGGGACAGAGAGAAGCGTTTCATGTCTATTCCATGAAGCAGGCCATTGAGGAAGGATTTATTCTTGATGTTCTTCAGAATTATACGACCTATGATACCTTCTTCAAGATTAATAAAGAGATAGAAGAGGATCCTCGTTGTAAGACTGTGGAAGTAAAAAGACAGATTGCACGTTTCGTAGAGTTGCATGAAACCAATATCTCTCAAAGAGTTGAGGTTATCGTAGAACACTTCCGTACAACTGTATTGCCTGAACTTGGTGGCATGGCTAAGGCTATGGTTGTTACAGCATCCAGACAGGGAGCGGTTAAGTATCGTCAGGCTTTTGAGGATTATACCAAGAAAAAGGGATATGATGATATAAAAGCTCTGGTTGCTTTCTCAGGAAAGGTAACACTTCCGGACGATGAAACAGAATATACGGAAGCATCTATGAATGGATTCTCTGAAGATCGCTTAACGAAGGAATTTGATAAGGATGATTATCAGGTCCTTCTGGTAGCAAATAAGTATCAGACAGGTTTTGATCAGCCTAGGCTCTGCGCTATGTATGTGTTGAAGAAGCTTAAAGGTGTATCTGCAGTACAGACACTTTCCAGATTAAACCGTATCTGCCCGCCGTTTGAGAAGAAGACATTTGTGCTGGATTTTGTGAATACCTATGAGGAAATTAAAGATGCGTTTGCCCCTTATTACACAACCACATTGTTGTCCAATTCTGTCACTCCTCCGGCGATATATGATCTGGAAGCAAAGATAGACGCTTATGCAGTTATGGATCCGGACGATATCGAAAAGGCAAATGAACTACTTTATAAGAGCAATATCTCATCCAAGGATAAGCAGAAGCTGACCTTCTATTTCAAGAGAGCAAAGAACATGATAGAGGCGTATGAGCTTATCAAGCAGCATGAGATCGTTGCTTTGATGAGGCACTTTATCCGCTTCTATGAGTTTATTCTTCAGGTGTCATGCTTTGAAGATGTGGAGCTGCATAAAAAATATAATTTCATGACATATTTGCTTGCATATATCAACATAAAGCATCCTGGTGGCGGCTTCAATCTGGACGGAAAGATTAAGGCGACGAATTTTGTTCAGAAGAAGATTGATGAGCAAAAAAAACCCGAGTTGGTTGCAAAGCCTGTTGTTGAATTGCCTAATGCCGATAGCTTCGGGCTAACTGAAGCCAAAGAAGAGCGTTTATCTAAAATTATTGCGGAGATTAATAGTAGAACCGGTAAAGCATATGATAATGATGTTGCAGTGAAAGCAATGCTTCAGATTAGAGACATTCTTATGAAATCTGACAAACTGAAAACATGTGCGAAGAATAATACGGTTAAAGATTTTGAGTTCGCATATTTTGATGATATAGATGATGCATTGATAGATGGTTTGTCTCAAAATCAAGACTTCTTTTCGTTATTATTATCTAATGATGAAATAAAGAAGCAGGTGCTTGGAATATTTACAGAAGAAATATATCAAAGTTTAAGAAATGCATAAGGGGGATATAGTTATGTTTGATAAATTTCGATTAAAGGATGTTTTGGCGCAATACAAGGAAGATTTTGTTGTCACACAGTGGGGTAACGAAAGGTATAAGTGGGAGGCTATAAAGTGTTTTCAAGATAATTGGGACATTAATGCAGAGGATTTTCCTGATATGTTGAGCAATTCATTATCTAAGACCATGAATCTTCTTGCTTCAATGAATAATTTTCCTCGTAGAATGATAAAGAAGTTCGCTAAAATGTCACCCGAAGAAGTTAGAGCAATGTTTATCTCGTTATTTGATGAAACTAGGGATGTATATGAGCGTATTGATGAATTTAAGATGAAATCATCAATTATGCTTGAAAAATATGGTAATGGAGCCGGACAGCATTTTCAGTATGAAAACGCAATCAGTACGTATTTGTGGCTTCGTTATCCGGACAAGTATTACATTTATAAATATGGTGAGGTTAAAACAGTAGCCGATGAGCTTGAAAGTGATTATCGTTTCAAAAAGGGTGCCTATGCAGATAATATTAGGAACTTTTATAAGCTTTATGACGAAATCTGTGAAGAGATAAAGCAAGATAACGAGCTTGTTAATATATTTAAAAGTCAACTTACAGACACATGCTATACTGATCCTGAATTAAGAACGCTTACACTTGATATTGGATTTTACATAAGCCGTTCCTATTCGAAAGTGAATGATTCCGAAAACAAGGCAGAATGGTTTCCGCAAGATTATAATCCTGGATTTTCCGAAGAAGATTGGATTGTTTTATTAAATGATAGTAATGTCTTTACGACGGGTAGTCTTGAAATAATGAAACGTCTTAAAGACTATGGTGGCGAAGCAACATGTACGCAGCTTTCAATAAAGTACGGTGAATCAAAGAATTTCTATAATTCTGGTTCTACTTCGCTTGCAAAGAGAATTGTTGAAAAGACAGGTTGTCCTGTGATGCAAAAAGATACTGAGAATTCAAAATGGTGGCCTGTTTTATATATGGGACGACCTGCTAACAATGATGAGGAAGGAAGCTATGTATGGAAACTAAGAGAAGAACTGTTTAATGCACTTGAACAGATAGATCTCAGTAAGATAAGTTTGTTTGTACAGTCGGAAGAGGAGGAAGATCGTGGCTATTGGTGGCTTAATGCCAATCCGAAGATATGGAGTTTTTCTGATATGGCTGTTGGAGAGGCGCAGTCATACACATTATATAATGATGCCGGCAATAAGAGGCGTGTATTTCAGAATTTTCTTGATGCTAAAGCTGGGGATTATGTGATTGGTTATGAATCGAATCCTGTAAAGCAAATTGTTGCAATTGGAAAGATTAGTTCTGAGCAAGATGGAGAAAAGATTTTCTTTGAGAAGTTGGAAGGTTTAAGTACGCCGATTGATTATCAAGTGTTGAAAAGTTATCCAGAATTGGAAAAGATGGAGTTTTTTGTTAATCCAAATGGTAGTCTTTTTAAACTAACAAAGGGTGAATATGATTTTATATTTGATTTGATTCGAGAGGATAATCCGGTTAGGAACGAAAAAGCTATTGATTCATATTCTAAGGAAGAGTTTTTAGATATAGTTTATATGTCAGAAGAGAAGTACGAAGAATTAGTGGCTGTTCTAAAAAATAAGAAGAATATAATATTACAGGGAGCACCAGGTGTTGGAAAAACATTTTCTGCAAATAGATTAGCATATGCAATGATGCGAGAAAAAGACGATGATCGAATTGAGTTTGTTCAGTTTCACCAGAACTATTCCTATGAAGATTTTGTTATGGGATATAAACCTGTTGAAGATGGATTTGAGCTGAAGTATGGTGTTTTCTATCGTTTTTGTCAGAAGGCTTCAAACCATCCGGATAAAGACTATTTCTTTATAATTGATGAGATAAATCGTGGAAACCTAAGTAAGATATTCGGTGAACTGCTGATGTTAATTGAAAAAGATTATAGAGGAAAGAAGATTACTTTGGCTTATAATGGACTATCTTTTACAGTTCCTGAAAATCTTTATATCATTGGTATGATGAATACAGCGGACAGGAGTCTTGCTATGATTGATTATGCATTGCGTCGTCGGTTTAGTTTCTTTGATATGAAACCGGGATTTAATACGGAGGGTTTTATTCGATATCAGAAGAGTCTGAATAGTGATACTCTAAATGAGCTTATTTTAAAGGTTAATGATTTAAACGAAGAGATAAAGAAAGATAAATCTCTTGGACCAGGATTCTGTATCGGACATAGCTATTTCTGTGGAAAAGATGTATGTACTGATGAATGGCTACATGAAGTTGTAAATTATGACATCTTGCCTATGCTCAGAGAGTACTGGTTCGATGAGTCTGATAATGTTATACGTTGGGAAAGTATTCTTAGGGGAGTATTTCAATGATAAAGGATAAGACTATTCTTATTAAAAACATATATTATATGTTGTCGTATGCATATACTCCTTTAACACAAGGTGGTTATGAGAACGTTGAGAAAGAAGATTTTGACAATATCCATAACCTTTTTGCGGCCATTCTTGCAAAAGGAATTGGAAGACAGTTGAAGCAGGGATTGTATCGTGAATATGTAGAAAAGATAGAGAGTCTTGCTACTTTGCGTGGGAAAATAGATATTAATGGTACTGTAAAAATTAAACTTGCAAAGCAAAAGAGAATTTCCTGTGAGTACGATGAGTTGTCTGAGAATAATTTGCTTAATCAGATAATAAAGACAACAGTTATGTTGTTGCTTCGTCAGAAGAATGTGGATTCGAATTACAAGTCTGATTTGAAGAAGGAAATGCTGTACTTTTCAAATGTAGATGATATCAATCCGACAACCATTAATTGGTCATCAATTCGTTTTCAGAGAAATAACAATACTTATCGTATGTTGATTGGTATTTGCCAGCTTGTTTTGGAGGGAATGCTCCTTACAACGGACAAGGGTGATTACAGGCTTGCTACATTTATCAAACCAGATCTTATGAGTAAGTTATATGAAAAGTTCGTTCTTGAATACTATAATCAAGAACATAAGGAATTGTCGGCAAGAGCATCTCAAATTCCGTGGGGATTAGATGATGGTATTGATTCAATGCTTCCTATAATGCAGACGGATATTACTTTGACACAGGGTGAAAGAACGCTAATTATTGACACAAAATATTATTCAAATACTTTACAAAAGCATTATGACCGGATGACAGTTTATTCCAATAATTTATACCAGATTTTTACATATGTAAAGAATAAAGAAGTTGAGTTGAAAGATAACCAGCCACATGAAATTTCAGGAATGCTTCTGTATGCGAAAACGGATGAAGAGACATATCCTGATAATGATTACAGGATGAGTGGAAATAGTATAGGTGTTCATACGTTGGATCTAAATGTGGAGTTTTCGCAGATTAGAGAACAATTGGATGGAATTGCGACAAGATATTTTACGTATGCGAACAAATTAAGTTCTGTAACACATGCTGATTAAAGGTTGTGAAGATATGCTTAATGACAAGGTGGGACTTACGGATGAAAAGAGGAATCTAATTTGCCGATAGTAGTAAATCTCGAACACAGAACATATAGTAGAATGGGTAATGTGACTTGTGCAGCTGCAGCTGTGAGTAGTGGTCGGGTTATTAATATCGAGGAGTTTTACTATACATACAATAATGCTTGAATTGATATAGAATTGGGCTTTAGTTACAACAAAGGAAAGAATCATGCCATTCAAAATTGTTCGAAATGATATAGTTAAAATGAATACGGATGCCATTGTTAATACAGCTAACAGCAACCCATCAGTTGGTGCAGGGTGTGATAGTGCTGTTTATAAAGCGGCAGGGCATGATAAGCTACTTTCATATAGGCAAGAGAAGATAGGCTCTGTACCGGAAGGTGATGTATTCATAACACCGGGGTTTGAACTTCCTGTCAAATATATTATCCATGCTGTAAGTCCTATGTATATGGGTGGCGATAACGGGGAAGAAGAGAAGCTTCGTTCTTGTTATAGAAAGAGTCTTGAACTTGCCAAAGAGAATAACATCAAATCTATTGCATTTCCCTTGATTGCAACAGGTGGATATGGATATCCCAAGGAAGAGGGAATGCGTATTGCCGTTGATGAGATTAACGCATTTCTACTTAACAATGAAATGGACATCTATCTTGCTGTATTTGATACTGTGTCAACAGAGCTTGGAGAGAAGTTATATCCGGATCTCGAAGCTTACATAGACAGAAACTATGTTAAGGAGGCACGAGACAAGGAGTATGGTGATAAATATTTCGGCTCTGTTCGTCCGGAGGAGAATGCATATAGTGGATATGTCCTTCATGCTTCGGCTCTTGAGAAAAGATTAAAGAGGAATAAAGAGGCTCAAAGAGAAGAATTGTTCGAAGTGTCTTCTACGCCTTCAGTCTGCGCTAATAAGGCTTTATCCGAAGAAGAAGATTATTCCGATTTCATAGAAGAGCACGAGAGTAAGTTGGAAGAAAGAATTAAGCATGTCTCAGACACATTTTCAGAGTACTTATTATATCTTATTCAAGGCAAGAACATGACTAATGCTGACGTGTATAAGCGTGCCATAGTTGACAAAAAGACATTTTCCAAAATAAAGAATAACGTTGACTACCATCCCAATAAGATTACTGCACTATGCCTATGTGTAGGTGCCAAGCTTAACCTAGATGAATCTAAAGACCTTCTTGCAAGGGCAGGGTATGCCCTTTCACCAAGTGATAAGACTGATATTATCTTTTCATATTTTATCGAAAATGAAATCTACGACATGATTGAACTCGACATTCAGCTTGAGGAACATGGACTTCCCTGCATAATTTCATAAAGAAATAAAAGGTCGCTTCGCAGGCGACTGTTTTTAATTAAACATTTCGTATAATGAAACCGCAAACAATAAATGTTCCGAAAGGACAGTTAGAAATAAGGAGGTATTCATTATGCGTAAAGGTTTAACAGAAGTAGTATTCATATTGGACAGAAGCGGTTCTATGAGTGGACTTGAGAGTGATACAATCGGTGGCTTTAATTCCATGATTAAGAAGCAATGTAAGGAAGAAGGAGAGGCATATATTTCTACAGTGCTCTTCGATGACGAGACGGAAGTTCTATATGACAGAGTACCGGTGAAGAAAGTAGAGCCTATGAACGACAAGCAATATTATGTTAGAGGATGTACGGCACTTCTTGATGCCATTGGCAGTTCCATACATCATATTGCAAATGTTCATAAGTATGCAAGAGAGGAAGACAGACCGGAGAAGACATTATTTATCATCACGACTGATGGACTGGAGAACGCAAGTCATATATACAGCTATAAGAAGGTAAAGAAGATGGTGGAGAGTCAGAAGAATAAGTATGATTGGGAGTTTCTTTTCCTGGGAGCTAACATTGATGCGATTGAAGTAGCGGGCAGGTTCGGAATTGGTGCTGACAGAGCAGTAAATTACGAGTGTGACGAAGTGGGTACAGCAATTCATTATGAGGCTGTCGCTAAGGCAGTATCAGCTGTAAGAAAATCTACGAGCAAGGAAGAATTAGCATTTGCAATGGACGAAAGCATGGCACCGGTAAGAGCGGATTATAAGAAGAGACATAAATAATGTCTAAAAGGTGTTGATTATGATGATTAGGATATGTGGGAGGGGATAGATATGTACGGAGCAATATTAGGTGATATGATAGGAGCACCCTATGAATTTGATAGGGGAAATAAGAGTAAAGACTTTGAAATGTTCAATGATAAGGTGGGTTTTACTGATGATACAGTTATGACTATAGCTGTTGCTGATGCATTAATGGAAGTCACAGATACATCAGATGATGCCATTAGAAAGGCTATAGTACAGAAAATGCAAGAATGGGGACGGAGATATCCTTGGGCAGGTTACGGACAACGTTTCTTTAGATGGCTCGGCAAGGAGAATCCTGAACCGTATAACAGCTGGGGTAACGGCTCTGCGATGAGAGTATCATCTGTGGGTTGGCTATATGACTCTCTGGAAGAGACAAGAAAAATGGCAAGACTAAGTGCAGATGTCACACATAATCATCCGGAAGGCATAAAGGGAGCAGAGGCTACAGCGTCAGCCATTTACATGGCAAGAACAGGCGCGTCTAAGGATGAAATTAAGGATTATATTATTAACGAGTTTAAATATGACCTTTCAAGGACGTGTGACGAGATAAGACCGGACTATCATCATGTAGAATCCTGTCAGGAAACAGTTCCGGAAGCTATTACAGCATTCATGGAAGGAGATGATTTCGAATATGTAATCCGTACAGCCGTATCTATTGGCGGTGATTGTGATACACTAACTTGTATTGCAGGTGGAATGGCAGAAGCGTTTTACGGTGTTCCTGAGGAAATGAAGGTAGAGTGTAGAAATAGATTGCCGGAAGATATGTTGGGTGTACTTGAAAGATTTGAAAAGCAAGACGCTTTAAGAAACAGTTGTTATGTAGATGTAAGAAACAAGGATATTGTGTATGTCGAACCGGAAGACTATTTCCCGAAAGAAATAAGAGAAGAGTTCTTCTCAGAAACGGAAGAGGATGATAACTAGAAATCGGTTATCAAAACATTCTGATATATGCTATAATTTTAAATATGAACGAATACAAGATCACCAAAATCGAAGAAGACGACTTCGGCTGTGAAGATAGAATAGACGGCTATAAGCCACGAGTGATTGTCTATCTTAAGTCAGAAGACCGTGAGACCAGTATCAAACAAGTAGATCAGTATCTATACGATAATGATATTGATGTTGGCGACAAAGTAATAATAGGAGAAACCGGACTATTGGAGAAGGTTTTATCATAAGAGAGGGCTAGACTGAGGTGTCTAGCTCTTTTCTTGTCCTCGCAGAATTTCTGTGGGGATTTTTCTTATTTACCGAGAAAAACTTACAAGAAAATTCTTAGATTATAAGAAACGCAATAAAATATTTCAAAAAATGAAATAAAATGTTGCAATGCAATCAAATGTATGTTATATTTTTACGCAATGGAGAGAAAAGTATGAATTATTTGACAGAGTATCAAGCAGGAGACAATCAAATATTGATAGATCCTTTAAGGATTCTTGGTCACTTAGTGCAAGTTATGAAGTCTAAGGGAGAGAACCAGCGTGATATTTCAGAAATGAATGGCTGGCCGTTCTCTCGTACGAATAGACTGATTAAGGGTAATCAGCTGATACATGCCAGGGATTGTAGGATTGCAGCTAGATCACTTGGCTCTGTAATAAGAAGCGTACTTCGTGTTAAGGATGATGATGAACTTAACGTAGATATAAGTCGTGATGTAGAGTTCTTTGGATTTCTGCTTCCGAAGCTACTTGATCATTCTGAAGAAGTAAGTATTATTGCGGAGTATGAGCTTCCTGTATCTATAGTCAACCTACTTGGAGTTGAATCTACTGATTACATAATTACTGCTGAAGTTGTAAATCAAAGAAAAGCAGGTAAGGGAAAGACTGAGTTAAAAGATGATGGCATATTTATTATGTTTGAGAGACGCCATATGTCTAATAAAGACTGTCATGTGAAATTTGGAGTTATAGTATCACCTGATAGAGAGGACATTGTATTTGGGGCATGGGTTGTTCCTAATAAGTTTGATGAAGAGTCAGATGTTAAGCGTCAGTTATATAAGCAGAAATTATCAATAGTTGAAGTCGATTCTATACAATATGAAATACTTGCAAAACAAGGTAAAAAATGGCTTCCTGAGGAATACAGACGAAGTGAAATCGCATCATCTGTTTATTCTAAGGAGAAAATCTTAGATACAAAAGAATTTGTTGCTTCGTTCTCGTCCATATATTTTGAGTTTTGCAGGCTGGTCAATGAAGTTGAGGGCACTAACATTGAAGAAGTTCGTTCATTTCAGAATATGATTGACTCGGTATCAGGTGTTGTAAGATCTGATGATTACGCATTTAACCGGATTAAAGAGCCTTCTACATTTCCAATATGCGAGACTATTACTAATGATGTATTAGAGACTAACAATAGATTATGTGAGATTGATGATAGTCATGAATCTTTCACGGGTGCAGATAATAAGAAATACATGGAAGTTATTCCATTAGTTCCTATTGTACCTAAGACAATGTCTAAGTACGGTGGTATGCTTCAACTTTTGGCAAATGGCGTATGCTTATGTCCTATGTGCTATTCTAAGCTTGAAAATGGTACTAAGGATGAAAGAGAAGATATGATATGCGAACTATATCGTAAACATAGAGATGTACTAAGAGAGAACAATTTTGATATATCATTATCAGAGCTACTTGATTTATACGATTTAGTTCAAGAATAATAGATTGTTTAATATGGGCAAGGGTCTTCCGAAATAAACGAAATAATTCGTTTCCATACTTCATGCTTATGGACTAAGCGGAAGATAATAAATAGGGAGGTTAAACAATGTTATGAAACAAGAGCATGAGGTTCGTACACCTAATCATGGTATCATGATGTGTACTGCCAAGAAGGGGCCGGAAGGAGAGATAAGGCTCGTCAAGGAAGTTGGACGTCGAAGAGAGGAAGTACCACTTGATGTTTTTCTAAGAGATGTCTATAAAGCAGTTTATCTTGAGCAAGGAGATATCGCAGCACTTAACGTGACTCGAACTCGTTGTTCCACAACAAAATAAGTAAAAAATGCTCATGATAGCGCTGGTTCGTATTATATAATACGCGACATAGCCGGGGCAGAGATTTCAGTTTTTACTGTTATTTCTGCTCCGGTTTTTTTGTTTTTCTCAGCTTATTTTCGAGCATTTTCAAAAAATTAAAATTTTTTACAAAAAAAAGTAAAAAAACGCCCTCTGAGATTTCTATATATTGAAGGGGTAAATTTAAGACTATTGATAAAGGGAGGTGATTTTTAAGAAAGACTTAGATTTTTGCTAATTAAACATTTGTCGGAAAAGACAACACTAAGTGGCTTCAGCCCTAATAAAAAAAACGGGGTGATTGGGGTTTGATTTTCTGTTGTCTTTTTTATTATCGCATCTTCTCGTTTTGGAAAGGTGCGAAAAATGCAGTATGAAGAAATTTGTAGAAGGTTAATGAATTGTAGAAAGGGGGATCGTGTTCCGGGTAAAAATATCTTAGCTAAGAGAGAAGCAAACGGTAGCGTAGAGGTTATTGATAGGGAATTTGGCTATATAGGAGATGTCATCACAATCTATTCTGACGGAAGTGTTAAGTATGAGTATGACAATAGAAGCACGATATTCTCAATCAGGCAGTTTTGGAGAATAAGAAAGGTTATTGATAAGAAGACAGGCTTTCCAAGAGAAGAGTATATAACGGATCCAATGAATGATAGTGATTCATTATATAAGATCCCTTGTTGGGTATATGAAGTAATTGAATATGCTCAGAACCGTTGTGATAACAACAGAGGCACTAATCGTAGAATGTGCGGTGAGAACTACTGGGAAGATGACGAAGAACGCATAAGTGGGCAGGCTGATAACAAGGATTATATATCAGATGTTATTAACAAGATGTATGTATCGGACTTACTTAAGTGTCTTGATAGAGATGAACTTCTAGTAATCAGACTTCGTATATGGAATGGATTCATATTTGAAGAGATTACGGACATTATGAACTCATTTTATATAGCAGAGGCTAGCGATAAGCGTATATCTCTTTCCGGAGTATATAAGATTTACAGAAGAGCCTTAGGCAAATTACAGAAAAAATGCGAAGAAGATGAATGTGAAAGGAGAGAATAAAACATGAAAAAACAACACTTGATTTTATTATGTGGGGCAGTAGCAGCCTCATCTATTGGTCTTATGATTGCTGCTAATAAGTTAGGAGTAAAGACTGAATCTGGCTATATTACTAAAAACGATGAAGAAAGTGATGAGTACGCTGATTACGTCACCTATGAAGCTGATTTTAAGGATGGCTACAAGCTGTATTTTGATTACAAACCAGATCTTGGGAGTGCTAGCCTAACAGATTACTGCGGAATGAAAACAGTAAGCTTTTATCAGGGAACTAACCTTGTAATGGTAACTCATACCCCGGCAAAGCTAAAAAATACCTCTAATGTACTTCGTACTGAGGAAGAATTTATTGATGCACACCCTGAAGCTGAGTTTTGTGATGCTTTACCTTATAGAAATGGCGATACCAAAGGATACGCATATTGGTATAAGGAAAAGATTGCCGGATGTAATCAGGGATATTACTTATTTGATGGAGACGATAGCTTCTTAATTGTGGTACATGGCAGTGGTAATGACTGGCCTTCGAATATTCAAAATGTACGTATTGTAAAGGAATAGGAGGGTGTCATGCAACAGAAGAAACCAAGCACAAATAAGGCAAAAAAGCCTGTAAAAAGACCGGTAAATCAGAGAGAGGTAATAGGAAAAACAACAGATAGGTCAAGAGATCGCCCTATTAAAGAAATGCCACAAAAGCCCAGAAAGACTAGGCAAGAGCAGACAAAGAAGGAAGAAAAGAAGAAGCGAAACACATTGCTATATGTAATTATCGTGGTTCTTGTTGTAATCATTGCAATTCTGCTGTTTAGAGCATGTCAGAACAAGGATAAGGCAAAGGCTGAATACGAGGATACAGTATCTATGTCATATGAGCCTAACGCTGATATAGAGATAGATGATACGAGGCTTAATCTTGCAATAATGCCTGATTACGTGGTTACAAAGTCAAAGCCCAACATGTTAGTGCCTTATCCCGAGCAGAATGCTTATGACATTGATTTAACATTTTGTGATCCGATGACAGATGAGATTTTATATCAGTCTAAGCTTATAGCACCAGGTTCTATCATATCAGTCCCTGCTTATAACTTTGTAGATGATGGCACGTATCCGTATAGGGTAGAGGTTAGAGCATTTGACAGAACAACACATGAATTAATAGATGAATCAGTAGCAATGGAAGCAAATATAACTAAGAAGTAGGAGGAAATCAGATGAATAGCAAAATCAAAGCTCTTAAAGCAAAAACAATACCTTTAGCACTTTGCGGTGCAATGTTACTTGGTAGTAGCCCAATGATAGTAAAAGCCGCAGATACAACAGATGTAACGATTCGACCGGCAGGTGAATCAAGCCAGAATGTCACAGCCACATTTACGATTGATAATGACACTTTAGTTGACTTAGGATATGGAGCTATTGCAAGCATCCCTATAACTGTACCGCTTACATATAACTCATCAGATAAGGCATTCGAAGGAGAGAGGCAGGTATATTGTGCTGGAGTTATAGGTGATGGCAAGAAGGTTACTGTAAATGTGGACACCATAAGTACAGACCTTGGAAAGATTGTAGATGATCAGAATAATGAGTACAACGTATCAACAGCAGAGGGCTTTGCAGTTAATCTTTCAAGAACCGAGTGGAGTCAATCAGAGATGGCAAGTAACCTTGCTAAGAAGAATGCAGGTAACTTTGACAACATGATTGCCAGTACCTTATCTGTAACAATCCCGGGACGAGGCTTTGTACCTAAGGTTACAGGTTCATTTGAGAGTAAGATACCACTTCTTATTAGACAAGTAACTGTATAAGAAAAAGATAAAGAAAGGTATTAGTTATGAGAAAACTAGCCAAACGCTTGCTCCTTTCTATATCCGGTCTTTGTGCAGTGGGAGGGCTTCTTGCCCTCCCGGCAGAGCCGGTATTGGCAGCAAGTGATGAAATGGAAATAACAATAGAAGCAAGCATACCACTATCACTTGATGTAAGTGACAGATCAAATCCGGTCTTTAGAGGAGCCGGAAACATATATATGACAACAGAAGATGCATCTTCGCATCAATTCGTAGCAGTATCCTTGCCTAATGAATTAACAATGATAGCACCTGATGGAGAGTGCAATGCACCGGAAGGCGCATATGTTAATTACGAAGGCTCAATGAATGCAAGAAAAGGATATGTAAATTATCAAGCTAAGAACGGGCTTAACGGGATGACAGTAAATGATATCTCTATGGGAAATATAGAGGTAGTTATTCCAGTTACAGCAGAATTATTAGCACACGGACAAGGAAATTACTCCGTAAGTATTCCAATTACATTTAAGGCTAGAGAAGCTTACGGTTCATATAGTAGCAACTTAGACTTCACACCTTGGGATGAACTTATTTCAAATGGGACACTGAAGGTCTCATCAAATAGGATAACAGCTATAACCAAGCAAGATGAAATCTTAGAGATTGATCCATCTATTACAGGGATTACTTACGACGCATTTAAGAACGTGCCATATAAGGAGGTGTATGTACCGGCATCAGTTAATAATGCGGCAACGGCGTTTGAATATAGTCAAGTAGAAACAATCTATTTTGGCGAAGGAATGACAGAAATTCCTGCAAGTATAGCAAGAAACGCTACTAATCTTAAGAAGGTTGTACTTCCGGCGTCAACAACTACCGTGGGAAACAGAGCATTTGAAGGGTGTGAAAAGTTATCTGACATAAACCTAAGTCAGCTAACAACACTAAAATACAATTGCTTTAAGAACTGTAAAGGGATAACAGAATATACTCTTAGTCCTGGAACAACAGTAACAGCCACTTATAGCATCTCTGATTCACCGTTTTATGGATCAGGTCTAACTAAGGTAGATGTATTAGAAGGGAATACGACTGTGCCAAATTACATGTTCTGTGACTGTGACAATTTATCGGAAGTTAATCTTCCGACAACCCTTACAACTATGGGACAGAGCTGTTTTGCCAATGTACCTAGCCTTAAGGAGATAACAATTAAGTCTGAGCTTACCATTACAGGCTCAAGCACAGCGTTAAGTCCATTTAAGAACACAGGTCTAGAAAGGATTACCTTTGTTGATGGCATTACCAAGATACCACAAAAGCTCTTTAGAGAAGGATGCACAAATGTAACTGAAATCAATCTACCAAGCAGTATTACTAAGATTGAGACGGATGCCTTTTACGGATGTAGTTCATTATCTAATCTTAATCTTCCAGAAAGCATTGAAGCTATTGAATATAACGCATTTTACGGAGCAACATCACTTAATGAACTTAACATCAATTCATCATGGTCTAAGTCCGGCTCTAACCTGATATCGCCGTTTAACGGAAGTGCGATTACAGATGTATATGTAAGAGACGGATTAACAAGTCTTAACAGAATGGAATTAGCCGGTAGCAGTGATGGTATTACACTTCACTTACCTACATCAGTTACAAGTATAGATGCATACGCTTTTGAAAAAGGAGAGACATATAGCGTTATTTATGACGGAACAGAAGCAGAGTATGCGTTAATTACGAAAGGAGTGACATTTACACCAACAGAAGTGAAATGCATAGATACGATGCTTAATGCATCAATGATAAGCACAGAAGGGGGAGATATAGAGAGTCTAATTACAGAATTTATTGATGAGAGTAATGAGGAAAATAAAGAAGATATATCAGAAGAAAAAGAGATTATTAATGAACAGGAGGACTTAGATTCAGTAGAAGTAAACGAAGATACACAAGAAGAAATAACTAACGAAGAGGAGGATGATAACACAGACATAATTAACGAAGAAATAGCGGATACAAGCGAAGAAGAGGCGTTGTTGATAGATAATACAACTACCCCAGAAACGAATGATATTGAAAAAAAAGCAGATAATTCATTATTAACGGAGGTAAATGACAATGGCTGATGATGTTAATGATAAAACAATAGCACTAGCTATTACTACAGAACGTGTAACAACGCATGTATTATACGATGCATTAAAGCAGTTACTAATTAGCCAGAGAAGAATTAAGAAGCAGCATGACAAACCTAAGATGTTATCTAAGGGCAAACACACTATGAAGGAGATGAAAAAGGAAAACACGGAGCTTACGTCCATTAAGATTACCGAGGGTAACATCAAGTCCTTTGAAAAGTATGCGAGAAAATATCATGTAGCATACTCGCTTAAGAAGGATAAAAGTGCTGATAAGCCTAAGTATTATGTGTTCTTCAGGGCTAAGGATGTTGATTCTATGCAAGCTGCTTTTAAGGAGTTTTGTGCATCGGTTAAAAAAGCAAAGGATAAACCAACACTTAAGGAGGAGATTAAGAACAAATCAAAGGTAGTAGAAAATGTTAAACAGGTAGCCAAAGTAAAGAATATGAAGCAGGAGATGGCAAGGTGAGTAAGAAAAAGATAATTATAATGGCAACTTTTTATGTCATTGTATTCTACCTTGCTAACAAGCTCTATTGGCTCTTTCGAATCATGCAGGTATCTACGCATTTAAGTAGATTCATGTACTATCTACAAAATATACATTTAGCATTCAATAATCCATTTCCAAGCTGGGAGATTAAGGACATACTAGCCGGTCTAATCGCAGGGGTAGGTTTATTTTTGATACTCAAATATAAGAAAAATCATGAGAAGAAGTTTAGGCAGGGGCAGGAGTATGGCTCTGCAAAGTGGGGCGTATCAAAAGACATTAAGCCATATATGGATCCTGAGTTTGAAAAAAACATTCTACTCACTAAGACTGAGCGAATAACGCTTAATTCACGACCTGCTAATCCTAAGTATGCAAGGAATAAGAACGTTCTTGTAATAGGTGGTTCTGGCAGTGGTAAGACAAGGTTTTATGTAAAGACTAACTTAATGCAGATGCATTCGTCTTATGTAGTAACGGATCCAAAGGGCACTGTGCTAACAGAGTGCGGAACTATGCTTGTTAATCACGGATATCGGATTAAAGTGCTTAACACTATTAACTTTACTAAGTCTATGCACTATAACCCATTTTCATATATTCATAGCGAAAAAGACATCTTAAAGCTTGTAAATACGCTTATTGCTAACACCAAGGGTGAAGGAGATAAGGCAGAAGAGGACTTCTGGGTAAAGGCAGAAAAGCTCTATTATTCAGCACTTATAGCATACATTCACTATGAATTATCAGAGGAAGATCAAAACTTTGCATCGCTTCTTGATTTAATCGAGCTTTCAGAGACAAGTGAGACAGATGCGAACTTCAAAAATGATGTAGATAGGATATTTGACGCATTAGAGAAGGATAAACCTAATTGCTTCGCGCTAAGACAGTATAGGAAATATAAGCTTGCTGCAGGTAAGACAGCAAGATCCATACTTATATCTTGTGGGGCAAGACTGGCACCGTTTGATATTGCAGAGCTTAGAGAGATTATGAGCTACGACGAATTGGAGCTGGATACTTTAGGAGATGTTAGGTCTGCTTTATTTATCATCACATCTGATACTGACAGCACATTTGACTTTATAACAGCTCTTTGTGTCTCACAGATGATGAATGAGCTGTGTACCAAGGCAGATGATGAGTATAACGGTGAGCTTCCGGTACATGTAAGATGCCTTTTCGATGAGTTTGCCAATATCAAAATACCCGATATGCAACGTCTAATTGCAGTAATTAGGTCAAGAGAGATATCGGCATCCTTGATACTTCAGAGTAAAAGTCAGCTTAAAGCTAATTATAAGAGCAGTGCAGAAACTATTGAGGGAAATTGTGATAGTTATTTATTCCTTGGTGGCAAGGAAAAAGAGACACTTAAGGACTTAGCAGAGCTTCTTGGCAGGGAAACTATTGATCTATATAACATCACTGATACAAGGGGCAATAATCCGACAGTAGGTACTAATTACATAAAAACCGGTAAGGAACTTATGAGTAAGGATGAGCTTGCTGTTATGGATGGCGGTAAATGTATCTTATCAATTAGAGGTGTAAGACCATTTCTGTCTGATAAATACGATATCACAAAGCATCCAAGATACACGGAATTATCGGACTATAACAAGAAGAATGCTTTTGATATAAGGAAATACTTAGATAGCAATCTAAGGCTTAAAGAGGATGATACATTCATCGTCTATGAAGCAAAATAAACGAAAAAGGAGGATTAGTTATGGGTTTTTTCGGTTCATCAATCAATGTATTACAGACACTTGTAATAGCACTTGGGGCAGGCCTTGCTGCTTGGGGCGTTATTAACCTACTTGAAGGTTATGGTAATGACAATCCCGGTGCCAAATCACAAGGAATCAAGCAACTTATGGCAGGCGGTGGAGTTATTCTAATCGGTATAAACCTTATCCCTGCGCTTAGTGGACTACTAGGATAAACGGAGGACTTTTTCTATGCTCGATAGTTTATTTGATGCCATAGAAGAGTGGATTAGAGAAGTCTTATCCGGAATGATCTTAGAGAACCTAAGCACGATGTATACGGATGTCAATGAGAAGACAGGTGCTATTGCAGCTGAGGTCGGAAAAACTCCATCAGGTTGGAACGGCAACATTTACAGTCTGATACATAATCTGTCAGATTCAGTAATGCTTCCAATAGCAAGTATGGTAATTACATTTGTCTTATGCTACGAGCTTATAACAATGCTGACAGAAAAGAACAACATGCAAGACATAGATACATGGATGTTCTTTAAATACATCTTTAAGATGGCAATCGCAGTATTCGTTGTAAGCCACACATTTGACATAGTAATGGCAATCTTTGATGTAGGTCAACATATAGTCTCATCTGCAGCATCTGTTATCTCAGGTGACACCACGATTAACATCATGAAGATGCAAAATCAGATGGTAGAGGACTTAAAGACTATGGAAATGGGAGAAATGTTCTCCCTAGCACTAGAGACCTTCTTAGTTAGCTTTTGTTTGAAGATTTTGTCAGTTCTAATAACCGTTGTTCTATATGTTCGTATGGTAGAGATATATCTATATATCAGCGTATCGCCCGTAACATTTGCAACATTCGGAAATAAGGAATGGGGACAAATCGGACAAAACTATGTAAGAGGCCTTCTAGCACTTGCATTCCAAGGCTTTTTCATAATCGTATGCGTCGGCATCTATGCGGTACTTGTATCTACAATCCAGATTTCGGATGACATCCATTCAGCACTCTTTGGAGTAATGGCATATACGGTAGTATTAGCATTTTCACTGCTAAGAACAGGAAGCCTGGCAAAATCTGTATTTTCAGCACATTAGGGAGGAGGGGTTATGGCATATGTAACGGTCCCAAAGGATCTAAAAAAAGTAAAAAACAAAGTCGCACTAAATCTCACACTTCGACAAATAGTGTGCTTTGCAATAGCAGGAGTAATAGGTATTCCGTTTTACTTTCTTGTAAGGGATAAGATTGGAACATCAACAACAATGATAATAACAGTCCTAATCATGCTTCCGGCATTTTTATTTGCCATGTATGAAAAGGACGGACAACCCTTAGAGAAAGTACTTAAAAACTTAATAAATGTAAATTTCTTAAAGCCTCATGTCAGAAAAAAGGCGAAAGTCGGTACATGGGAGATAGACAGAGAATATAGAGACAGAAAGGATGTATCAGTGCAGGAGACTATTCCCTATAAGGAAATGTCAAATGACGGCATTATACGTGTCAAGGAGGGCATGTATTCTAAGATGATTAGATTTCATGATGTAAGCTATACGCTTGCAGGAAAGGAAGAACAGGAAGCAATCTTTGAGTATTGGTGTGAGTTTCTAAATTACTTTGATTCAAATGTTCCTTTTGAGATTACATTCAGGAATCGTCATAGCGATATGACAGAACTTAAAGAAAAAATCTATATAAAAGAACAGGATGATGAATTCAATGAAGTTAGAAGCGAGTACGCCAAGATGCTTAAAGGTCAGCTTTCTAAAGGCAATAACGGTCTAATCAAAGAGAAATACATAACATTTGTCGTAGAAGCAACTAACATACAGGAAGCCAGAGTAAAGCTTAATCGTATTGAGTCAGACCTAATTACTAATCTTAAGGCATTCGGCGTAAGGACAGACATGGTTGACGGAAAAGAGCGAATGCGTCTTATGTATGAGGAACTAAATGGCGTAGATAAAAAGCTTCCACCAAGATTTCCTAACGAAAAGTCATTAGATAGGATATCGCCGGAGAAAATCAGCTTTAAGAACTCTAAATTCTATGAGATTGAAAGTGAGGATGAGAAAAAGTATGTATCAGTATCATATATGCAACTTACAGCACCGGAAATCTCAGATAAGATGCTTTTTGAATTTCTTGATCTTAACTTGGATCAAACCATTACATTTCACATAAGATCGATTGAACAAGCAGAGGCCGTAAAGCTTATTAAAGCAAAGGTTACTGATATAGACAGAATGACAATCGAAGAGCAAAAGAAAGCAGTTAGATCTGGTTATGACATGGATATCATTCCATCAGACTTAAACACTTTCGGAAATGATGCAAAGCGACTTCTTAATGACTTACAAAGCAGAAATGAGAGGATGTTTGAGGTAACAATTCTTTTTAAGAACGAAGGAATGACAAAGCAAGACCTTGATACAGCAATCTTTCAAGTGTCCGGCGTAGCGCAAAAGTATAATTGCCAGATAAAACGCTTAGACAACATGCAAGAGGAAGGCTTCGGTAGCACCCTTATGATTGGAGAGTGTCACGTACCCATTACACGCATGCTTACAACAACAAGTACAGCAGTATTTATACCGTTTACAACAGAAGAACTCTTTATGGGAGGACAATATTACGGTTTAAACGCTGTATCTAACAACGTAATCATAGCAGACAGAAAGAAGCTTACCAATCCTAACGGCATAGTTGTAGGCCAGCCTGGAAAAGGTAAATCGTTTTCGGTTAAGAGAGAGATGACAGATGTATTCATAACAACAGATGATGATATCTGTATAAACGATCCGGAAGCAGAGTACGGACCTCTAGTAGAAGCTCTTGGTGGAACGATTATAAAGCTATCGGCAACCAGTAAAGACTATGTTAATCCACTAGATATCAATGAGAACTATGCAGATGATGATAACCCTCTCGGTATGAAGAGTGATTTCGTTTTATCCCTTTGCGAGCTAATTATGGGTAATCGTAACGGTATAGAGGCAGGAGAGAGATCTGTTATAGATAGGTGTTTACCTCTTATATACAGAAAATACTTTGATAACCCTGTACCTTCGAACATGCCAACACTCGGAGACCTATATGAATGCTTACTTAAGCAACCGGAACCTGAGGCAAAGCGTATAGCAACAGCACTTGAAATCTATGTAAACGGTTCACTTAAGGTATTTAACCACAGAACAAATGTAGATTTATCCAACAGAGTTATATGCTTTGATACCAAGGAACTCGGTAAACAGCTTAAGAAGATAGGAATGCTTATAGTTCAAGATCAGGTATGGAACAGAGTAACCAAGAATAGGAACTCTCATAAGAGCACACGCTATTACATGGATGAGTTTCACTTACTCTTAAAGGAAGAACAAACAGCTTCCTACTCAGTAGAAATCTGGAAGAGGTTCAGAAAGTGGGGCGGTATTCCTACAGGAATAACACAGAACATAAAAGACTTATTCAGAAGTAGAGAGATCGAGAACATCTTAGAGAACTCAGACTTTATCTACATGCTTGGTCAAGCTTCCGGTGATAGAGAGATACTAGCAAGGCATCTTCATATATCGCCTAAGCAAGAGAAGTACATAACTAATAGTGGTGAAGGTGAAGGCCTTATCTTCTTTGGAGATACGATTATTCCGTTCAAGGATAAGTTCGACCGAAGACTTAAGCTATATGAACTTATGACAACTAAGCCTGATGAAGTACGAAAGCGTGATGCTAAGAATAGGAGAAAACGCCATGAAAGCAAGAAACAAAAGAAGATATAGGCGTGCATCCTATGAAAATGTAAAGCCAAGTAAGTGGAAGAAGAGACTTAAGAAGCGAAGTACCTATAAGTATGCAAATAGGCTTAGGTTTGATGATAAGCCAAGTAAAGAGAACCCAACAGAGTATGGCAACATACGAAGAGTAGATAATCCCAAAACAAAGAATCCTAAGAGTTCTGCACTTAGAACAGCAAACACAGCAAGATATGCATTAAAAGAACAAGATAAAGAGTCAAGAGTAGATGATGACAGTAATTTAGTCACTGATGAGGCAGTTCTAGCAGGTAGAAAGGCAATCTATAGGAGTCGGACATACACTAAGGCATTTAGGGATAGAGCTAAGTATGAGGCTGGCGAGTATAAAACAAAGTCTAATGGAAACCGGTACTCAGACCAGTCTCATAGTGAATCCCCTACATACGACAATAATCAAACAGAAACAAAGCAAACAAGCAAGTCCTACGAGATAAAACAAAAAGAGAAGAAAGCCCGTAACAAGAAGGCACAAAAGAAGCGTAACAAACGAGACTACGCCAAAGGCTACAAGAAATCAAAAGATGGTCTTATAACAATGCCTTGGGAAAAGGGCAGTTCCATCTTCGGAAGTAAGTCAGACGGTACAGCTAAGCGTATAGCCAAGACATTCTGGGATCACAAAGGAAAGATAGGGATAATCATACTTATATTCTCGGCATTTTCCGTTGTAATAACCTTAACTATTGCAATAGTGATGTACATAATCGGCTTAACTTCAGTCATATCAACAACGACTTATCCAAGTAAGGATGAAGACATACAAGCAACAGAGCAAGCATACAATGAGCTAGAGACTGCGCTTAATAATCAGATTAACTCTATGGAAAGCACCCATCCCGGATACGATGAATATCGTTATCAGGTAGATGAGATAGCACATAATCCATATGAGCTTATATCATACTTTACCGTTAAGTACAAAGAATTTACATATGAAAAGATACAAGACGAGTTAAAAGAACTCTTCAATCGCCAATACACCCTCAGAGTCTGGGAAACAATAGAAAAGCGTACAAGGACAGTAACAAAGCTTGGAGTTAGAACTGTCACAGATCCAAGTACAGGGCAACCCAAGGAAGAGTTATATACCTATGAGGTTGAAGAAGAGTACGACTATAAGATACTTAACATCAGCCTAACCAACAAAGGTATTAGGTCTATAGCTCAGGAAGACTTTACAAAAGCCCAGTTAGATCTATTTGATACCTATACATACTTGCACGGTAACAGAGACGGCATCTTTAAAGACACATTTATTCCGGTAGACGTGGATTACTACAAGATACCGCCTGAAGCCTTGTCAGATGAGAGATTTAGAAATGTGATGGGTGAGGCAGAAAAGTATCTTGGATACCCCTATGTGTGGGGAGGCTCAAATCCATCAACCAGCTTCGATTGCTCAGGATTTGTCTGTTATGTCTTAAATAACTGTGGAAACGGCTGGAATGTAGGTCGAACCACAGCAGAGGGACTTAGACAAATGACAACATATGTAAGCCCAAGTGATGCAAGACCGGGTGACATTATATATTTCCAAGGAACATATAACACAGCCGGTGCCAGTCATGTAGGCATATATGTAGGAGATGGCATGATGATTCACTGCGGTAATCCCATACAGTACGCAAGTATCAATTCATCTTATTGGCAACAACACTTTTTTGAATTCGGGCGCATGCTTTAAGAACAGGAGGAATATATGAGTAACATACGAAATGTGATTAAGAGAACACTTCTTCTAACAACAACGGCAGTTGCTGTAGGAATAACACCTTTAACGGCATTTGCACAGTCACAAGAGACACAAGTAGTGCAAGAATCAGACCAGAACGGTAAGCCATTTTCCATAAAGGGAAATGGTGAAGTAGTAGATGATTTATCTAATGATTCAAGCAAACAGTTTATTACAGTTAAGACCAAGGATAATCAGACCTACTTTATGGTAATAGACAGAGCACAATCAACAGAAAATGTATATATGCTCTCAATGGTTGATGCAGATGACTTAAAGGAATTCTCTAAAGATTCCGGTGCAAGTGCAGAACAAGTAGTATCAGAAGCCAATAAGAGTTCTAATTCTACTAGCACTACCACAGAAGAAACCAAGGGTACTGATAAAGGCAGTAGCTCCAATCTAATCTTATTTGGTGTTATAGCTGTAGTTGGAGCCATAGGTGCCGGAGTCTACTTCAAGGTTATTAAGCCTAAGAAGCAACGTAAAAACGAGAAAGATGAAGGCATTGAGAATGACGGAGAAATCTTTGATGATGATGAGGAAATAAATGAGGATGACAAAATAGATGAAGAAGAGGAAGAATATGAAGACTTTACGGAAGATGAGTACGAAGATGAGTCATTTGACTACCGCTCAGATGATTTCGATGAGGAAGAAGAGGATTATAAAGCGCCAGAAGAAGATGTAGATGAGATATACGAGGAAGATGACGAAGCAGAAGAATATGAGTATGAAGAACCGGATTATGATGACGATTACTATGAGCCGGTAGAAGAAGAGCTATCTTATCAGAAATACCCGGCAAAGAAGAAAAAGAATAAGAAGAACAGGAGATAAACCTATGGGAAATGTACTTGTAATAGCAGAAAAGCCAAGTGTAGCAAAGACAATAGCTAATACTCTTGGTGCAGGAAACATGAAAAAAAGATATATGGAAGGTAACGGTTATATAGTATCATACGCTTTCGGACACCTATGCGAGTATGCAAAGCCGGAAGCATATGATAAAGCATATAAGAAGTGGCAAAGAAAAGACTTACCAATCTTTCCTGATGAGTGGAAGATTGAAGCTTCACGCGATAAGCAGGAACAATTTGATATCCTAAAGAAGCTACTAAACGGAACAGACATTGAATATGTAGTAAATGCCTGTGATGCCGGACGAGAAGGAGAGTTAATCTTTCATTTCGTATATGAGATGGCAGAAAGCACCTTGCCTGTTAGGAGACTATGGATATCATCAATGGAGACAGAAGCCATAAAGGAAGGCTTTATAACGCTCAAGGATGCAGAGGAATATGAAGGCTTAAAGCAAGCTGCGATAGCAAGATTCAAGGCAGATTGGCTTGTCGGAATAAACGGAACAAGGCTTTTTACCACACTTTATAACGGATGCGTTCTTAAGGTTGGTAGAGTTCAAAGTCCTACTCTTGCGATGATAGTTGAACGTGATAACGAGATAGATAACTTTGTATCACAGCCTTATTATACGATTAAGCTTAAAACAAAGGACTTTACTGCTTCATCTATAAGTTTCCAAGATGAAAACATGGCTAAGGCTTCTCTTAAACTAACAGAGAATGCTAAGGCTACCGTAACGAGAGTCAGTGCGGAAAACAAAAAGAGTAATCCGCCCAAGCTATATGACTTAACATCACTTCAAAGAGATGCCAACAGAATGTACGGTATGACTGCAAAGGAAACATTAGATGTGGCTCAAAGCCTCTACGAAAAGAAGCTTATGACATATCCAAGAACCGATAGCCGATATCTAACGAACGACATGAAGGAATCGGCAGAAGATGTAATGGCTGTAATCATTTCTAAGTTTATTAGGGAAGATATGAAAGACGTCAGAGCCAACACTGATAGAGTACTTAATAGCAAAAAGGTCTCAGACCACCACGCAATCATTCCCACAGCTGAATTAGAGAAATGTAATATTAATACTTTATCAGCAAATGAACAGAAGATTCTTTACATGGTATCTATTAGGCTTCTTGCAGCAGTATCAGAGCCTAGCCGTTACAGCGTAACAAAGGCAGAACTTGACATACAAGGCCTTGAATTCAAGACATCCGGTAGATATACGGAGAAAATGGGATATAAGCGCTTTGAGGACATCTTAAAGAACAAGTTTAAGCCACAAGATAAGAATGATGATGAAGACGACAATGATGTATTAGGTAACATCCTTAACTTGCATAAAGGTCAAGTGATAGAAGACTTTGAGACATCGCTTCATGAAGGTTGGACTAAGCCACCTAAGAGATACACGGAGGATACACTACTCGCTGCAATGGAAAAAGCCGGAGCAGATGAGACAGATCCTAACGCTGAGAGAAAAGGTATCGGAACCCCTGCAACGAGAGCCGGTATCATAGAAAAGCTTGTATATGACAAATATGTTAAAAGAGATAAGAAGTGCCTAACATCAACGGAACTTGGCAAGAACTTAGTTAAAATCCTTCCGAAAGAGCTTTTGTCAGCTGAACTTACAGCAGAATGGGAGAACGACTTAACTCTTATAGCCAAGGGTGAAGCGTATGCAGATGAATTCATTGATGCCATTAAGACTATGGTTACAGGCTTTGTTGATACATACAAGAGACCTAATCCTGATATGATATCGGCTTTTGTTAAGAAGTATAAGAAGCGTAAGAAGGGCAGGTGATTAAATGGCTAAGACCTTAGTAGATATAAGGGAAATGCTTAAAAAGCTTGCCTTAGATGTATGCAAGAACCCTAAGTCATGGATGAATTACCTTAATACAGCGTCGAGGTTCTATAGATATTCCTTCTTTGATACTTTGCTCATACACGCACAACGACCGGAAGCCATTGCCTGCGCCTCAATGCCTGAGTGGAATAAGATTATGAAACGTTGGATTAACCAAGGTGCTAAGGGCATTGCGCTTCTTGATGATAGCGGTAACAGGCTAAGACTAAGATATGTATTTGACATCAAAGACACAAGACCCCTTGCAGATGCCAGACCTCTTAAACTATGGCAGATGGATTATAAGAAAGAGTCAATGATAAAGGCTCATCTTAGAAAGACATACGGTGTGGAAGTTAAGAGTAATGAGAGACTTCCTGAGACCCTTAAGACATTAGCAAGAGACCTAACAGCCGAGAACATCTCCCAAGCTATGTATGAACTAGACAGAAATAAGGACAATAGCTACCTGTCAACAATGGAAGAAGTAGCACTACTTAAGCACTTCACTAAGCTGGTAGAAAGCAGTGTTGCATATATCCTTATGAAACGCTGTGGCTATCATCCCGAAGAACACATGAACATAGATAACTTCCAGATGATTAGCTGGTTCAACGATATCTCAGTCCTTCCATACTTAGGCGAAGCAATCCACACCATCACAGAACATGTCCTTATGGACATAAGAAAGGTCGTAAACCGGTACGACAGGGTAGAAGAACAACGCCATACCCTTGTAACACCGCATAAATCGCTTAAAGAGCGCATTATAGCAGAGAGACCTAAGACTGATGCCTTGGTGCCACAGAGAGTCGTAAAACCGCAAATACAAAGTGAGATGTCTTTATAAAATCACAATTAATTTATATTAATCAAGAGAATGAATGGCATCGCATAAACATAGCATCTGCATCATCATGATGTGGGTGCTTTTGTAATGTTTATGTAATGATATTTCTGATAGAATCCCAAAATATGCCGTACTTTAAGATTTAGAGGTGTACATATGAATACAGGATATGATAATATGTAACTAACTGATTAACCTCACATCATGGGGAGTGAGGAAAATATACATATGACAAAAAATTAACAAAAATGTCGCATTTATTATTTTTGTTGTGTATATATAGGTGTAAGAAACAAAACCAAAAACACAATGTGAAGGGGGTAATTATTATGAAGAATAATAATAACGTGGATGCCTCTAAAACTAACAATAGAGGCAAGCTGAAGGGGAGAATTAAAGGTTTAGTAGCAATAGCACTTTCTGTAGTGCTAGTAGGAGGAGCACTTGTAGGATGTTCTTGCCAAACAAACAATACAACAACCACAGCAAGTACAGGGTATAAATGTGATTTCAAGAATTCGGACATTGCTGTTCCAGAAGGGACAAAGCTTACAGACAATGGCTTAGAGGTTACAGACAAAGCAGATGCAACAGTTAAGAATGTACTTGACATCGAGAAGCAGCTTCCAATAATAATAGCTCGTGATGGTGAAGAACCAAGTCCTGAATTAAAATATATGCAGGAGACTAACGCCAAGAAGCTTAGATGGAATAACTACAATGCAGTTGCAGATTATACTGCTGAAACAGCAAAGCAGATTGACCCAACATTTGGTAAGGTTACGGAATTCGGTAAGGATGTATTCAACCTTGCAAGAGCATACTATACAGGTGATGTAGGTGCAGCAATATCCGGAGTAAGTGGATTCCTAAATATGTTCGGTATCTTCGGAAGCGGTGGTGGAGTAGCTAATGAACAGATTCTTATGGAAGTTCAGAAAGTGTATAGCGCAGTTCAGGATGTGGCATTAGATGTTAAGGATCTTCAAGGTCTCACATCAGCAATGAGTATGCAACTTGATGAAACAACAATGCAAGCTTATCGAAATGGATTACAGCCATTTGATAATGCAATGGTTGCTCTTGATACTGATGCAGAGATATTACAGCAGATGCTTGTAACAGGTGCAGTTGAGTTACAGAAGCAGGGAATAAATGCACCTGCTGAAAATGCGACTGATCAAGAGAGACTGGAATATATTAGCAAGTTAATGGCTACTATTGAAGAGCAACAAAACACTAATCCTAATCTTAAGAACTTTGATAGTATAATGAATGACTTAATTAATAATTATACACTTGTAACAGGAGAACTAAGTAAGACTAAAGACTTTAGTCCGCTTACAGCCTATGATAATTATTGGAATACGTATTTTAATTGGGAGAGTCAAGGTTTTGCACTTCGTGAAGCTTATCGTGGTAACGCGGAATACCAAGTAAAAAGAGCCTATGCTTTAATCGCATTATATTATAATATTGGAGCAGAAGGAACGGCTGTGACATATCAAAAGTATGGTCAACTATTAAATGATTCACTTACACAGATAGAACAGAATGGACCTGGCGTGAGTCCACAAGTAGTAAGTGACAATATTTATACTTGTCATTTGGGAGATGCAATAATTAATTATGATCCGGATTCTGAGCAATTCAAAAAGAAACCATTCCTTGAATATGGTCAGAGAGTATACAGTAGTACATTTGGACAAACTCTTTCAAGTATAAATTCTGTTCGTGGTGATCAAATGGATGATATGGTTAAGGCTAGAGACGCAATGGTTCCGGAAGGAATGGTTGATAAATATATTGCAAAACTGCATGGAAGAACAGTTCTTGAAGATTTATTACTTGCAGGCTTATGGCCGGATTTTATCTATGGAAGTTTCGAGTCTGCCCGTGGTTTTGGATTTAATTTCAAATCAAAGGATAAAAAGGAATACTGTGATTTGCTTACCAATACTGAATTCAAGAAAAATGTAATTATAAAATCAAAAAAAAGTGAAGAATTAGAACCACTTATAAATAATGGCGTAGGAGCGCAAGTAATGCAATTTGATTTTGAATAATTATCAGCTATATCCATTCTACAGGATGTTCTATGCTGAATAATAGGTCATAATGTCGCATTTTACATTTTAAATGTGTATATATATGTGACAGGTAAATCTACATAAACAAATCTAATTAAAATGTGGTATAGTATTTATAAGAATAGTAGTAAGGAGGTAACTACTATGAGAAAAGAATTATTAAAGGGATTATCAGAGGAGCAGATAAAAAAGGTTGAGGCAGCAAAGAGCGCAGAAGAAATCCTGGCACTTGCTAAGGAAGAGGGAATTGAACTTAGCGATGAGCAGCTTGAAGCTGTAAGTGGTGGTGGTTGTTTTGATGGCTTCAAAAAAAGAAAATGTCCGGAATGTGGTAGTTCAGATTTAGATGTATATGGCAGTGAAAAGGTATCGGGTCATGAATATACTAAACTAGAATGTAAAAAATGTGGTAATAAATGGAGAATGTAGGTGACGAGCAGCTTGAAGCTGTTTCAGGTGGCGGATGCCTTAGTAAAATCCTCAAGTGTAAGAAGTGCGGTTCTAAAAACATTCATGAACGCAGTCAATATTATCCTGGAGGTTACGGTAGTCCAGGACGAACAGTTTATTTTTACACATGTAGAGAATGTGATTACGAATGGAAATTTTAAAAAAATTTTATAAAATGTCGCATTTTACATTTTAAATGTGTATATATAAGTGAAAGGCAAATCCACATAAACAAATCTAATCTAAATGTGGTATATTAACTATAAGAATAACAAGGAGGTACTTACTATGAGAAAAGAATTATTAAAAGGATTAACAGAGGAACAAATTAAGAAGGTTGAAGCTTGCAAGAGTTCTGAAGAAATCTTAGCACTTGCGAAAGAAGAAGGAGTTGCATTAAATGATGAGCAACTTGAAGCAGTAAGCGGTGGAGCATGTGAAGATAATAATGTTTTTCCAAATGATAATGGTTTTCCGAAGAAAAACCCTATATTACCTGATGAAGAAAAAACGATTGTACCGAAGAATCCAACTATAGATGATAGAAAGCATGATATAATGGCTTAAGTCTTTAATATAGAAGAATTCATAATAATTGGGCGGGGTTACCTTACGAGGTAGCCTCTCTTTTATTTATGCGGTTTCTAGGGCATGCACACCTTTAGACCCCTAAAAGTGTGCATCGTGTGATTGTATCAATTTCTTAGTCATAATGAAGGTATCACATCATGGATCGAAGGCTTCATTAGGAAATAGTTTTGTGTTAATATTATATAAGATTATTCGTGCGGAAGCGGGAATCTTAAGATTTCTCATCCATGACTCTTTTTTTCATTGCGTAGGCTAAGCGGAGCATTCGTGTGGTGGCGGATAATCTTATTTATTTTTGTGTAGAAGTTTGGGGGCTTTTTAGATGAAGAACACAACTCTATGTTACATCAAGCAGAATGATAAATACCTAATGCTTCATCGTACTAAGAAATCCGATGATCCTAATGAAGGAAAATGGATTGGAATAGGCGGGCATATGGAAGACGGAGAAAGCCCGGAAGAATGTGTTGTTCGTGAAGTACGAGAGGAAACAGGTCTTATTCTTAAAGCATTTAGATATAGAGCCCTTATTACCTTTACATCAGATTTATATGAGACAGAATATATGCACCTTTTTACCGCTGATAAATTTGAAGGTGATATCGCAGATAATTGTGAAGAGGGCGAACTGGAGTGGATAGAATCCGATAAGGTTATGGAACTTCCTATGTGGGAAGGCGACAGAATGTTTATACCGTTAATAAAGGATGATGACACAGGGTTCTTTTCTATGAAGCTGATATACGAATCTGATAAGCTTGTGGATTGTGATTTTTATATGTATTGATTAGGGGGTTATTATGGATTTAGAAAAAGACTCTCTTATGTGGGAAGAGATTAAATGTAATCATATAGTTCAAAATGAATGGATAGACTTTAGGGAATCATCGTACAGATTTCCCGATGGTAGCGAAGCCTCACCATACTATAGTTATTCTCGCAGAGACTATGTTGTAATTGTTGCATCCGATGAGGATGGTAAGTATATATGTGTTAATCAATTCCGACAGGGAATAAAAGATGTTACCACCGAGTTTCCGGCAGGTGGAATTGAGAGAAAAGACGGTAAGGAATATGGCAACAATAATCCGGAACTTGCAGAAGATGCAATGAATGCTGCCAAGCGAGAACTTTTAGAGGAAACGGGACATATATCTGATGAATGGGAGTACCTTCTAACAGTACCGTCTAACGCCACGCTTGCCGATAACTACGCATATTTATACAAGGCAACCAATTGTAAAAAGGTAGCAGGTCAATCACTAGATGAGACAGAATTTTTGAACGTAAAGAAGTATTCAGCTGATGATATTGATAAACTTATAAAAACAGGAAAGTTTCAACAAGCTATGCATATAACGGCGTGGTTGATTGCTAAATCAGATAGGTATCCTGCAGAAGAATGAAGTCAACAAGATAGGTTTGATGAGTCTCGGATTCATTATATGTAATTGAGTATTAGGGCGCATGGAGTCATGCGCCTTTATTATCGCTCATGTGAGACTGACCTATCCCTATTACGTTCGTGGCTACGGTCTTCAAGAATAATATCAACATTTCGCTTAATCGTGTATAGCTCTTTCTCTTTGTCACGGGCAGAGTAGTAGCGTGTTCGGATAGACTGTTGCTGTTTGATGAGCTTATCCCTTGTGGCTTTCAGTGTATTTAGAGTTGCAATCTTACCCGGAGCTGTCTTGATATAAGGACGAGAAGGCAGTGTGCCGTTATTTGCATGTTCTTTTAGATATCGAATGGCAGCTTCGTAGAGCACGATTTCCCTTCTGTGCTCAAAGCGGAATCGTGATTTATCTCTTGCCTTCATATAAGCGTTATATACACCTTTATTGGCAAGATATTGACCTGTATAGTGTATTTGCTCATTAAGTCCTTTAATGGCGTCCTCAGACTTCTTGAGGGCAGATCTGGCCTCAGATGTCTTATGTAGTCTGTTATCATATGCTTTTTCTAAGGATATCCTACTATCAATACCGTGTTCTTCCATATAGATAATAGTATCAGCCATTTCTTTTAGGTTATTTATCTTCATTCGGCGATCATAAGCTCGATTGGTAGTAGTAATGGCAGAGTTCTGCATGTCTCTTACAAATGGTATGTTTGTACGCATTGTAAATGCCTTAGGGTAGCGGATATCACTTCTAAGGGCTTCAAGTTTAGCGATATTAGTGTCATAGTCTGATACTTCGTGGGAAGCATTCTTGTATTGCGTTCTATTAAGTTTGAATTGCTCTCTAAGATATTCTTCCGTATAGTTCGTTCCGAGTGTCCTGCCTCGGATAGCTTTATCCCTATTAGGCAGTACATAACTATACCTGCCACGACTGACTTTCAGCGTGATATGGTACTCTGATTTAAGTATCTTGGCAAATTCCTTCTCGGATTTGCATCTTGAAGCCACATCATCTATAGCATTTCTTATCTTATCCTTGGTAAGTTCGAATTTAGATCCTTTTTTATGTGTTCCTCGTTCCTTAGCCCAGTATTCTCTTTCAGTCACTTTCTTCTTGGCAGGGGAGAGTAGGTCTACTTGATTAAGATGCTCCTTCTTGCAGACTTTCATCAGATCCTTTTTAAGATATTCTAAGTACTTATTGGTAAGATGATGCTTATATCCGGCTAGGTTATCGCATTTACGCTCCATAAAACCTTGTCTTGTCACATCACGTTTTCTAAGGCTATTGATTATTATATGCACATGCATATTTCCGCTGGCGTGTTCTCCGTCATTATGAGTACATACAATAGCTTGATGGCCGGGAA
>Ga0256404_1001728_pt1 | contig 51274 bp, 46 predicted proteins | sample RumenRJG_01DNA_FD_185990 | JGI IMG/M metagenome (GOLD analysis project Ga0256404, IMG submission 185990) | Bovine rumen microbial communities from Lethbridge, Alberta, Canada - RJG_01 | ecosystem: Host-associated > Mammals > Digestive system > Stomach > Rumen | place: Canada: Alberta | collected...
AAGTACGGACAGTACTCGATTTAATGGAAAGATTTTTTGAGGCTTCACCTACAATATCTATACTGCTTTAATATTAGTTAATAGCACAGACAAACCGGCTAACTCACGACTGAAGTCACAAGAATGCACCGGTTAGTTATTCAACACGGCGGTTCAGAGCTCTGAGGCCGAGAGCAGCCAGTAAAACTCCCTGTACGGCAAAGATCAGAATGGTCGCCCAGGTCGCCCCCGCCATGCCGAACCTGCGAATCAGCGGCGATGAAACGAGGAGCGCGGTGAGTACCTGCGCCGCATTGGAAATCAGCAGCGCGGGGATGTTGCGCATGACCGTGTTGAGCATGCACAGCAGGATGCAGAAACTGCAGCAGACCACGCTGAGGACCATGGGATAAAGCAGTCCCGCCTGCGCCGTGACGGTCGCGTCCTTGTAGAGGAAATCCAGTCCCCACCTTCCGAAGAGAGCGCATCCCAGCACTCCCAGCAACCCGGCCGCAAGGATGATCCCGGACACGACACCCACCAGATGCAGGAATCCCTTTTTATCCTTCTCCTCCAGTCTCCTGGTGAAATGGGTCGTGAAAGGCGCGAACAGGTAGGCGATCCCCACCTGAAGGATGAGGATGGGGGAATTCACGAGATTGTAGACGCCCATCTGCGTCGTACCCATAAGCCTCTCCAGGAAGATCTTGGGAAGATTACTGGATACCCCATTCAGGAATGTATGAACAGCGAGAGGGAGACAGCTGAGAAGAAGGGACAGCACGATCCTGGGGTTCGCGCTTCCTCTCTGATAGATCTCGTTCGTCTTCCTCAGATCATAGAAATAAGCCGTTACAAAAGCTACTGCCACAAGGAGGATCAGGCTAACGATCAGGTTCTTCGTGATCAGCATCCCCAAAGAGAACGCAATGACCGAGAGAGAGCCCCTCAGCGCGTAGGCGATGCCGATTGCATCCATTCTCTCCTTCTTCTGAAGGATCCCGTGCCAGACATCGGTCATGGGCTCGGTCATCTTGTACAGCAGGAACAGCAGGATGCACCAGAACTGAACGCCCCGGTATCCCGTGATAAGGGAATATCCCAGGGACAGCACCAGGGAAAGTCCTACGGTAAAATAGCGGCTCGCTTCATACGCCGTATCCGAGTACTTCCCCGTATTGTCCGAGACCTGGTAGTTCCGCATGCCGAAACCCGCCAGTCCAAGGAACATGTTCGCCACGGTCGCAGCCGTGGAGAGGAGCCCTGCGTTATATGTGCCCTGATCTCCGGAAAGTCTCTGAATGAGCCACCCGGTGATGATCCACTGACTGAGGTAGTAGATCCCGTTTCCGACGGTATTGAACAAGAGGTTCCTTTTCAGCGTTTTCTCTTCCACTGTATTCCTCCGATGGTTTCTTTTGGAATTATACCACAGAAACCGTGGCTGCTCTTATGCACCAGGTCGTTTTCCTGACGCAAAAAACGAGGCGGGAAAAGCCCGCCCCGCTTCGTTCTTCAGCATCCCGTTCCGTCAACGCTGCAGGCCGCCCCTTCTCCCGTGAAAAGGGTTGGATCTCCGCCTTTGCTGCGGATATAGTCCGACCACTTCAGGGTGACGGTTCCGTCCTCCAGGACCAGTGCCGGCATCCCGATATCATGGATCTCCTTGCACCGGTCAAAGATGGGCAGGGAGTCACGGTAGATCAGGAACTGTTTCAGATTTTTCAGGTTCCTGTTGATATCCACGAACTCATACTCCAACCTATTGGCATCCAGATTGCCTGTGCAGCGCACACAGTCCGGACACATCTTGCTCCCGTACACTTTAACCATTCTCTGTCTCCTTTTCCCTTGGGAGGTCGAAGATCCCGCTGGTCCCGTCAAAGACCGGCCAGGGATTGATGCTGTTGTCTCCGACCATGATATTGAAATGGACATGGGGACCGTTGGCATATCCCGTCTGTCCTACTTTACCGATCTCCTGTCCCTGCTCCACGAAATCCCCGAGTCCGGCGGTGAGAGAGGACATGTGATAGTAATAGCTCCGAACACCGTATCCATGGTCGATACAGACGGTGTAGCCTGTCGTCCCTACCCATCGGGATACGACCACCTTCCCGGACGCGGCGGCAAGCACCGGTGTCCCCTCATCCTCCGCGATATCGATACCCACATGTCTGGACGGATTGGAACTTCCGTTCGTATAGCGGTACAGCCCGAACTCGGTGGTGATCGGTCCGTTCACCGGCATGATGAAGGAATCCTCGTAGTATCTCGCCGGAGTCCAGATGAGGTTGGTATCGGCGATCATGCCGTTGTAATCCGCCATGGCATCGTTGTTCCCCACCGTAGCGGCGGCCGTACTGGTGCTGATGGTGAGGTGCTGCACCTCGTAGGTTCCCTCGGTGACCGTGAAGGGGAGGACTGTCTCCTCTCCGTTCCAGGTCACGACACATTCATAGGTTCCCGGGGAACAGCGGAACGTGCTGCTCAGCAGAGCCAGCGCGTTTCCCTTCTCATCCACTGTAAAGTTGATGACGTCGATAACTCCCGGAGCGGTGGCGCTCACCTCCCCGGTGATGTTGGTGCCGATCACGGCGACTGCGCTTCCCTGCACCATCTCGGTACGGGAAAGTCGGAATCCGCTCGGGATATCCACATTGACACGGAACGCGTAGGTCAGCGTTCCGGCCAGCTTCAATTCCGTTCCGTCGGAAGCGGTCGCGTTTCCCGCTGTCTCGCAGAGAAACTCCAGATCATATGTTCCGTTTTCCACAAAGAGATCCGCGTATCCTTCTGCGTTCCCTTTATAGATCTGCTCTCCTTCCCTGGAGAGATTGATCTCCTTCACCTGCGTCCCGGACGGAACTTCCGGGATCATCTGCTCTCTTTCCGTCACCGGGGCATAGTACCTCTCTCCAAGGTCGCCCGTGACCCGCAGCTCCTCACCCGTCACATCGTATCTGGAAGGCTGATAGCTGTTCCCGGCAAATCCAAGCTGATGGGAGTTGACAAATGAAAGCTCCGCCTGAGCGAGCATCTCATTGCGATCCCGCAGTCTCTTTGTATAAACGAAACTGCACGCGAGAAGACTCACTGCGGTTATTGCAGCCATCACGATCAGCGAAATCGTCTTTCTTTTCATGGTCTTCCCCTCCCCAGGCTATCTGAATCAATTATAATACATCTCCTTTCTTCCTGCTTACTGCACCTGTTTGAGATGCCGAACTTTGTAAACAATTCGTTCATATGTCTCAATTCGGTTTCAATATTCCCCGTTTTGTTGCCTTTTTTGTTCTCTTTATATATAATGTCTAATGAATTTTAGGCATTATTTGAGGAGAAACGAATGAAAAAACTGATTTCTGTAGCTTTGCTGCTCGTTCTCACCTTCTCCCTCGTTGGCTGCGGTGCCGAGTCTGTTGACAACCACGGCGCCATCAACCTGGAGCAAGAAGATGACGTACTGAGCGGAACCAGCGAAACATATGGTGTCGTTGAGGTCAACGCAGAAAAGGAGTCCTACAACCGTTTCACCGGCGAGATGAACCTTGCCAACGACCGTGTAGACTACCGTCCGATCTGCGTCTCCGTCAACAACATCACCCAGTGCCTCCCCCAGAAAGGTCTCTCCCAGTGCGATATTCTGTTCGAGATCGAGACCGAGGGCGGCATCACCCGTACCATGGCTCTGTTCGCAGACACCCGTGACGTCGAGCTGATCGGCTCCGTCCGTTCCCTGCGCAACCAGTTCATGGAACTTGTTTATCCCTTTGACCCCATCATCGTCCACATCGGAACCTCTGTCTTCGCCGACGCTGCGATCGCCGAGAACAACTTCCGCACTCTGGACGCCAACATCTTCCGTACCGCCATCTGGCGCGATCCTGCCAGAATCGGCAAGTACTCCAGCGAGCACACCTACTTCACCTCCGCTTCCCTGATCGAGAACGGAATCGAAGCCACACAGATGCGCACCGCTTCGGATAACACCAACGCCGCCTTCAACTTTGTTGAAGAAGGTACGAAGACCACTCCCCTCTCCGGATCCTGCTCCAGGATCACCTGGGACTTCTCACCCGGCTATGACGGAGACTTCCGCTACGATGAAGAGACCGAGATGTACGCAGCCTGGCAGCACGGCAATCAGCGCTATGACGCCAACAACGCGGAAATGCTCGAGTTCGAGAACGTCTTCGTCGTCATCGCTCACCGCGACGTCTATCCGGGCAGTGAGAGCTACGCAGGCGGTCTGCCGAAATACGACTACACCACCGGCGGTGTTGCATACTATGTATCCAACGGCGCTTATGAGAAGTGCATCTGGGTCAAGGGCGACTACAGCTCCACCCTCTCCTTCTATCACGGCACAGAGGAAGACCTCGCCACCAAGTCCATCAATGACCTTGAGGAGATCGAAGTCAATACCGGACGTTCCTACATCGCTGTTGTACGCGAAGAACTGGCCGATACTGTCACCATCACCGAGTAATCGGAACCTAAAAAAGCATGACCCGACTGCATGTCGGGTCTCTTTTTTTGCCTGCTTGTTCATCCGAAACAGGAGTGATAAGATGGATTTCAGCAATAGAAAAAAGAAAGGAAGCTAACGCATGGATATCACCACAGCCAAACAGACTCTGGATACCATCGAGCGCAATCAGTACGCATACCGTCACGCGCTTGCCATCATCATGAACGACGCGTCCACCGTCGCGCCTCCGGAGAGTTACGCATGCCGCGGAGTCGCTGTCGGTATTCTCGCAGGTGAAGAATTCAAACTCCAGACCTCCCCCGAACTGAAGGAGGCGGTTGAGACCCTCTACAACAATAAGGAAGAGGCAGGCGAACAGTATTACCGCCGGGCGGAACTTCTTCGGGAAAACAACCGAAAACTGGATAAGATCCCCATGGAAGAGTACATGGCTTACCAGGAACTGATGAATGACGCCAACGTCGCATGGATCAAAGCGAAGAGAAACAATGATTTCGCTTCCTTCGCTCCTTATATCCAGAAAGTCCTGGACACCCAGAAGCGTTTCGCATCTCTCACCGACCCGGACAAGGATCCCTACGATGTGGCGCTGGATGAGCACGAGGAGGGTACCAACCGGGAATACTATGACCGGTTCTTCGACGAGGTAAAAGCCACCCTCATCCCCCTGATCGCCAAGATCCGGGAAAAAGGACAGCCGGATAACAGCTGGCTCAAGGTCTCCTACCCCGTAGAGACTCAGAGGAAATTCTCGGACCTCGTGATGAATCTCTTCCACCTTGACCGCAATCACTGCGTCATCGCCGAGACGGAGCATCCCTACACCTCCGGCACCTGCTCCCAGGACGTCCGCATCACCACGCATTACTATGAGAGCGACCCGATCTCTTCCCTGTACAGCGTGATCCACGAGGGCGGCCACGCCAACTACGAACTCCATGTCGACCCGTCCTTCGATTACAACTGTCTCTCCGGCGGAGCCTCCATGGCTATGCACGAAAGCCAGAGCCGCTTCTGGGAGAACTTCGTCGGGCGCAGCAAGGAATTCATCTCTGTTCTCTGGCCGATCTTCCAGAATCTGTTTCCCGAACAGACAAAAGGCCACACAGCAGAGGAACTGTACCACTGCGTGAACCGTGCTGAGCCTTCCCTCATCCGCACCGAAGCGGATGAACTGACCTACTCCCTCCACATCCTGATCCGCTACGAGATCGAGAAGATGCTCTTTGACGGTACCCTTGCCGTGGAAGACATTCCGAAGGCATGGAACGAGAAGTATCAGGAATACCTCGGCGTCACCGTTCCGAATGACAGCGTGGGATGTCTGCAGGATGTACACTGGAGCCAGGGAAGCTTCGGTTATTTCCCGACCTATTCCCTCGGTACCGCCTACAGCGCACAGATCCTCGACACCATGAGAAAGGAACTGGACTTTGAAGGCCTTATCGCCTCCAATGATCTGAAGCCGATCCTCGACTGGCTGTCTGAGCGCATCTACCGATTCGGTTGTCTGAAAAAACCGGGAAGCTATGTTCCGGACATCACCGGAAAACCCTTCTCCGCAAAGTACTACACCGAGTATCTGACCAAAAAATACAGCGAGCTGTACAATTTATAATATTTGCGCATAAGTCAAAACCACTAGTAAACTGTACTGACCCCCATTGTTTGGACACGATGGGGGTTTTAAAATGAATAGATTTACAAAAGAACTAAAAGAGGAAATCTACAAAAGAAAAAAAGACGGTGTAAAAACAGCAGACTTGTGCCGAATTTATTCAATCAATCATGCGGATCTTAAATATCTAATTCGGTTAGTGGACACCCATGGTTTAGGTGTATTGAGCGATGAGAAGCAAAAGTACCCCAGGGAGATAAAAATGCAGATTGTTGAGGATTATATCTCCGGAAACGAGTCGCAAAGAGAAGTGGCTATTCGGTACAAGTTGCCCAATTCCACTCTAATAAAAGCGTGGATTAAAGAATATAAAGAATCCGGGTGTGTTATTCTAGAGAAGAAGAAAGGACGACCGCCCATGAAGGAGAAAAAGCCCCAAAAAGAGAAACCATACGAGGAAATGACAGACAAAGAGAAGGTAGCTTATCTGGAAAAGCGAAATCTCTATCTGGAAGCAGAGGCAGAATACTTAAAAAAATTACATGCCGTAGTTCAAGCAAGGAAAGCTCGACAACAGAAGAAAAAGTAAGTGTTGTGAAAGAACTGCGGCCTAAATACGAGCTGCCAATTTTATTGGAAATATCTGGTTTACCACGATCTACTTATTACTACTGTCTGCACAAAGTGAATAAAGATGAGAAAAACGTTTCTCTAATAAACAGGATAAAAGAATTGTTTGCGCTGAACAAAGGAATGTATGGCTACCGAAGGATAACGGCGCAATTAAAAAACGAAGGGTATAAAGTAAACCACAAAAAAGTGCAGCGGTTGATGCGTAAGGAAGGACTAATCTGTGCCCAACGCAAGAAACGTAAATACAGCTCCTACAAAGGGACCGTTGGAAAGATTGCAGATAATCTGATCCAGCGTGATTTTACAGCAGATCGAGCCAATGAGAAATGGTTTACAGATGTAACTGAGTTTCGCTTGAAAGACCAAAAGTGTTACTTATCCCCAATTATGGATGCTTATGGACAAGAGATAATATCCTGGACTATTTCACTCTCTCCCAACTTGGAGCAAGTACACAACATGCTTGAAAAAGCATACATGGCGAACCCTAATACAGAGGGAACGATTCTTCACTCTGACCAAGGCTGGCAGTACCAGCATGAAAGCTACGTTAAAAGTCTGGAATCTCATGGTATACGGCAAAGTATGTCCAGAAAAGGCAACAGCATGGATAATGGCTTAATGGAGAACTTCTTTGGTATTCTCAAGTGTGAAATGTTTTATGGACAGGAGTCTAAATACACAGATATCTTTGAGTTAATGCAAGCTGTTGATGCCTATATCCACTATTACAACGAAGGCAGAATAAAAATAAAACTGAAAGGACAAACTCCTTCTCATTTCAGGAGTTTGTCCCTCTAGAACAACTAAATTATGTGTCCAACTTTTGGGGTGCACTACAAACTAGTGGTTTGAACGAACCCTAGAAGGGTTATTACTTGCTCGCCTTCTGAAAGAAGGCACTGAAAAGGTTACCATAGCATCACTACTACAGGCTGCCGCTTAAAGCGGCAGTTTTTTGCCTACTTTCTTTTTTCACCCGTGAACGGGTCTACGAACTCTTTGAGACTGATCTGGTCTGACGCCAGATCTTCTTCGAGCTGGTTTTTGATGTACTCTTTGATGACTCTCTCGTTTTTGCCTACCGTGTCCACGTAGTACCCTCTGCACCAGAAACTTCTGCTTCCGTACTTGTACTTCAGGTTCGCATGTCTATCGAAGATCATCAAGGCACTTTTGGATTTGAGCGTTCCCACGAACTGTGCTACACTCATGTACGGTGGGATGCTTACGAGAAGATGGATGTGATCCGGACATGCTTCCGCTTCGATGATTTCCACTTTCATTTGTTTGCACAGTTTCCGGATGATCTCTCCTATATCCGCCCTGATCTGTCCATATATCACTTTTCTTCTATACTTTGGTGCGAAGACAATGTGATACTCGCAGCGGTAACTTGAGTGCGCTGTGTGATTGATTTCATTTTTCATTGTTTATAACCTCCACTGAATTTTGTAGTGATGCTTAGTAACCAGCACTATTCTATTCTTTGGAGGTTGTTTATTCCATTTTTTATTCACCCCTGGTAGAACCAGGGGTTTATTCTAGCTAAAGCGCCAAAAATATCCGCAGCGCTTTCGCAGCTCTGCGGATATCCTTTTTCTATCCTTTATCCGTTCTGTGCAGCACATTCTTCAAAGAAGGAGATGCATGCATTTCTGTATTCTTCTCCTCCGTAGAAGAAGCTGACGTTATGTCCTGCCTTCTCAAAGAAGAGAAGTTTTTTCTTTCCCGGATGCGCGTCATACAGGCGCTGCGCCATCTCCTTCGGGACCTGCTTATCCTCTGTCCCCTGCAGGAACAGCATTGGAACTTTCGCGTTGCTGACCGCCGCTTCCGGATGGGAATCGTTGAAGTTGAACTTCCCGAAGAGTTCGCTCATCCTGGCGGAAAGCTCAAGGATAAACGCCTTGCAGGGAAGCCAGTTGTATGAGCGGTACATCTCCACTTCAAACACTCCCCTGGCGCTCGTGTATGCGCAGTCTGACTCGATGCAGACGACCTGTTTCGGAAGATCCAGCTCGGAAGCCATACAGACCGTAGCCCCTCCCATGGACGCTCCATACAGGACCATTCTGCAGTCCGGGTGTTCTTCCGCCATGAGTTCCGCCCATTTTTTGATGTCACGGCTCTCCTTATACCCCATGGTGATCCGTCTGCCCTCGCTCGCGCCGTGGCTTCTCTGATCCACCGCCAGCACATGGAATCCGGCATTATGGAACATCTGGGAAATGAACCCCTCTTCCCCGGCGCAGCAGTGATGTCCGTGCACAACGATCGCCAGCTTATGCTCCTCTTTATCTGCGGGAAGGTATCCCGCCTTCAGCCGGAGCCCGTCATCAGAAAGAATCTCGTATCTTTTCAGATCCTGGGCATTCCACCACTTGTTGTACTCTTTCGCTCTCCTGCGATACTCCGAGGCACGGGGACTCATAGGTGCATTGTCATCCCGCTCCGGGACATAATTGCGGTCATATTTGTCCCTGCGGATGAGCCCCGTTTTATAACACATATACGCGGCTCCGATTAAAAAAATAAGGATCAGACATGCCACTATGAGAATCCAAATCATAAGCTACCTCTTATACAATTACTAAATATATCTGCGCTGCAGTTATCATAGATCTATATGTTTCCTCTCTGAACCGACCTCTTCTCAACACCGATAAGACGATTAATTCCAGGAACATAATGCAGAATCCACGTCACAAGAAGAGATGGGACAATCAAGAGAAGCATATAGCATGAAAGAGCGATTTCATGTGGTATCCCCATAAGTCGAAGCTTTTCATATGTCCCATACGTCCAGGGCATATTGTTAAAAACTGCATGAAACAAATAGACACCCAGAGTTGCCGATCCGAGAGCGGAGATGCCATCTTTTACGCTCCCCATAGCCTTCCACTTTACACATATCATTTTTACCGTAATAAAAACTGTAGCTGCAAAGAGTCCATCGAATGACTCCAGGAACGTTCCGGGATATTCTTCTCCGAACTGTTGCAACCGCGCCATATCAAGAAGTGTCCCCCTGTAACAACATTCCATAGCTATTATAGTAGCACACCATAGTCCAAGCGCTAATTTTCCTAAATCTTTTTCCTTTACCCTGCGATCCAGATAATACCCGAGACAGGGAAACAAAACAACAGATGAAGCCATCCAAGATGGCCTGATATATGCATTCACGATATCCATTCTTCCGGTGAGAAGAAACTCGATCAGATTTCTGCTTCTCTCAAGTTGTCCAAAGAAAAAAAGAATCAAAAAGCCGCTGTCTGAAAGGTTCTGAACCATAGCCTGCAAAAGCGGTACACTGATCTGGAAACACACATACAAGTATAGAAACCACAGGTGATACTTTATTCCAGGGCCAATCACCGTATAGAACAGGTCTTCTGGTAACCATTCTCTACCAAGCAAAAAGCGTTCTGAAACATAATATACCGCAGAACCAAATATCAGAAGAAGAATGCTTCGGCTAACTCTTTTCTTATAGTGATACCGTGTATCCCCTTCTCTCCCCAAAAGCAACGCTCCGGATACCGCAAGAAAAAGCGGAACTGCCATTTTACTAAAGAACGCGGGATAAAAATACAAATGATGCTGCAGACTCTTAAACGGAAACACTGTGAAATGAAAATGGCCATACTTTCCTGTGTGAATAAACACAACACAAACACAGGCGATGATCTTCATTAAATCCAGATCCGTTCTTCTGTTCTTCGTCACCATTCCAAATCCCTTTCCGTTTTCCGTTCTCATTGAGTATATCACATATGCCTGTTCATCTCATACTTGGCCCTTTCAGGAGCATTATGATACAATTCAATCAATAAAATAACCAATCATGAAAGGTTTACAATGGATTATCCATTTGACTTTACTTCCATACTGACGAAAAAGCGTTCCCTGAAGCGCGAACTCCTGGAGCAGGAAAACCTGCTTGACAAGAAGATCGCCATCCTTTCGGGAACGACGATCGGCGAACTGAAATCCATGCTGGAAGTCTTCCTCCTCTCCTACGGTATCCGCCCGTCTTTCTATGAAGGGGATTACAACCGTTTTTATGAGGACGCCGTCTTCGGCGACCCGGGACTGGAACAGTTCTCCCCCGATGTGATCTGGGTCAATACCTCTTTTCACTCCATACAGAACCTCCCGTCTCCAGGCGAGGATAAAGATGCCGTCGACAAAGAACTGGATGCGGAGTTGGATCGGTTCCACGCTGTGTGGAACGGTCTTGCCAAGTATAACTGTCCCGTGATCCAGAACAATTTCGACCTACCCCGCATCCGCGTCATGGGAAATGCGGAAGGGTGGCTTCCCTCCGGGAAAGTCCGCTTTGTCCGCCGGCTGAACGAAGCATTCGCTCAGGCAGCGGAAGACATGCCCTCCCTCCTTCTCCTGGACTACGAGTACGCTGCTGCGTGGAACGGGATCGATTCCTTCTCGGATCCGAACTACTACAACGGATACAAATACGGACAGGCTCCGTCCTATATTCCCTTTGTCGCTTTTCAGGCGGCGAACATCATCAAATCCCTCTTCGGGAAAAACAAGAAAGCCCTGTTCCTGGATCTGGACAACACCCTGTGGGGCGGAGTGATCGGGGACGACGGACTGGACGGGATCCATCTGGGATATGAAGCTCCCTCCGGGATCGCCTACGCTGACGTCCAGCAGTACGCAAAGGATCTGTCCCGCATCGGTGTGATCCTGGGCGTGTGCTCCAAAAACGAGGAGGATATCGCAAAATCCGGATTCAGCCATCCGTCTTCCATCCTTGCCGTGGAGGATTTCCTTTCCTTCCGCGCCAACTGGGATCCGAAGCCCCTGAATCTGGAGGCCTCCGCAAAAGAACTGAATATCGGTACGGATTCCCTTGTCTTTGTGGACGACAACCCCGCTGAAAGAAAGATCGTGCGGGACACGGATCTCGGATGCGCCGTCCCGGAGCTGACCGTTCCCGAACGCTTTGCCGAGACCATCTCCGGAGCAGGATATTTCGAGGTTACATCCCTTTCCAAAGATGACCTATCCCGCGCAAAGATGTATCAGGACAATGTAAAGCGGGAGCAGAGCGCGAAGTCCTTTACGGATTACGATGCTTATCTGAGATCCCTGGACATGAAGGCCGAGATCGGGCCGTTCCGCAAGGAACAGCTGGAGCGCGTGACCCAGCTCGCCAACAAGACCAACCAGTTCAATCTCACCACAAGGAGATATCAGCCGGAAGAGATGGCCCTCCGGGCTTCCTCCGGTGACTTCATCACCGTTTCAGGAAGACTGGAAGACCGCTTCGGCGACAACGGCCTTGTCTCATGTATCGTCGCGGAAAAAGGCGAAGAAGACAACTGGAATATTGAACTGTGGATCATGTCCTGTCGCGTCTTCAAAAGAGATCTCGAGTTTGCCATGTTCGATGACCTTGTGAGACAGGTCCGGGAAAAAGGCGGAAAGACCATCACCGGATGGTATTATCCGACAGCCAAGAACCGCATCGTAAGTGAGTATTACGGCTCACTCGGTTTTGAAAAAGTTGAAGAGAACGAGAAAGGTTCCTTCTGGAAATATACCATTCCTCAGGATTACACTCCGATGAACCACGTGATCGCGGTGGATGAGGCCACCTGAAAGGAGTTTCTATGACAAAGCGGATCCTATGCCTTCTGCTTGCGCTGACTTTGCTGTTTGGCCTGACATCCTGCCAGAAAGACAGGGAATATGACCAGCACTATTACAACGATCAGAGCGAGAATCATACGAATAATCAGACCAAACCGGAATCCACCGTGAAGCCTGCTCCTGTAGAAGAAAACACACAACAGCCCACCGAAGAGAAAAACGATAATCCTTACGCCGAAAGTCTGGAAGCGGAGTTTCCTTCCAGCCGCATCGAATGCGATTATCAGGATATGCTGAAGATGAAGGCGATCGCCGATGTGTTCAACGTCGACCCGGAGGAATTTGTCTCCTCTTCCCAGCTCTCCAACGCATGTAAGTTCTTCTCTGCCACTTCTTATTGCCAGAACGACTTTGAGGCGATCGAGAACGGTTTTATGCTGTCTCTTCCCATTTCCACACTGGAAGCCGGCGTCCGTGCCGTCTTCGGACCGAACGTCTCCCTCTCTGAAGGGTGGATGTCCGAAGATTACAGTCCCTTCATGGTCGACGTGGAAAACCAGGTAGTCCTTTCCTTTGGACAGGGCACTGTCTCCACCTTCCTGTATCCCTGGGCTGTTCTGGACAAAGGAAACGGCGTCTATCAGCTTTGGATGCTCAACCTGCTGGATCCTCTCTACTCGGATGAGCCGGAGAACGCCCTCCTGATCGAATCCGGAAATCCGGACGCGGTTCCCATGGATGCGATCCAGGATATCGCAAGAGACGTTCAGACCAACGTGTATACGTTCCAGCAGTCGGACTCCTCCTTCTATCTCATCGGCTTCGAATACAAGAACTACAAAGGAGTATCAAACTTCCAAATTCTTGGATGAATAAACGTACGAGAAAACGAGACACAGGCCTTCACCGGTCTGTGTCTCGTTGCTTTATGTCAGTCTTTATTCTTCGTCGTCCAGTTCTTTGGAGAGCATCTCCTCGATCTCTTCCTCGGACGGAGCATTTATAACCTCATCCTGCGTTTCCGGCAGCGGAGCTTCCTCCTCTTCCAGGTCATCCCTTTCGGTGCAGGCTACGGTGACCAGACGGTCTCCCTCATCGACGCGCATCACGCGCACGCCGCCGCCGTAGCGGCTCTGGGTCGCGACGGTATTTACATGGATTCGAATGACCGTGCCGTTCTCACTGATAAGGATCGCGTCGTCCCTGTTCTCATCGACCGGACGTACGCCTGCAACGGTGACGCCGTCTGAACAGTCATAGTTCCGGGATCCCTGACCGCCGCGCTTCTGCAGGTGGTAGTTCTCCACAGGAGTAAGCCTTCCCTTGCCCTGGTCGGTGACGGTGAGGATCTTTCCGTTGGGATCGCAGATCGCCATACCGACGACCTCATCTCCCTCTTTCAGGGTGATGGCGCGAACACCTCTCGTTGTTCTTCCCATTGCGCGGGCATCGCTCTCATGGAACCGGATCGCCATTCCGTATTTCGTTGCGATCAACAGGGTATCGTCTCCCGACGTGACACCTGCCCATGCGAGCTCGTCTCCCTCATCCAGATCGATTCCGAGAATACCGGTCTTGCGGATCTTCTGGAACAGGTTGAGGGCGCTTCTCTTCACAACGCCTCCCTTCGTGACCATGACAAGGTACTTGCTCTCATCCGCAAAGTCCTCGATCTTGATCACCGAACTGATCTTTTCTCCGGGAAGCAGCGGAAGGATATTGACGATATTCGTTCCCCTGCTCTGTCTGGAACCTTCCGGTACCGCGTAGCTCTTGATGGTATAGACCCTTCCCAGAGTGGTCATGAACAGCAGGTGGTCGTGGCTGCTGCAGGAGTAGAGGTCTTCCACGAAGTCCTCGTCCTTTCTGGCGATGCTGTTGACGCCTCTGCCGCCTCTTCCCTGCGCACGGTATTCCGATACCGACTGGCGCTTGAAGTATCCGAAGTGGGTACGGGCAATGATGCATTCTTCTTCGGGGATCAGATCCTCAATATCCACATCTCCGGATACCGCTTCAATGCTGGTCTTCCTCTCATCTCCGAACTTCTGGATGATCTCCGCCAGTTCAGATTTGATGATGGATGTGAGGTGAGTCTCATTGGTGAGGATGTCCTCATAGTCTGCAATCTTCTCATTCAGGTCGGACAACTCATCCTCGATCTTCTTGATCTCCAGTCCGGCCAACTGTCCGAGACGGAAGGCGACGATGGCGCTTGCCTGAGGATCGTCGAATCCGAACTTTTCCATGATGGCCGCCTTGGCTTCGGATTGGCCTCCGTCGGTGTGACGGATGGTGTAGATGATATCATCCACGATATCGATGGCTCTCTTGAGTCCTTCCAGGATATGCGCGCGTTCCCTTGCCTTTTTGAGGTTGAACTGCGTCCTTCTGCGTACCACTTCTTCCTGGAACTCGATGTATTTCTGAAGGACAGTCTTCAGATCCATGACCTTCGGCACGCCATGGTCCAGTGCGAGCATGATGACACCCACGGAATCCTGGAGTTGGGTCAGCTTGTACAGCATATTGAGGACGATCTGCGCGTTGGCATCTCTCTTGAGTTCGATGACGATGCGCAATCCCTTTTTGTCCGACTCATCCCTCAGATCGGAGATACCTTCGATCCTCTTGTCCTTGACGAGGTCTGCGATGTTCTTGATGAGTTCCGCCTTGTTGACCATGTAGGGGATCTCAGTGACCACGATGCGGTTCCTTCCGCCATGCATCTCTTCGATCTCCGCACGTCCTCTGAGGATGATCTTCCCGCGTCCGGTAGCGTAGGCCGCGCGGATCCCGCTGCGTCCCATAATGATACCGCCTGTGGGGAAGTCCGGTCCCTGGACAAAATTCATCAGATCCAGAACATTGCAGTCCGGATGGTCGATGAGATAATCGATGGCGGAAACAACTTCGGTGAGGTTGTGAGGAGGAATGTTGGTGGCCATACCGACAGCGATACCCTGAGAACCGTTGATAAGCAGGTTCGGGATCCTTGCCGGCAACACTTCCGGCTCCTTGGTCGTGTCATCGAAGTTGGGAACGAAGTCCACGGTGTCCTTATCGATATCCGCGAGCATCAGATTGGCGATCCTCGCCATCCTGGCCTCGGTATAACGGTAAGCAGCAGGCGGGTCTCCGTCCACGGATCCGAAGTTTCCCTGTCCTTCCACCAGCGGGTAGCGCATGGAGAAGGACTGAGCCAGACGCACGAGAGCTCCGTACACGGATGCGTCGCCGTGGGGGTGATACGCACCCAGCACCGCGCCGACGATGGTCGCGCACTTTCTGGTGGGCTTCTCATGGGTCAGTCCGTTTTCATCCATGGAGTACAGGATCCTGCGGTGTACCGGTTTCAGTCCGTCACGGACATCCGGCAATGCGCGGCTGACGATGACAGACATGGAGTAATCCAGGAAACTCTGTTTTATCTCCTCTTCAACGTTGACCTCTACGATCTTCTCATTTTCAATATTGAACTCTTCCATCTATTACTCACTTTCGTGTTGCATTACATCCAATTAACTTCGGTGATACCTGCCGGGAGGGATTCCAGACGGTCTCTCTCCTCCGCGCTGAGCGCTGACTTGGGGAGACACAGCCTTCCCATCGGAGAGGTGATGCGGTAGATCCATCTTCCCATCTCCACTTTCCCGATCTCGTTCCACGTCGTTCTGAAGGAAAGGTCGTCCTCATATTTTCCTGCGGCGATCTCCGTTTCGGAGATACGGAGGAAATAGGGTTTTCCTTTCAGCTCGTCTCTCGTGATCCTCACCCGGTGCTTCACGTACCAGATCATCAGGATCCATGCGACCAGAGCCACAGCATATGCCCCCAGAATCCGGAAGGATGGAAACGGCATATACAGGACCATCCGGATCAGGATGATGAAGATCATGATCACTACCATCCCTGTGGAGAGCTGCCTCGGCAGATCGCCCGCTCCGGTGTCCGCTCTGGCGACCGCTTCCGCCTCTTCCGTATTCAAATAAAAGATTCTTTCTTCTTTCTGCATCTCTACTTGAACGGGTGGTCATCGAGGACCGGTTTCAATTCGTAGGCTTCCACCACGTTTGCCATGATCTGGAGAAGTCTCTCCTCGGTATCGGGATCCAGATCCCTCTTGGGAAGCAGGGCTCTCTCGAATCCGGCGAGACGGTTCTCCTTGGGCTTGTATTTCATTCCGAAAAGATAGAATCGGTCCGTCTCCTCGAAGTAGCGGATATCCTCATAGAGAAAATACCGCTTGTCTCCGCTGTCATAGTCCATGTAGACGGCGGAATCCTGAAAATCATACAGGATGGTCTCTTCCGGATAAACCGTGATTCCCTTGTCAACCGCTCTTTCCAGATGCTGCTGGAATTGTTTGTAGTTGTTCTTGTATCCAACGAAATAATAGTAGATCCCGTAGGACAGATACATCAGAGCAAATACAACGGGGAACCACACCGCCTGATTGAGCATCTCCTTTGAAAGGAGGATCACCACCGCAAGTATGATGCAGATCACCACCGCGATGGCCGTGCTTCTCAGGTTGCTTCTTCGAAGATAGATCATATCCCCGTACTCCCCCAGGAAGTCCGCCTGAAACTGATCTGTCTCGGTGACAGTGCACCGGATCCGCAGCGGTCTTCCTTCGGGAAGGATCTTCGGCATAGGTTTTTCGCTCTTTTTGTTTGACATAAAATCAGATATCCAGGTTCTTTACGAACTGTGCGTTCTTCTCGATAAACTCCCTGCGCGGAGGAACTTTGTCCCCCATGAGGATCGCGAAGGCCATGTCCGCGCTCTCGGCGTCCTCGACCGTGACCTTCTTCAGGGTGCGGAACTCAGGATCCATGGTGGTCTCCCACAACTGGGACGGGTTCATTTCACCAAGACCTTTGTAGCGGTTTACCTTGATATTGTTGCCGCCCATCTCCGCCTGCAGTTTGACCAGTTCCTCATCGGTATATGCGTAGCGGATCTGCTGTCCCTTGGTCAGACGGTACAGCGGAGGTTGCGCGAGATACACATGTCCGCTCTCGATCAGTTCCCTCATATAGCGGAAGAAAAAGGTGAGCATCAGTACCCGGATGTGGGATCCGTCAACATCGGCATCCGCCATGATGATGACTTTGCCGTAGCGAAGCTTGCTGATATCGAACTCGTCGCCGATCCCGGTTCCGAGGGCCAGGATGACCGGCTGCAGTTTGTCGTTTCCGTAGACTTTGTCGATACGGACCTTCTCAACGTTGAGCATTTTTCCCCACAGAGGAAGGATCGCCTGGAACCTTCTGTCCCTTCCGTCCTTAGCGGAGCCTCCTGCGGAGTCTCCCTCGACGATGTAAATCTCGGTCATCTCGGTGTTCCTGGAAGAGCAGTCCGCCAGTTTTCCGGGAAGCGTGGAAGAATCCAAAGCTGTCTTCCTCCTGGCGTTATCTCTTGCTCTTCTCGCAGCCTCCCTGGCGCGGGAAGCCTGCATGGCCTTATCCAGGATATTCTTGGCGACCTGGGGATGTTCCTCGAAATACTCTCCCAGTTTTTCCGCTGTGAGGTTGTTGAGTATTCCTCTCATCTCGGGATTTCCGAGTTTTCCTTTGGTCTGTCCCTCGAATTGGGCTTCCTGCAGCTTGACACTAATGACACAGGTCATTCCTTCGCGGACATCCTCGCCCTTGAAGTTGTCGTCCCCGTCCTTCAGGATCTTGTATTTTCTCGCGTAATCATTGAAAACACGGGTTAGCGCCGTCTTGAATCCGTCCTCGTGCATGCCTCCGTCCGCTGTGCGGATGTCGTTGGCAAAGGACACGATGAGATCCACGTAGCTGTCGTTGTACTGGATGGCTACTTCCGCCTCATAGGCGAGTTCGGTCTTCTCCGCTTCTCCGGTGTTCTCATTGATGCGCTGAGCGGGGAAGGAACCTTCCTTCTTGAAGTAGATGACATCGTCATGGAGAACTTCGTAGTTTCTCTCCTTATTGATGAACTCGACGAAGGACTTGATTCCGCCTTCATACTGCATGACCTCGGTGCGGTGCTCCGCTCCGTCTCTTTCATCGGTCAGGACGATCCGTACACCGGCGTTGAGGAAGGCCTGCTCGCGGAGTCTCTGATGCAGTGTTTCGAAAGTATACTGAACGGTGTCGAAGATCTCATAATCCGCAAGAAAGCGAACTGATGTTCCGGTCGTCTCACAGGTCCCGATCACTTCCAGATCCGTCACCGGCTTTCCGCGTGAAAATCTCTGACGGTATACTTTTCCGTCATCCGAATTGACGGTGACCTCCAGCCACTCGGAGAGGGCATTGACGACAGAAGCGCCGACGCCGTGCAGACCCCCGGAAAAGTGGTATCCTTTTCCGCTGAATTTTCCTCCCGCGTGAAGTACCGTGTAAACGACAGTAACTGCAGGCAATCCGACCTTGGACTGAATGCCGACCGGAATACCTCTTCCGTTGTCGGTGACTTCGATGATCTCCCCCGGAAGGATCTTTACGTCGATCTCGGTGCAGTATCCTGCAAGAGCCTCATCGATGGAGTTGTCCACGATCTCATACACCAGATGATGAAGGCCCGCCGCTCCGGTCGTTCCGATATACATACCGGGGCGTTTGCGCACAGCCTCCAGTCCTTCAAGGACCTCAATGTTGGAAGCGTCGTATGTGCTTTCCTGTTCAATAACTTTCTTGATTTCTTCTTCCATCTCTTACCTTACTTCTATTCTTCTATCTCTTTGTCCCGCTCCCCGCGTTTTGCCAGCGTGGCGGGAGAGACGTTTGTTATATATACTCTCTTGTTGTAGTCATCTGCCGTGACGATAAAACTCTTGGGAAGTTCATGTGTCACATCGATGATCTCGTCGTTTTTCTGCGCCTTGGACAGGAACAGCCTCGTTCTCTTGTCCACCGAACAGTAATCGAAATCAAATATTCCGATGATCTCCTTTGTCCGGACGGCAACGTCGTTTCCCAGATGCAGATACATTCTCTATTCCTCCGTCAGAACGCCGCGGTGCATCCGGAACACCTTCGCACCCGTTCTTCTCTCCACGAAGTTCGGCTCACAGCAGGTGATGATCGCCTGGGATCTGCCCAGTCTCTTAAGAAGATATTCCTGTCGGAACTCATCCAGTTCGGAGAGCACATCGTCCAAGAGCAATACCGGTTCCTCCCCCAGCTTCTGCCGGAACAATTCCGACTCCGCCAGCTTCAGGGCGAGAACCGCCGTTCTCTGCTGTCCCTGGGAGGCGTATATCTTTGCAGCATCCCCGTTGATCCGTATATCCAGATCATCTCTGTGGGGACCTACCGTGGAGAATCCCGCTCTTATATCCTCCGCCCTTGCCGAAAGGATCTTTTTATAGGCATTGTCCGGATCAAACTCCTGATCCTCGAACAGCGTTGACTCATATCCGAGTTCCATCTCCTCCCATTTTCCGGAAATGGAAGCATACGCTTCCTTGGATACCACATCCAGCTGTCCGATAAATGCCCTTCTTGCCCTGGAGATCCCCACCGCGCACTGCGCCAGCTGACTGTCATAGATGTCCAGCACGTCGAATGCTGCGGAGATTCCTCTGGCGTCCTTCAAAAGGGTGTTTTTCTGCTGGATCAGCCTGGTATAGTTCTTCAGATCATTGAAATAACGGGGCGAAAGCTGACACAGAGCCGTATCCAGAAATCTTCTTCTTTCGGAAGGTGTTCCCTTCACCAGCTCAAGATGATCCGGAGAAAAGACAACACAACAAAAGGTTCCAGCAAAATCTGAAGCCTTTTGTTCCGAACCCTGATTGAGAGAGGCTCTTCTTCCCTTGTCACTGATGGTGAAATGGAATTTCTGTTCCCGTTTCTCTGCAAAGAAAACGGCATCGATGACAGAGAACTTCTCCTCTTTTGTGATCATCTCCCGATCTTTTACTTTTCGGAAACTTTTGGCTCCGCTCAGAAGAAAGATACTTTCAAGAAGATTCGTCTTTCCCTGACCGTTCTCTCCGCATATGACAGTGACAGATTCGGATGGAACAAATTCTGCGGAAGCGATGTTCCGAAAATTCAAGATTTTTTCCGATATCAGCCTCACGGCTTAACCACCTGATATTCTTCTCCGTAAACAGTGATCACTTCGCCGCCATACAGTTTCTTTCCTCTGGCGGTGCAGGGTTCTCCGTTGAGCAATACCTGCCCTGCACGGATCTCATCTCCCGCCTCTCCTCCGGTCTCAACGGCACCGGAATATTTCAGAAACTGGCTGAGCGTGATGTACTGTGTATGTATGATGATTCTAGTCATTTGTCCTCAGTCTTACCGGAAGGATCAGATACAGGAAATCCTCTCCCTCTTCCGGTACCACGGTCATAGGCATCGTGGGTTCATTGAGCATCAGTTTCACTTTGGAAACGCCTGCATTGCGTAGCGCGTCCAGGATATAGCGGTAGTTGAATCCGATTACCACCGGTTCACCGTCTGCTTCACATGCGATCTCGTCATGGACAGAACCGAGCGCTGTAGTACAGCTTACCTTGATAGTCTGGTCTTCTACTTCCAGACGGATCGGGCTCTTGAACCTGTCGCTGATGAGCAGGGATGTGCGGTCCACAGCATCCATCAGGTCTGCAGAGTTGATCTTCACGACCGTCTTGTATGCCCTGGGAAGGCTCTTCTTGTAATCGATGAAGTCACCTTCAAGAAGTCTTGTGATCACGGTGTATCCCACAAGGTGGAAAACAGCGTATCTTCTCGCTGTGCTGATGCGGATATTCTCTTCCTTATCCCCTATCAGCTTTGAAAGTTCCTGAAGCGTCTTTGCCGGAACGATGAAGGAAGTATCCAGATCGCTCTCCAGACCTTCTTTCTTCGCGATGGCGAGACGGTGTCCGTCCACGGACACTACAGTGAGCGTATTGTCGTTGAGAATGAACTTGCTTCCGGTGTGTACAGGCTTCTGGTCACTGGTGGATACCGCATAGATCGTCTTGTCGATGAGCTCTTTCACGTCCTGTCCCGGAATAGTGAGGGAATCATCGGTAGCGGGAACGGGAAGTTCCGGGAAGTCCAGAGGAGAGATCCCTATGAAACTGTACTTTGTGATCCCGCTCTGGATCTTAACGCGAAGATTGTCATCACTTTCTATCGTGACCGTATCTCCATCGCTCTTGCGGAGAATATCGTTGAGCAGACGGCTGTTGATGACGATGCTGCCCGTGTCATAGATCTCCGCTGTGGTGTAGGTGATGATGCCGATCTCCAGATCGTATGCCGTCAGTTTCAGTTTTGTGTCATCACATTCAAAGAGAATTCCCTCGATGGAAGGTATCGAGGATTTCCCGCTGACAGCTCTGCTGACACCGGTGATGGAGGAGAGAAGCTCCTGCCGGTTGCAAGTAATTTTCATTTTTATTCGCTCCTAGTTTATATATTTCTATGTTGAGTAGTTTTAGTAGGGACGGTCAAAGTGTTGAAGATCGCGATATTTCCATCTATATACGGAAATGAGGGCTGTTGATCTTTCACGGTCCCCTGTTCAAGAATTCTGAAAATACTCAACAGGATAGAATGTGTCGTTAAAGATGTTGAAGATTGTTTGTGAATTGTTGAAGAAATGTTTACTGTTGGCAGTTTTTGATGATGTCTTCTACAATCGCCTTGAATCTCGGATCATCTTTCATCTGTTTTTCCACCTTACGGATGGCATAGACGACCGTCGCGTGATTTCTTCCTCCGAATTCGGATCCGATCTTTTCCATGGTGTTGCCCGTGATCTCGCGGATGACATACATGGCAGCCTGTCTCGCTGTGGAGATCTCGGAGTTCTGTTTGTTGGAACGGATATCGTCGGTGGAAACGACAAATGTTCTTGAGCATTCATCGATGATCTTGTCCACTGTCGCCGGCCAGGGCATCTGTTCGTTGATGATGTCCGCGATGGCCTCCTGCGCCTGAGAGAGCGTCGGCGCCTCCCCTGTCATAAGATAGTATGCGTACAGTTTTTTCAGTGTTCCTTCCAGCTGACGGATGTCGCTCTTCAGCTGCTGCGCGATATATTCCGCTACTTCCGCGGGAAGTTTGAAGTTGATCTCCTCCGCCTTCTGGTAGAGAATGGAGATCCTGGTCTCGATATCCGGCGGTTTCACGTCGGCGATGAGGCCCCATTCAAACCGGGTGCGCAGACGGTCTTCCAGACTTTTGATCTCCTTGGGAGGACGGTCTGATGTGAGGACGATCTGCTTGTGCGCGTCGTGAAGCGCGTTGAATGTATGGAAGAACTCTTCCTGAGTGGATTCCTTTCCTCCGATGAACTGGACATCGTCCACCAGAAGAACGTCCACGTTGCGGTATTTGTCGTGGAAGGGTTCTGTCGATCCGCTCTTGATGGCTGCGATCAGCTCATTGGTGAAGCTGTCTCCCCCGATATAGAGAACTTTCAATTCCGGCCTGGTCTGAGCGAGCTGATTTTTGATCGCGTACAGAAGGTGTGTTTTACCGAGCCCGGAAGAGCCGTAGATGAAAAGCGGATTGTAGGCATTGGACGGGTTGGAGGCGACTGCGATGGCGGCAGCATGGGCGAAACGGTTGTCCGGTCCGATAATGAAATTGTCGAACGTGTAGGAACTTTCCCCTCTCGATGACATCGGAGACGGCTTCGGGATCTCCGCCTTAATGGAGTCCCTTGCGATGATCTTCAGTTCGATGGGGTATCCGATCACGGCCTCAAAGCCTTCTTTCAGAAGATTGAGATACCGGCTCTCCACGTTGGAGCGGAGAAATTCGGACGAAGTAGAAAGAACGGCACTGTCTCCGGAGAAGGATTCTGCTTCCAGACCTTTGATCCAAAGATTGTATGCCGCTTCGGTGATATGCTGTTTGCAATACTCTTTTACAGCATCCAGACACTGTGAGAAGGATTCCATAGTCTTCCTCTGATATAAGAATGAAAATAAAGATATAATATAATACTATTTTATGTACTCAAACATTTTACCAAAATTCAGCCTTTCTTTCAACAGGGGAAGGGAATTAACGAAAGAAAAAACGGATGCAAACAGGCAAAAACAAGGCTGAAAATGAAATGCCTGTTTTTGCCTGTAAGTAAATGTTTTTTCCTTGACAATCAAAAGAGGTCTAGTATATACTTTTAATCCGCAAGGTTTAACAAAGGAGAATTTCTATGCAACCTACATTTCATCCGAAAAAGCGCACTCAGAAGAGGGAACACGGTTTCCTGAAGCGCATGGCAACAAAGAGCGGACGCAAGATCTTAGCACGTCGTCGTGCACGCGGCAGGGCTCGTTTAAGCGCGTAAAAAGAAGCCAACCCATCGAGGCTGGCTTTATTATTATATCTAAAGCGTGCTTCTATGAAATTACAGTCGCTCACGAATAATTATCTGTTTCTGCGTGCTTACAGAAGCAAGAATTCCTATGTATCTCCCATGCTGGTCACCTATTTGGTGCCCAAAAAGCGTGGTGGGATATGTTTGGGTATAACAACAAACAAAAAGCTCGGCTGTGCGGTGGAGAGAAACCGGGCGAGACGTATCGTACGCGCAGCTGCGACCGAGCTTCTGAAAGACACGAAGAAAAATTATGATGTGGTGGTCGTCTGCCGGCACGCCATATTGAACAAGAAAAGTACCGATGTGAAAAAGGTCCTCAGAGACCACCTGACACAGGCAGGAGTCCTGGAAGATGTTCAGTGCATTGCTCAGTAAGATACTGATCGGACTTGTCCGTCTCTACCAGATGACCCTCTCACCCTGGCTCGGCAGAAACTGCCGTTACACGCCTTCCTGCAGCCAGTATATGATCGGAGCCATCCAGATACACGGACCGTTCCGCGGCGTCTGGCTCGGAGTGAGAAGACTGCTCAGGTGCAATCCATTCGGGGGTTGGGGTTATGATCCGGTCCCGCCGAAAAAACAATAGATTTGGAGAACATGATTTATGAATTTTATTAACGGCATTCTGGCTGTACCGCTCGGGTACATCATGAAATTCTGTTACTGGCTCGTGACAGAGATCCTCCATATGCCCCTCGCATATGTATTCGCACTTCTTTTGTTCACCCTGATCACCAAGATCCTGATGTTCCCGCTGAGCATGCAGCAGCAGAAGAGCACCGCTATGATGGCGGCGTTCAACCCCATGATCCAGGACATTCAGACACGGTATAAGAACGACCGCGATAAACAGAACGAAGAGCTCACGAAACTGACGACCGAATACGGTTACAATCCCACCGCGGGATGCCTGCCCATGGTCATCAACCTTCTGATCATGTTCGGTCTCGTCGAAGTCATCTATAAGCCCCTTACCTACATGCTGACGCTCCCGTCCGAGTTCATCAGCACCATGACCGAGCGGACCATCAGTCTCGCTGCGGAAGCGGGCACCACCCTCGCAAGTAACAATCGTATGATTGAGACTTATATCATTCAGTACGTAAAGTCCAACTTTGCAGCGTTTTCCGATCTCACGGCCACTTACGGTTCGGAACTTACCAAGATCCAGAACCTTCAGATGAACATCGGAAGCATCAATCTCTATGAGAAGCCGGAACTGAGACTGAGCCTCGCTCTTATCATCCCGATCTTCTCCATCGTAACGCAGCTCATCTCCACAGTAGTCATGATGAAGAGCTCCGGAACACAGGACGGTGCGGCAGCAAGACAGACAAGATCCATGATGATCACGTCCAGCCTGATGTTCGCATGGTTCTCCTTCCTGTATCCGTTGGGATTCAGCCTTTACTGGGGATTCCAGAACCTCCTTTCCATGCTGCAGAGTTTGCTTCTGAAGAAGATGTATGATCCTGAAAAGATGAAACAGGAGATCCAGGAACAGATCAAACAGAAGAAAAAACAGAAAAACGCGAAGCGCAAAGTGACCTATACGGACAAAACGACCGGTAAGACCGTTGAAAAGGAACTTTCGGCCAATGAAGCGGACCGCCTGCGTCTGCAGAGGGCGAGAGAGATCGATCAGGAACGGTACGGAGAAGAGTAATCGAAAGGAAAAAGAGATGGCAGAAATCATCACGACAGGAAAGACTGTCGATGAGGCTGTCGAGGAAGCTTGCAGACAACTGGCTGCGACCAGAGAAGAGGTCAAGGTAGAGATCCTCGAAATGCCCCAGAAAATCCTGTTTTTCTCCAAACCCGCCAAGGTGAAAGTCACCAGAACGGAAGCGGAATTCTCGGTACACGATCTGCTTTACGGGGATGGACACAGTCCGCTGAGCCCTGCTGAGAAAAAAGAGCAGAAGCAGAACCAGAAAAAAGAACAGAAGCAGAAAAACAAAGACCAGGAAAAGAAACAGCAGAAAGAAAAGGCCGCGGAAGAACCCAAGCAGGCCAAAGAAAAAGAGTCCAAACAGGAAAACAACAAAAAGAAAGAAAAGAAGGCAGCCGCCACCGAACTGAAGAAAGAAAAGAAAACAGCGGAAAAGGCGGAGAAGAAGGAAAAGAAGCAAGCGGTGAAAGAGATCGAGGAAGAGACAGAGAACGTCATCCTCGAAATGATCACTGAAGACCAGCTCCCGGAGAGAGCGGTCAATTCCTTCACCTTCCTCAAACAGATCGTTGAAGCGTACGGAGCCAAAGAGGTCACCTACCAGTTCGCAAAGACCGAGCGCGGTGTGTGCATCCAGATCGGCGGAGAAGACGCACCTATGCTCATCGGAAAACGCGGAGAGCTGATGGATGCCATCCAGTATCTGTGCACCGTGGGATCCTCCCGTGAGGGCGGGGACTACTGCAGGGTGAGTCTGGACGTTGAAGGATACCGTTCACGCAGAGAGACCGCTTTGCGCGCACTTGCCGCCAAAACAGCGAACAAGGTCAAGAAGAACCGCAGAAGCATGTCTCTTGAACCCATGAATCCCTATGAGAGGGCGATCGTACATTCCGAGGTCCAGAAGATCGAGGGTGTGGATTCCCACTCCGTAGGAAGTGAGCCGAGAAGAAAGGTCATCATCACCCTTGAGGGAGAGTCATCCGATGACGGAAGACGCTCCAGCCGCCGCAGAAGCGGACGTTCCGGCAAGGTCTCGGAAGAGAGAACATCCGAATCTACGCCGAAGGTCAAGATGAGCGATATTCCGGTCCGCAAGGAACTGAAATCCACCGAAGAATTTATCGGAAGTCTTTACGGAAAGATCGAACTTTAATATTTGGACACCGGGGTCAAAGGTCGGTGTCCCCAGCATTGTTGGGGACAGGGATACTTTGACCCTTTTTCCGTGTATGGAGGACAAATATGACCCAAAAAGAACGGGAGTTCTGGACATTTCTGGATCTTCTTGTTGCACAGCACCCTGTGGTGATCGACCGCCCGAAGGGGAGTTATCACCCCGAACATCCGCATATCCTCTATGAAATCGATTACGGTTATCTGGAAGGGACCAGTTCCCCGGACGGTGAGGACGTGGATGTATGGGTCGGAGAAAGCGGTGAGCAATATGTCGTCGGGATCATCGCCACAGTGGACCTCGCCAAGCATGACACCGAGATCAAACTCCTCCTGGGATGCAGCAAAGAGGAGATCCGGATCATCGACGAATTTTACGGAAAATGGGGTATGCAGAGGGGAAAAGTGATCCTCAGGGAGGAGAAGGAATGCTGACATCAACAGTAGCAGCCATATCGACGCCGGCAGGAAAAGGCGGGATCGGCATCATTCGCATTTCCGGAGAGGAAGCGATGACCGTCGCCGGAAAGGTCTTTACACCGAGAAACCGCAGGGATCTCTCCAAGATGGAGGGATATACCGCCTGTCTCGGAACGGCCCACGATCTGGATGGAGCCGTCATCGATCAGGTGATCCTTCTGTGTTTCCGGGGACCGAAAAGCTATACCGGTGAGGATGTGGCGGAACTTCAGTGCCACGGCGGCGAAGCGGTCACCGAAGCGGTGCTTCGGGCGGTCCTGGACGCCGGCGCGGAACCGGCGGGAAAAGGAGAATTCACCAGAAGAGCGTTTCTCAACGGCAGGATCAGCCTCACCGAAGCGGAAGCGGTCATGGATGTGATCAACGCGGTATCCCTGGACGGGGAGAGAGCAGCAGCGTCACTGGCAGAAGGGTCTCTGGCAAGAAAAACAGAGGAACTCAGGGAAAAACTGCTGGATGTGCAGACCCAGATCGCTGCCGAGATCGATTTTCCGGAAGAGGATGTGGAAGAAGCGGATCCGGAGGTCCTGACAGCGGATATCTGCGCGGTGGAGAAAGAACTGGATGAGCTCCTGAAGGGGTATGAGTCCGGACAAAAGATGCTCCGGGGAGTTCCTGCCGCCATTATCGGAAGTCCCAACGTGGGAAAGAGCACCCTGCTCAACCTGGTCGCCGGATTTGACCGGGCGATCGTGTCCAGCGAAGCGGGAACGACGCGGGACATCCTGGAAGAGAGAGTCACCATCGGAGGAGTCACGCTCCTTCTGGCGGACACGGCAGGGATCCGTGAGGAGGCGGGAGGAGAGATCGAGCAGATCGGCATCTCCCGGGCAAAACAGAGGCTGGAGAACTCCAGCCTGATCCTGGCGGTATTCGACCAGGGAAGACCGCTCAGCGAGGATGACCGTGCTCTTATCGGGGACCTGAAGGGCAAGCCGGTTCTTGCCATCCTCAACAAAGGCGACCTGGAGGAAAAGATCGAGAAAAAGGAGATCTACGACGCATTCTCCCATGTGGTGGAACTGACTGCGAAGGATCCCGCTTCTCTCCGAGTGTTGTCGGACGCAGTCTCGGATTTTCTCGGGACGAGCGGATTCGACGCGGACGCCCCTCTTCTCGCGAACGAAAGGCAGAGGGGATGTGCACAGCGGGCGAAACAGGCGGTATCAGATGCCGTGGAAAGCATCCGGGACGGCCTCACACTGGATGTCTGCTATGCCCTGCTGGATGAGGCACTTGGCGCTCTTTATGATCTTTCGGGCGAGAACGCCAGTGAAGAAGTGATCAACGCGGTCTTTGACCGTTTCTGTGTGGGAAAATAATTCTAATTAGGAGAACATTATGTTTACATTTCCATCCTATGATGTGGCGGTGATCGGAGCCGGACACGCCGGGATTGAGGCGGCTCTCGCCGCAGCGAGACTCGGCTGCAGGACGGCGATCTTTACCATCACGCTGGATGCCATCGGAAATATGCCCTGCAACCCTTCCATCGGAGGGACCGGTAAAGGACATCTGGTATTCGAACTGGATGCACTCGGCGGCGAGATGGGGAAGGCTGCGGATGCCACCATGCTGCAGAGCCGGATGCTGAACCTGGCCAAGGGTCCTGCAGTACATTCCCTGCGGGTACAGAGCGACAGGAGGGCTTATCACCGGTATATGAAGTCTGCCCTGGAAAAGCAGGAGGGACTGGATGTGTTTCAGGATGAGGTGACCGAGATCCTCTGCGAGGGCGGAAAGGTCACCGGGGTGCGCACCTCTCTCGGCGGCGATTTCGGCTGCAAGGCGGTGGTCATCTGCACAGGAACATATCTTGGAGGAAAGATCTTTGTGGGGGATTCCATCCGGCAGAGCGGACCGGACGGAGTCGTCCCGGCGACAAAACTGACTCAAAACCTGGTGGATCTGGGTCTTCCGATCCGCCGGTTCAAGACGGGGACTCCTGCCAGGGTACACCGCAGGAGCATCGACTTCAGCAAACTGGAGAAACAGGAGGGGGATGCCAGCATCGTTCCCTTCTGCTTTGACCGCGAAGACGGGCTGGAGAACAAGGTCTGCTGCTACATCGCCTATACCAATGAGAAGACCCATGAGATCATACGGAACAATCTGTCCCGGTCTCCTCTCTACGGCGGGGCGATCGTCGGGATCGGACCGAGGTACTGTCCCTCCATCGAGGACAAGGTAGTGCGTTTCTCTGACAAGAAGAGACACCAGCTGTTCATCGAGCCCTGCGGACTCGATACGGAAGAGATGTATCTTCAGGGAATGAGTTCCTCCCTCCCCCTGGATGTCCAGTATGAGATGTACCGGACCATCGAGGGGCTGGAGAACGTGGAGATCATGCGACCGGCATACGCTATTGAATATGACTGCTGTGATCCCCTGTCGCTGAAGCCTTCCCTGGAATCCAAACAGATCTCCGGTCTGTTCGGCGCGGGACAGTTCAACGGAACTTCCGGGTATGAGGAGGCCGCGGTCCAGGGACTTATGGCGGGCATCAACGCCGCTAGAAAGATCCAGGGAAAGGATCCTTTCGTTCTCACGAGGCAGGAGGCCTATATCGGGACGCTCATCGATGATCTTGTCACCAAGGGCGTCAACGACCCTTACCGCATGATGACTTCTCGGTGTGAATACCGCCTCATTCTTAGGCAGGACAACGCGGATGACCGTCTTTGCGAAAAGGGCTATGAGATCGGACTGATCTCTGAGAAAAAGCACCAGGAGTTCCTGAATAACCGGGCGGAACTGGAAAGGGAGATCGAGGCGATCCGTTCCACAGTCATCCATCCCACGGAAGAGGTGAATGCCATGATGCGGGAAAAGGGAGAGGCGGAACTTGCGAGGGGAATGGCTGCGGATGCTGTTCTTAAGCGCTCCAACATCCACTATGAGGATCTCGCGGGATATATTCATCCGGACGGGGAGCTACCCTCCGCAAGGACTATCCGGAAAGCGGAGATCGAGATCAAGTACGAAGGATATCTCAAGAGACAGTCGTCTCTGGCGAATAAACTCCATAAAGAAGAAACGCTGAAGCTTCCGGAAGACATCGATTACAAGGAGATCACCGGGCTTCGCCTGGAAGCGGCGGACAAACTGAACAAAGTGCGCCCGGCATCATTCGGACAGGCAGCCAGGATCAGCGGAGTCAACCCCGCGGATCTGCAAGTCCTCTCCGTATGGCTGGCGAAACGGCGTTACGAGGATCGGGGGAAGAGAAACGATGATTAACACGAAAAGGCTGATCGAACGGGCGGAAGCATACGGTGTATCCCTGGATGCGGAGACAGCGGGCAGGATCGACCGATTCTGTGAAGCGGTTCGGATCACCAACGAGCAGTTCAACCTCACCGCTATTACCGATCCGGAGGAGATGGAGGAAAAAAACGCTCTGGACTGTGTCACGGTCCTTCCCTATCTGCCTTTTTCCGGAAAACTGGCGGATGTTGGGACCGGCGCCGGATTTCCCGGCGTCATCCTGAAACTTGCGAGACCGGATCTCGATGTTACGCTCATCGAGGCCACAGACAAGAAACTGCAGTTCGCCGTCCGCACGGCGGAGGAACTGGGATTTTCTGTGACCGGCGTCCATATGCGGGCGGAGGAAGCCGGACGGGGCGAATACAGAGAGCAGTTTGACGTGGTCACTTCCCGGGCAGTGGCGCTTCTTCCCGCACTTTTGGAATATACGCTTCCCCTCGTCAAAGTCGGTGGAAAGTTAATCGCCATGAAAGGAGCCGGAGGAAAAGAAGAGGTGGAACTTGCCCGGAACGCTCTGAAGATCCTGGGAGGAAAGGTCATCGGTGTCCATGAGCTGACTCTTCCCACCGCAGGTGAGCGGGTGATCCTCGAGATCCAAAAAGAAAAGCCCTGTCCTCCGAAATATCCGAGGCAGAGCAAAAATATCCGAAAGGCATCGCTATGACAGCCTTTCAATCGTAAGATCCAAAGCAGATCCTTTAGACAGGGTCTGCTTTTTATAAGGTCAGGATTCTTTGTTTTCCAGATAGAAGAGATGCTCGAACTTCTGATCCAGTGCGAGGCAGATCTTGAGTGCGAGCTTCGCTGTCGGGGCAAACTGGCCGTTTTCGATGGAGCAGATCGTCTGACGGGAAACGCCGGTAAGAGCGGCGAGTTTTTGCTGGGAATACCCTTTTCTGAGACGGGCAAAGCGAATGCGGTTTTTAAGTATTTCTTCCATGAAAACCTCCGACAAGAAAACTTTACAGTAAAGAAAACTTGGCTGTATCTATTCTACATTTTCTATTACAAAGATGGCAAGAACAGATGCTGAATATGCAAGGGGCAGAATAACCGGAGAGGCAAAAAAGAGCAGGAAAACACAGGTTTTCCCGCTCTTTTTAATACTATTCGTAATATCTGTAAAGGAATACTACATTACGTTAAGCAGTTTTGCTTTACATGAAGGCGTAAAGCTTTACGATCTCCAGAAGGACTTCCACCATCTTGTCCATACTTTCCGCGCAGACATATTCATATCTGCCGTGGCAGTTGTGGCCGCCTGCAGAGAGGTTCGGACACGGAACTCCGTTGAAGGACATAGTAGCTCCGTCCGTACCTCCGCGGATCGGGGAGATGAGAGGTTTGACGCCGAGTGTCTCAAATGCCTTGCAGGCATTCTCGATCAGATGGTAGTGCTTCTCGATGACTTCCCTCATGTTGCGGTAGCTGTCCCGAATCTGCACTTCAACCGTGCCGGCGCCATATTTGGTGTTAAGATAGTCCGCAGCTGCGCGGAAGACCTCTTTGCGGTGTTCCAGGATCTCAGCGCTGTGATCACGGAGAATGTATGCCATGTTCGCTCCGTCGCAGTCTCCCGTAAAGGTATCCAGGTGATAGAAGCCTTCATAGCCTTCCGTATACTCCGGGCTCTCCGCTTTCGGGAGGAGGGAGTCGAATTCCATGGCGATGCGGGTGGCGTTCTTCATTTTTCCCTTGGCGCTTCCCGGATGGATGCTCAGACCGTGGACATGTACAGCGGCGCCTGCGGCGTTGAAGCATTCAAAGTTGATGTCGCCCAACTGTCCGCCGTCAATGGTGTAGCCGAAGTCTGCATCCAGACGGTCATAGTCCAGGCCGGAAACGCCCATTCCCACTTCTTCATCGGGAGTGAACGCTACTTTGATGTCGCCGTGTTTGAACTCGGGGTGCTCTACAAGATATTCGACAAGACTCATGATGATGGCTACGCCGGATTTGTCGTCGGAGCCGAGAAGGGTGGAACCGTCGGAGCAAATGATGGTCTGTCCGATATAATTCAGGAGAGACGGATAGTCCTTGGGAGAGAGCACTCTACCGTCTGTACCCATCTCAATGTCCTGACCCTGATAGTTCTCGGTGATGACCGGCTTCACATCGGCGTCGCTGACGGCAGGACTGGTATCCATGTGGGCGACGAGGGCAAGTTTCGCCACGTCCTTATCGGTGTTGGAGGGAACCGTAGCGTATACGTAGCAGAGATCCTCATCCAGATAGACATCGGATGCGCCGATCTCCTTCAGTTCCTCCGTCAGGAGGCGGGCAAGATCATACTGCTTCGCGGTGGAAGGGGTGGTATCATGCCCCTCTTCGCTCATGGTGTCCACTTTTACATAGCGCAGAAAGCGCTCGGTCGTTTTTGTCATTGATATTAACCTCTCGTTTTAATTCCTATCCAATCAATCATAGCATCCGGAAGGCTTCGGAACAAGGGTACTCTCTTGTCTGGAAAGGGCTGTCAGAGTAGAATAAGAGCAGAAAAAAGAAGGGAATATAAGGAGAATGATTCGTTTTGAATGCGATTACGGGGAAGGAGCGCATCCGAAGGTTATGGAACTGCTCCAGTCCACCAATCTGGAGCAGACACCCGGTTACGGCTGCGATCCCTGGTGTGAGAAAGCAGGAGAGCTGATCCGGGAAGCATGTGACGCGCCGGATGCGGAAGTCCATTTTGTTGTGGGAGGGACACAGGCGAACCTGATGGTGATCGCGTCCATCCTGCGTCCGTTTGAGGGGGCCGTATCCGCTTCCACGGGACACATCCATGTTCACGAGACCGGCGCGGTGGAAGCTACGGGACACAAGATCCTCGCTCTCCCGGAGAAAGACGGAAAGATTACTGCAGAGCAGGTCGAGACCTGTCTGCGTGAGTATGAGGAATCCACCACTATCGAACATGTGGTAAAGCCCGGTATTGTTTATCTTTCCCAACCTACGGAATACGGCACCGTGTATCACAAGGGGGAACTGGAAGCGATCTCAAAGGTCTGCCGTGCCCATGGGGTACCTCTTTTTGTGGATGGGGCGAGGCTGGCTTACGCTCTGGCGGCGGAGGACAATGACATCACGCTCCCCGATATGGCAAGACTTTGCGATATCTTCTATATCGGCGGCACCAAGGTAGGGTGTTTGTTCGGAGAAGCGGTCGTTTTCGCGAGCAAAAGGTACGCGGACGGGTTCCGCATGACAATGAAACAGCGTGGAGGCATGTTGGCGAAAGGACGTCTTCTCGGTGTCCAGTTCAGCGCGCTTTTTACCGACGGGTTGTATGAAAGAATGGGAAAACACGCGGATGACCTTGCCATGAAGGTCAAAAAAGCATTGAAAAGCAAAGGAATTCCGCTGTATTATGAATCATCGACGAACCAGCAGTTCTGCATTATGACCGAAGAACAGTATGACCGTTTGTCGAAAGATTACTCCTTCTCGGACAATGGTCCTGTGGAGGGAGGCAGATTGATCCGTATTTGTACGAGCTGGGCGACAAGGGAAGAAGATGTCGACAGACTTGTAGCAGATATAAAGAATTTGTGAGGTGGGTACTATGGAGAAAAAAGGTTTACTAGCTGAATTTAAAGATTTTCTTGCCAGAGGCAACGCGCTTGACCTGGCAGTCGGCGTTGTCATCGGCGGCGCATTCAACTCGGTAGTCACGGCTATCGTGGAAGCATTCATCAATCCGATCATCGGTGCGATCAACGGTGGCATCGACTTTTCCGAGTGGAAACTGGGTCTCTTCCCTGTCGGTGAGCTTCTGATGGCGATTGTCAACTTCATCATCGTTGCTTTCGTTCTTTTTGTGATCGTTCGCACGGTGAACGCTGCTAAGGAAAAAGCCAATGCGGCTAAGATCGAAGCAGAAAAAGCAAAGGCCGAGGAAGAAGAAGCGGCAAAGAAAGCTGCTGAGGAAGAAGCAGCCAGAAAGGCAGAGGAGCCGGTCGAACTGCTCCGCCAGATCCTGGAAGCTGTCAAGAAATAAGGCAAATTCGCATGAAGAGCAAGAACCTGTCCAATGGCAGGTTCTTTTCTTTTGGTAAATCTTGGTTTTTTTCAGATGAGGAAGTATGATTATAAACAGTAATTTATAACTTATTCATTTAAACTGCTAAAGGAGTATTTGTATGCCCGGCCCCCGTTCCTTCGGTCCGAGAGGATTTCTGACTGAAGAAGAGAAAAAAGAGATGCCGAAGGTCACAAAAGAGCTGATCTTTCGGATCCTTTCCTATTTGAAACCGTACTGGTTTCAGTTTGTGCTGGTCTTTGTGGCCATTTTGTTGTCCTCTGTCGTGGGATTGCTTCCCTCCATCATTACGGGCCGCATCGTCGACCAGGCTTTGGTGGGAAAGGACCTGGCTCTGCTCATCCGTCTGCTGATCCTCGCGTTTGTCACACTGGCAGCGTCTCAGGTGATTGGTGTGCTGGAGAGTTATATCAACGCATGGATATCCCAGAGGATCATCTTTGACATGAAGAACCAGATGTATAAGCATCTGCAGTCCATGCCCCACTCGTTTTTCACCTCTGAAAAGCAGGGAGACATCATCACAAGAATGAACACCGATATCAGCGGTGTCAGTTCAGTGATCTCCGGAACGCTTTCCAGTATCGTGAGCAATGTGGCGACGGTAGTTACCACTCTTGTAGCACTGTTTTCCATGAGCTGGCAGCTGGCTCTTGTGGGGATCGTAGTCATTCCTCTTCTTGTGCTGCCCACCAAGGCCGTAGGAAAGACACGGTGGCAGCTCCTTACTGAAAGCCAGGCCAAGCATGATGAGATGAACCAGATGATCAATGAGACACTGAGCGTCAGCGGATCCATGCTGGTCAAGATCTTTACAAGGGAGAAGAAAGAGTACGACCGTTTCGTCGATCTGAATGAAGAAGTAACGCAGTTGTCTCTCAAGGAGCAGCGCAGCGGCAAATGGTTCCGGGTCGTTATGGGGATGTTTACTCAGATCGGACCTCTTCTGATCTACTTTGCGGGCGGATATCTCATCATCAATAACCTCGACCCCACCCTCAGCGTCGGTGTCATCACCGCAACGGTAGCGCTGATCAACCGTCTGTACAGGCCAGTAGAATCCCTGCTGAACATTCAGGTGGATTTCACCCGGTCTCTCGCCCTCTTTACCCGTATCTTCGATTACTTTGACAAGGAAGCGACGATCGTCAATCCACCCAACGGCAGAAGGCCGAACATGTTCAAGACGGATATCGTATATGACCATGTCAGTTTCAGTTATACACCGGACAAGCCTCTCCTTACCGATATCAACTTTACGGTCCCCGGCGGCGCGATGTACGCCATCGTAGGCCCGTCCGGTTCCGGAAAATCCACTGTCGTAAACCTGATACCCAGGCTGTATGACGTGAACGGAGGCAGCGTATCCATCGGAGGATATGATGTAAGAAAGATCGATCTCACCTACCTTCGGGAATCCATTGGCGTCGTCACACAGGAGACCTACCTGTTTAACGGAACGATCCGGGAGAATCTCCTTTATGCAAAAGATGACGCTACACAGGAGGAGCTGGAGCGGGCATGTAAGATCGCCAATATCCACGATACGATCATGGCGCAGCCGGATGGTTATGATACTGTTGTCGGAAACCGTGGGCTAAAACTCTCTGGAGGTGAGAAGCAGAGGATCTCCATCGCACGAGTTATTCTGAAGGATCCCAAGATCCTGATCCTGGACGAGGCGACTTCCGCTTTGGACAGCATCTCGGAGAATGCGATCCAGGATGCGCTTGAGACCCTGATGCAAGGGCGCACCAGTATCGTAATCGCTCACCGGCTTTCCACGATCCTCAAGGCGGACCGGATCCTGGTAGTGGACGGAGGAGTAATAAAAGAACAAGGAACGCACGAAGAACTGCTCGAGATGAATGGAACATACAGAGATCTGTATGAGACTCAGTTCCGCAAGATCATAGAGGACGAGCAGCACAAACAAAAAGAAGAATAAACCATCAGGAAATGAACAACTCCCCGCTCAGACGAGAGCGGGGAGTTGTTGTGTGGTTATACAGATTTCCATTCACACGGGAATCGTTCGATAAAGCCTCACAGGATTTGGGAGCCATTCAAAAAGTCAGTCCATTTTCCGAGGCACAAGTACAAATGAGAAAAGGAGGGGCAGACAGGCAACGACTGCATAGAGATAGCGGATATCCCCATAAACAGGTGTCGTGAGAAGAAGCGTGCCCCAGAGGAAGAAGGAGGGCAGGAACACAACGGCAGAGCCCTTCTTTGTTAGGGAATAAGCGAACAGCAACAGGAAGAGCCATGCATATCCTCCGCAGCTGTAGAAGATCCCAAGAAAAGATTGCTGGTTATTGCTGTATGTCCAGGAACGAAGCGCGTTGGACAAAGCAGCAGGAAGGATTCCGGATGAAGTGACACCATATGGATTGGGATCCGTAGAGATGACAAAGGGGATCCCGGTCTGCTCCGGATACCAGAAACCAAGGGTCTGATCCACATACGCATTGATATAGGACGATGGGTTATCCTTCAGCAACCGGAACCAAAGAGACAGGAATTCCGCTTTGTGATCGGCAATGAATTGCTGATTGCCGGAAGTGCGGATCAGATTTTTGATGTTATCGGAGATCCTTGCGTAATAGGAAGATGGGATGAGAGAAGGGTTGATCACCTGAGAGAGTAAGGCGTAATCCGATTCGGATATCTTACCTCCGTCCACGATCACGCGGGATATCTGCTGCAGAGGAACGGACAGATAATTCCACCGGATCGACCGCGGTAACGCCTAACGCGGAATAAATGGGACCGGTGATGACGAAACATAGAATCAGGCATATCGCAAAGACGGCCATTACTTTTTTGTCTGTCTTCCTGCTGACTATAAGAAAAGGCAAAAGCAGGAGGAGAGCATAAAGTCCGTTGGACCGGAACAGACCGGAACCGATGACGGAAAGTGAGAACAGGCACAAGTCCTTATTGCTCAAAGAATCTCCTGAGGAAATCTTTGACATTAAGGAACAGAGAACGAGAAAGAAACCGGCGAACCAGGAATCCTTTAAATGCGTGAAGCTGAACATGATGTTGAAGGGAACAAGTGCAAAGAACAGGGCGGACGCGGCGCACAAGCCAAAGGAGCATCCGATATGCCAGGAAGTCATGATGCTGTAGCCTATGCAGAGAGCAAGGAACAGCATCTGAAGGACGGACAGTAAGGCGGTTGAAGCAATCAGATTTCCGCCAAACAACAAGTTCCCTATGTTCAAAACCAGTCTCATCAGGAGCGTGTGGATGACGGGATGGTGATTGGACAAAGGCGAATCCCCCATTGCCTGCTGCAGTTGCCACAGACTGTCCGGACTGTAGATCCCCGGAAAATATGCGAGAAAGAAGCAACACCATACGAGAAAGATAAAGGCAAAAGAATAGAGAAAGATCTTTTTATCCGATGTTCCTTTATTCTGGTGAACAGCCGATTTTTCCAATGTATCGTACAGACAGATGGTGAGGATCGAAAAACAAGGAGCCATACCAATGGAGAAAAGAAGGATATAGAAGATGGAGGCTCCGAAGGAGGAAAACAGGAAGTTTCCGTAGTGGGCGAGAGAAGTGAAGAGGGCAAAGACAAAGCCCATAACGGCACCGGCGGTCCGATTTTTAGAAGAGGCTCCGGAGACCCTCTTTTCAAGAAGAAGGGATACGACAACGCATCCGACAGAGAAAAGGCTCATCGGATGGAGGGTGAACACTTTCTGTGTGCTGTAGAGGCTCAGCAGGGTAAGAACTGCCCGAATCAGGAATGGAATCATAGATTATCTCCGTCTTTTTCCAGTATCTTTTTCTGATATTCGATCTGATGCAGTTTATGCTCAAATTCGCGTCTTTCCTTTGCGGCAATCGAGTCGAGAATCATTCCGCAGCCCAGGGAAATGAGTCCGCTGAGACCGATGAATCCCGCCATAAACAATGTTGGGAAGCGCTCGACTACGCCCGTCCGTCTGAATTCCCCGATGATCGGGAGAATAAGAGCAAGTGCCACAACGACCAACGCAAGAGCGACCAGCCCCCAGAAATACAGAGGTTTGTAGTCTCTGAACAGCTTGACGATCATCCGAATGACTTTCATCCCGTCTGAGAAGGTGTTGAGTTTGGAAGTGCTTCCTTCCGGTCGGTCGCGGTAGGTCACCGGGATATTAGCGGTATTGAGGTTTTTGTCCAGTGCGTGGATGGTCATTTCCGTTTCGATCTCGAAGCCACCGGATATCAGGGGGAAACTTTTTACAAAGTTATAACTGAGAGCACGGTACCCGGTCATGATGTCGACGATCTCGCCCTTAAAGAGAAGGTTGACGAGAAAACGTACAAGGACATTCCCAAAGTTGTGAAAAGGCCTTTTGTTCTCTGTAAAGTAAGTGCTGGAAAGACGATCACCAACCGCCATGTCGCACTTGTTGAGAAGGACTTCATCACAGAGCGCTCTGGCGGATTCACTGGGATATGTATCGTCCCCATCTACGAGAAGATAGCACTGCGCATCGATCTCACGGAACATGGTCCGCATTACGTTACCTTTTCCCTGCTTTGGCTCACGGCGCACGATAACGCCTTCCGATTTCGCGATTTCGAATGTGTCATCCGTACTATTGTTGTCATACACGTAGATCTGCGCTTCCGGGAGAGCTGTTCGGAAGTCTTGGATGACCTTTCTGATCGTGAGAGCTTCGTTATAGCATGGAATCAGAACGGCTATTTTGTCCATAATGAGTATTACTCCTGTTTATGATATTGATAGTTAGATAGACCAGTCTACCTTCTCGGATAGAAGAGCAGCTGTGCGCGAAAGGCCGGCACGATCCTCTCCCGTAAAGCGGTTAAAACAAGGACTGTCGATATCCAGAACAGCGACGACTTCCCCCTTGCTGTGGATCGGCACAACGATCTCTGAGTTGGAAGCGCTGTCGCAGGCGATATGTCCCGGAAATTCATGCACATTGGGAACAAGCTGAACAGTATCCGTTTCCCAGGCAGTGCCGCATACCCCTTTCCCTTTTTGAATATGGATACAAGCTACTTTTCCCTGGAACGGTCCTAAAACCAACTGACCATCCCGGACGATATAAAAACCTGCCCAGTTGATATCCTCCAGGGTTTCCCAAAGTAGAGCGGAAGCATTGGACAGCGCAGGAACAAAATAAGGGGCTTGCCCTATCAGACCGCGCAGTTGTGCTACGAGAAGATCATAATCAACGTTTTCCATTTGGTAGTGCCCTCCAGTTATGCATATCTCGCCGGGATTAACGGCTTGTCCCAGAATATTCTGCCTCCGGCTGATTCTGCCACTTCATCAGCTGTTTCATTGACGAGAGAAAGATAGAGTGTGTCCTTTTTCTTGGATCGTCTGCCTTTTTCGTTACACAGGACTTTGGAGAAATAAGCATCATATGAGATGCCGAAATCTTCCGGGTCATTGTGAGGGAAGAAACTGATGCTTACTTCATAGGAGATCATGCCGTTGTCGGACGTAGCGGTAAGCTTTACGGCCGCTGCGTGCCGGGGAACCGTGTTCCACACGCACTCTGCTTCAAAATACTGTTCATACACATCAATGACTTTCATGGCTTACCTCTTTAGCTTATCGGAAGACCAAAGGAAACAAGTGAGCCTTCCAATCGGTATCCGATCTTCTGATAGCACGCATTGGAGGCGGGATAACCGCCATCCGTGTAGAGAAGCGCTCTCCATCCCTCTGAAAGGATCTCTTCGGTGACGGAAGCTACAAGACTTTCAGCATAATGGTTTCTGCGGAACCTGGGGGGAGTATAGACATGGCTTACAGTGCGATACCCATCTCCGTCGGCGTAGGAGCACATGGATACGGGCTGGTCTTTCACCTTCCAGAAGAAGAACGCTCCGTTTTCCATTCTTTCCCGAATCTCAGCCAGATACCCTTCCCTGTCGGACTGATCTGTTCCCAGTTCATCGTGAAAATCAGTGAGCCAGTCCGCAAGAAGATCTATGTCATTCGAAACGCAGCGGCATAGTTCTCCTGGAATAGCTTTGGAATGCGGATTAACGCGTGTACATTCGTAAGCGAGGAGCTGTAACTGCTCCGAGGCTGGGATCCCTTCGGACCGCGCCAGCGGAAGAAACCGGGAAGATAGAGTTTTTTTGATGTTATATCGATTGCCTGCTTCTATGGGGTATCTTTCTTTTAATGTGTTCCATAGGAAGAGGCAGGTTTCGTCGGAAAGATTCTCGTCTGTCCAGACCCACACGGGATAGACGGGTGAGGAAAACGTGAGAATAAAGCTCTTGTCGTCCGTCAGGATCGTGTCAAGAGGGTGATGGAGAATGCGCGCGAGGAGATTAAAGGAAGCGAAGTCCTTCTCCAATAGTCTGGCAGCGTCGGGATATGCCTCATAATGAAACTCTTTGACCATGCGGGTACCTCCTTCCCCTTCTTTCATACAGTATCATTATACTGAAAACGCTTTGCATTCTCTACAAAGAAGGAGAATATATGAAATGCGTGCAGCGGGTAAAATTCATCAAAAGTTGTATTTTTCCATAAGAAAACAATAGTATGATATAATCGTAAAAAAAGAAAATGCCCTATTTAAGGAGGATTTATACATGGCAGAGAATAAAGAACTGGATCTCGATCTGGATATTGAGATCCCCACCCTGGAAGCAGAGCTCGCAACGATGGATGAGGTTGCTGTTGCTCCGGCTGAAAATACCGAAGTACCGACCGGTTCTTTCCTGAAAGAAGAGAATCTCACTCCTGCTGAAGCAAAAGCTGTTGCAGATCTGGCGGACAAGATCGATATCAGTAATTCCAAGGTCGTTCTGTACTACGGAACTGCATGTCAGAAAGAGATCGCTTCTTTCTCCGATGCAGCTTTGAGCAACATCCGTACAAAGGATCTCGGCGAAGTCGGTGATATGATCACAGATCTTGTCGGCGAGCTGAAAGGTTTCAATGCTGAGACCGAAGAGAGCAAAGGGTTCCTTGGTCTGTTCAAAAAGACCAACAAATCGCTGGCAAAACTGCAGGCGAAGTACTCTGAGGCGGAGACCAATGTCACAAGGATCACGAACGTTCTGGAAGACCATCAGAATACCCTTCTCAAGGACATCGTCATGTTGGACAAGATGTATGACGAGAACCTGGATTATTTCAAAAAACTGACGATGTACATCATCGCCGGAAAGAAACGCCTGGAGCTGGAGAGGAACACAACCCTTCAGGAGCTGAAGGCGAAGGCGCAGGAGTCCGGACTCGCAGAGGACGCACAGGCCGCCAACGATTTCGCAAATCTCTGCGACCGCTTCGAGAAAAAACTGTATGACCTTGAACTTACAAGATCCATCTCGGTCCAGATGGCTCCCCAGATCCGCCTGATCCAGAACGGTGACACCTTGATGGTCGAGAAGATCCAGTCCACCATCGTGAACACCATTCCGCTTTGGAAGAATCAGATGGTTCTCGCTCTCGGAATCGCTCACAGCAAAGAGGCGATGGAGGCACAGAGCGCAGTCAGCAACCTCACAAACGAGCTCCTGAAGAAGAATGCCGAGACTCTGAAGCAGGGATCTGTGGCGATCGCAGAAGAGAGTGAGCGCGGAATCATCGATATCGAGACGGTGAAAGAGACCAACCAGAAGCTTATCGAGACACTTGATGAGGTGTTAAAGATCCAGGCAGACGGACGTCAGAAACGCATGGATGCCGAGAACGAACTCGGGCACATCGAAGCCGAACTCAAGACCAAACTTCTTGAGATCAAAGACTAATCTATCAAAGGTTGGATTTTGTAATGAACGAAAAGAGACCTTTCATTCGCGGGACCGGATGTCTCAGCATCATCGCGTTGATCGCGCTCTATATGATCGTGCGCAGCATCCTTCCCCACCTTTCAACGATCCTTCTTTATGTTGTGACGCTTGTGTTTATCGCACTGATCGCTTTTGTCGTAGCACTGATGATCATCTCCTTTAAGTCCAACAACAAGGAGAAGGCTGAGAAGGCTGCAGCAGAAGGGATCACGGAGCTTACGGATGAGAACGCGAGCGTCATCAACAATGCCAGCGCCAGCCTAATCGCGCTTCGCGGCAGAGTAGCAAGGATCAGCAACAGCGATATCCGCGCGGCGGGAAATGCGGTGTGTGAGGAGGCTGACAAGATCCTTCAGGCTCTCAAGAAGAACCAGAAGCAGATCCCTACAGCGAGACAGTTCTGGAACTACTATCTCCCTTCGCTTGGGACCATCGTGACCAAGTTTGAGAAGATCGAGAAGAGTGGTGTTCCGGACGAGCAGATGACCGAGAAAGTCCACACTTACCTGAAAGACATCAAGATCGCTCTTGAGAAGCTTTACAAGAGCCTGTTTGATGACGATAAGCTGGATCTCCATGTGGAGATGGAAGCCATGAAGATGGCAATGCAGAGAGACGGACTCATTAACAACGATGAGACCGAGGTCAAGGATGGCGAAGAGACCATCAACCTCACGCTCTAACAAGAGAAACAGGAGAAAGCGTGGGAGAATGCTGTGACATTCTTCTACGCTTTTCCAATTCCTAAAAATACGATGCATTTGGTTCGATCAAAAGATACGAGGAGAAGAAAGTGAAAGAAGTTCTTACAGTTGCTAAAAAGAGTGTTTGTCTTTTGATATTGCTAGTCTGTTTGGGATATGTCGGAATTGCTGCTGTGTATACTCTTCCTGAAAAAACGATTGTTTTTAACGCTTCTGCTTCTACAGATTTTATGGTGAGTGAATATGTCTCAAAAGAGATGGAGTGGATGAATTGGCCAGACTTCTATACGGATATGGTCATGCTGAATATAGCCAGTTACTCGGATGGAAGCAAAGGCGCGTTGTATAGGGCTGCGGTAAACGAAAAGATTGGTCATACTGCTGAGGACTCCTATCCGTTTGAAATCGTGAGGTGGCTAAGTGAAAGAACACCTATAGAGAAGGTATATTATACCTTCGAGGAAGCGTCTGCTTCAGCGGAAGCAGTCTCATATGGAAAATATTGGAACGGATATCTCATTTTTCTTAGACCGCTTCTACTCTATTTCAATATGCGGCAGATTTATACGGGTTTTCGTATCTTACTCGCATTCTGTTTTGCGATAACGGTATTCATATTGTTTGTTAAGGATAAGAGATTCATGATGCCATTCACCGTTGCTTTTTTTACGCTTAGACCATTTGCGAAATTCTGTTTATCCTACGCCGTTATTGAGATTCTTTTGTGTGTTTTCCTATGCGTGAGTGTCCTTGATAGAAAGGCTATGGGTGATCCTATCTCTCGCGACATACTTTACTTTGGAATGGGTGCTGTTGTGGCATTCTTTACGCTTATGAGCTTTTCTTTTATTATTCCCGTGTTCTGCGCAGTATATTTGGTATGCGGAGAAAAAACGGAAAAAAGATTCAACAAGGAATTAGTAAAAACTCTGATTCGTCTTGTTTTCTGGTATACAGCAGGATTTGTAGCGATGTGGGCAAGCAAATGGATCATCCTAGCTGTCGCCGACAATAACCTTTTGTCAAAGGTAATATACTCTGTACAACAACGGCTTTCACATGAGGATTATGGTGAAAAAGTAAGCCTAAGAGAAGCATTACTTTGGAACGCATGTGGCTTTTTCTATCAGAATAAAGCTCTCATTTGTGCATTTGTGCTATTTGCAGTGTTAACTGTGATTTCACTTTTTCTTTGGTTACATCTGGAGAAGAGAGAGGAACCCCATGGCAGAGTGTGGTTTTCTAGAGGTGCAATCATAATAGCGACAACTGTTTTCGCTATAGTCGCCCGCTACGCCATAGTGCTGAACCATTCGAGAGTACACTTTTTTTTCATGAACAGATTGTTTGCCGGACCAGTATTTGCTATCTTGTCTGTTTGTTTAATGAATGTATGTCACTTGTTTGGATTGATGCGGAAAAGACAAGTAATAAGTTAATTGCGCAGGGAAAAGGCCTAAGAAAGATATACTGGGGTGGATTAGAAAAAAATAAAGCTCTTGCCTTCTTGTGGACAAGAGCTTTTAGGCTTTATACAGAGAAAAAGGAATTAAGGGCGGATGTTTGTGTTTAGCGGTTTTTCACATAACAGATGTCCATCCTCTACGTCTACCTCCACCATGATATATCCGGGATCTTCATAGATCTTCTGAATCTCATAGGGCATACCTTCACAATAGATAACGGAAGCGTTGTCCAGAAAACTCTTGGAAAAGGCGTTGTTGAGGAAGGTGATAGTATTGGGCTTTGAGAGGAGGACTCCGTGATCCCAGATGCCATCCGAGTAATCCGCGACGATCAGAGGGAGATCCTCATACAGGATCAGACTGTCATCGTTTGAGGGCAATTTCAGGTCGCCGTTATCCGGAGCGATGAAATAGAAGGCTTCCCCGGCTTTTCCGCAGACGAGTTCAGGGCTGTTTATGTAAAAAGCAACATCATGGAAGAGAGACTCATCTTCCTCCGTGAACAGGTAGAGGGTATCCTCGTCATAGTTGCCGTTTAACAAGTTTTCACGTACAGATGCGGCGCGGGAAGCGTGAAGGTCGGCATCGAATCTGGCAAGAAAGGGGAAATCAGTGGACATTCCGTTTTCTGAACACCATAGGGCGACATATATTCCGCGAAATGCGCTTGTACCGGGGCTGATCACATTCTTATATGTATCTCTGTTCTCTTCAAAGAAAGGAGTATCCGTAAGGATCTCAAATTGGTCGGAATAAGCGGTCATGCTTTGGTGTTTTGCTAGGATCGCAGGGGAGATGTCGATCAGCTGCACGATGGAGAGGAGAAGAACCAGACCGTTGCCAAGCTGCTTTTTTGTCAGGTGGTGTGCAAGATAAACGATACAGAACAGGTATACAAGGTAAGTGACCGGCCAGAACATCCTTCCGCTGCTGCGGAACGTGCTGCACAGAGCATACAGTTTCGAAGGAAGTGAAATATTGATGAAAGCGGAGTTGTTGGCGATAACGGTAGTCGAAACGGCGAACAGCGTCAGCACAAAGCAGATGAGAAGAAGGCCGGGATGCTCCTTGGCGTAATGAAGAGGTTTTGACTTTTTGAACGAAAGGATAAGATGTATACTAATGAGGAAAAATGTCAGGAGAATACCCAGTCCCCAGTAGTTGAAGCCTTCATAGGTACCAAATCCCTGCGGCAGTGGAGGCAGGAGATGAGACCACCGTATTCCGGTCAGGCTGACCGGGTTGAATATGGAATTCACGTTCATGGAGAAGTATCCGTAACCGAAGGACGTTCCTGAAGAGCCGGTGGAGAATGCCCCGACGCTGAAAAGTGTCAGGACTGAAAGGCAAAGACAGCCTGCAAGGCATAATACTGAGCGGGGCTTCTCTTTTTTGGCTCCGTTATCCAGAATATCGGCCACGAAAACGGCATAGATCATGGGAAGAAAATAGGTGTGGATCAATGGGGTAAGGATCGCAAGGATGATCCATAGGAGAGCGCGTTGTTTTCCCTCACGGTTGTGGGAAAAATAACAGTACAGAGCCAGAAGAATGAGGTAATGCGCTGTAAGGGATGTGTGCCGGAATGCCCGTTCCATCAAAATCGGACTGAATACAAAAGGTATGGTCCCCACCAGGATCACCCAGAATCTGTTCAGAAACAGAGACAGCAACAACGCGGAGGCACCGCCTTGAAGCATATAGGACAAAAGGACGAACAGGCCGAAATATTGAAACGAATCCGGAAGGATCGGATCCAAAAAGCGGAACAGGATCGCGAACAGGGGGATGGAGTCCGAGTAGACGACAGAAGCCCCTTCCGGAGCGCTCATAGATTCTGCGATTCCAAGGGGAAACCGGATCGGAGAGGAGCGGTAGAAGTTCCAGCCAGCATAATGCTGAATGATATCCCGTTCCACGTATCCTCCCCGGACGTAAGCCAGGTTTGTGGGATCCAGGGCGGAAGGTGAAAAGACAGCAAAAAAAGCGACAGCGCCAATAAAAGCGCCGCACAAAAATAGTTTGAGCCGAGTTTTTCCGATTTCTGATTTCATCACTCGAAGTATAACAAAGAGAAAAGCAAATAACAACAAAACGGGGACCGCGAAGGAAGATGGCAGGTACAAAAAGGACAGAGAAACAAATGATGTCAGCACTCATGTTGGCATTCTTTTTGTCTGCGTGTTGCTTTGTTATCGCTTTTGCTTTGAATGATATCGGATTGTTCGGGGAAAAGACGATCCTGATCTCCGATATGAAAAAACAGTATATCGCCTTCTACCAGGCGCTTCGGGAGGGGAGATTTCATGCTTATTCATTTGAAATCGGACTGGGTGCGCCTACGGTCGCTCTGTTCGCCTATTATCTTTCTTCTCCGTTCTCTCTGCTGATCTATCTATTCCCTGCCGATAAACTGCCTACTGCACTGTTCTTTATCATCCTGATGAAGGTATCGTGCTCGTCGGTCACCTTTTCTTATCATCTGGTGAAAAAAGAGAAGTTGGAGCCTATACAGACGGTTCCGTTTGGGCTGTGTTATTCCCTTATGTCCTTTGTATTTTTCTATTTCATCAACCAGTTTTGGCTGGACGCCCTGATCTGGCTTCCCCTTCTGATCCTTTCTCTGGAAGATGTCATTGAGGAGAAAAAGATCGCGAAGACAACGGCAATCCTGGCGATCCTCTTCATATCGAACTACTATATCTCTTATATGACCGGTATGTTCACCGCGTTTTACCTTATGTATCTCTGTTTCATCAGAGGTAAGGCAATCAGGGAAAGCATATATTCTCTTTTGCGTTTGGCCGGTTCCGCAATTCTCGCTTTCTGTTGCGCCGGAGCGCTTATGCTTCCCACGCTCTATCAGATGGCGGGATCTCTGGGCGATGCTTATGACGGATATGGGATCGTGAACTACACTCCAAAACAGATGATCCTCAAGCTGTTTATCGGTTATTTTGACAGCATCGGAAACGCTGCTGCACCGACGATATTCTGCGGAACATTTGTCCTGATTCTTACCGTCCTATATTTTCTGAATAAAGAGGTCCCGATTCGTGAGAGGGCTGCGGGAGGAGTCTTCCTTCTGTTCATGATGATCTCCACATATTTGCCTTTCCTGGATAAGATCTGGCATGGATTTGCCTACCCCAATGCATTTGCATACCGGTACGCCTTCTGTATCTCCTATCTCCTGGTGTCTTTTGCCGCGCAGGCATATGAAAGAGAGAAAGGGATACAGCAGAGCATTCTCATCGGAGCGCTTGCTGTCCCGGCCTTGCTACTGATCTTTTCGACAAAAATTCTTCGAAACACGTCTTTATATACTCTCGTAGCCGAAGTTTTTTTCTGTATCGTTTATCCCTGCTGTCTCTTTGTCATGAAGAACAAAGGAAACAAAAAAGCATTTTCTCATTTGATCATTCTTGCTGTTTGCGCTGAAATGAGCCTCAATGGTGCGCTTGTGCTGAAGGGGGTTGATGCGCAGAATGAGTTTCCCCTATATTCACAGTACACGGATTTCCACCGGATGATGACCGAGGCATTGGAAGATACGGATCCCCTGTCCCGTGTGGCGTATATTGATCCGGAGCGGCTCAACGCCGGAATGGAGATCGGGTTTCTGTCCCCCTCCCTGTTTTCTTCCGCCTATGATCCTGCGGCAGCAGACGCGGTCGGCAAAATGGGATACAGCATCGCGTCGAAGCAGTATCAGTATGCGGTGGGATATGAGGAGACGGATCGGCTGTTGGGGATCCGTTACCGTCTGACTGCAGAGAAAAGCGGAGAGGGTGAAAGTCCGGTAATTACGAAGATCACAAAAGAGGATCTGGGTGAAGCCTGCCCGTTGGCTTTCTATATTCCCGCAGAAATGGTGGATGTACAGCTTGAAGAAGATCCGGAAAGCAACCAGGAGCTGGTCAGAAGGTTTTTGGATCGCTCCGGATGGAAAGATACGCCGTTAACGGATATCCGCATCGAAGGCTCAACATTGAGCGGAAGCATTGATATGCCGGAGGAGGGCGCAGTCTGGTTCTCTATCCCCTGTCAGAATGGATGGAAAGCTTTCGTGGACGGGAAGGAAGTCCCTGTTATGGTGACTCTGGACCGATTCATAGCTGTTCCCGTTTCTAATGGAGCGCATGCGATAAAGCTGATCTACCGGGTACCGTATCAAACAGCGGGGGTCGTATTGTCTGTACTGGGATGGGCACTGCTTTGTTGTATCCGGGCGGTAGAGAAAAAGAGAGCGGCGATATAAAATAAAGTGTATAAGAAATCAGATATAGCGGAAAAGGATTGTCAGGATATGGCTCAAACGAAAAAAATCTCGATCATTGTCCCCTGTTTTAATGAGCAGGAGGTCCTTCCACTGTTTTTTGAAAAAGTGACGGAAGTTCTCTCCTCTATGGGAAATCCTTATGAACTGCTGTTCGTCGATGACGGATCAAAGGATGAGACCCTTGGGATACTGCAGAAGTATGCAGAGGGAGATGTTCACGTAAAATATCTATCCTTTTCACGGAACTTCGGGAAGGAAGCAGCAATGTACGCCGGCCTTTGCAACGCAACGGGGGATTTTGTGGCGGTAATGGACGCGGATCTTCAGGATCCTCCGGAACTCCTTCCGGAGATGGCAGCGCGTCTGGAAAGCGACGAGTACGACTGTGTTGCCACATACAGAAAGACGAGAAGCGGGGAGCCGCCTGTACGCAGCTGGTTCGCACATAAGTTTTATCAGATCATGAACCGGATATCGGAAGCGGATATCCGGGATGGAGCAAGGGACTTCCGCCTTATGAAAAGAACGATGGTGGATGCCATCGTTCGTATGACGGAGTACAATCGCTTTTCCAAGGGCATTTTCGGCTGGGTAGGGTTCCGGACATACTGGATCCCATACGAGAATGTGGAAAGAGCGGCAGGCCAGAGCAAATGGAGTTTCTGGAAGCTGTTCAAATATGCTTTGGAGGGATTCATCAACTTTTCCAATGCTCCGCTGAACTTCGCTTCCTGGTTTGGATTCCTGATGACAGGCGTCGCTTTTGTGATGCTCATCTTCATTGTAGTTCGGAAATTGATTTTTGGAGACCCTGTTGCCGGATGGGCTTCCACCATATGCGTCATTATCTTTATTGGTGGGATCCAGTTGTTCTGCACGGGGGTGATGGGGCAGTATATTGCAAAGATCTATTCTGAGACCAAGAACCGTCCGCACTATATCGTAGCAAGAAGCAATATGGACAATATAAAACAGTAACGGAACTTTACCGTTGGAAGAGGGAGAGTTTTGAGAGTCAATTGGTTCCAAAAAGCATCGTATAAGCTGTTCTGCGCATGCTTTGCTCTGCTGTATCTATGGATCTCATGGCTGACGCTGCGGGAACCTCAGATCAAGATGCTGGATTTCAGAAAAACGATTGCCTGGACGGTATCCGTCGGGGCGATCTGTTATTTCCTGTATCGTTATCTGTATCGGAAAGAGTACAGAAAAGGGAGAGAACTGGGCGAGAAGAAAAGGGACGCACTGAATCTGGGGATATTCTTTCTTGTCTATTTACCGATTCAGATCTATGTGGCTTCTCAACTGTACTCCATTCGGGGGACGAGTTGGGATTACAATGTGGTCGCCGGTTACGCTATGGACTATGCCCAGGCGGAAAATGTCATTGCGTATGGGGAACAGATGCGGGGAACTTCATTTGCCTCCTACTTCAGCTTGTGGCCGAACAACGTTCCTCTTTACCTGCTTCTGGGGAAGGTGTTCCGACTATTTGTCGGATCCGGAATCAGTCTTAACATGGTGGGAATCGGAATCAATATCCTTGCCATTGATATAGCACTCCTTTTCCTGTACCTCAGCGTCCGAAAAGCGACCGGAACCGCTTCTACAGCATGTGTTTCGCTTTTTCTTTCCGCGATTCACATTCCTTTACTGATTTACACACCTATTTATTATACGGATACTCTCACGCTTCCCTTCCCTATCCTGGGCTTTTACCTATGGCTAAAGGTGAAGGAGGAATTGGGATCCGGGAGAATGGGCAATGCTCCGGTGTACGCGGTACTTATGGCTATATTGCTCGGGGCTGGTGCAGTTCTGAAGTTGTCTGTCATCTTTTTCCTGATTGCCGCCGCTGTTGATGGGCTGGTTTCGATTCCGTTTAGAAAAGGAATCATACTGGTCGCAGCAATTCTGGTGATCGGCGTTGGAGTCTATATGCTTTTGAATCAGGCGTGCATGAATTCCGATATGGTCGTAACAGATGAAGAGGGATGCTACATTCCGAAGCTTCACTGGGTCATGATGGGACTGCAGGGAAAAGGAAACTATTATGATCCCGACTATCAGCTCACCTTATCCGTTCCCGCGGAGGGACGGGACAAGTTGGTGAAGGATATGATCAAGATCCGGCTGGAGAATTATGGAATCAAAGGAATGGCCGATCATCTCTACAAGAAGATCTCCTTTGTCTGGGCTGAGGGAACGTACTATTCGTCGCTGAAGATCGCCAGAGACAGGGGGATCGAGAACACGTGGATGGATCCATATGTTAACTGGGAAGGAGAGAGATTTGTTCCTTATGCAGAATATTGCCAGGGGTTGCTCCTTCTGAACTACATTTCCTTTATTGCAGCTGCGGTCACAATTGTGCTGGGCAAACCGAAGAGAAACCAGCTGCTTACGGTTGCCTTGATCGCAGTATTCGGGGTGTTCCTGTTCGAGTGCATCTGGGAGGCGAGAAGCAGGTATATATTCAATTATCTTCCCGTTTTTATCATGATCACATGTGCCGGATGGGGAAATATTCTCAACAAGAGAAAAAATGGATAAATCATACGTGGAAAAAATCGGAGTGGCAAGTCCACTCCGATTTTTGTGGTATGACGGGCATGTCCCGAATCTAGGGTGAAAGTCCCAAAGGGCGTAGTTGCCAACGAACCTGATAGCGATTCCCAAGCCTGACCATCGTGAGGTGGCGGGGAGAAGAAGG
>Ga0256404_1001729_pt1 | contig 51265 bp, 79 predicted proteins | sample RumenRJG_01DNA_FD_185990 | JGI IMG/M metagenome (GOLD analysis project Ga0256404, IMG submission 185990) | Bovine rumen microbial communities from Lethbridge, Alberta, Canada - RJG_01 | ecosystem: Host-associated > Mammals > Digestive system > Stomach > Rumen | place: Canada: Alberta | collected...
GCTCGGATGGTTCGCAGTGTGTATGCGTGATGGCGGATTATGATGGATGCTTGACAGCCCTGATTTTCATAAGTAAAATGGAATTGCCAGAAGAGAAATCTTCTCCTGAAAGGGACACATCACATAAGGAGCATGTGATCGTTGTACCGGCAACGTTAAAACTTTGCGTACACTTTACGAATGAGTTGCATTCGTGAGGAAGTGGAAGACTTCCAGATTGGGTGGCAGGCACCTGAATAAACCGGTATTTCCATGCAATGGTGGGGCTCTGCATGAACTTGCAGAGCCTTTTTCTATGGGAGAATTTCATGGTTCGATCCAGATTATCTGACAGCGAGCTGTTAAAAGAAATTCATAAAGCCGCCGTGCAGTATCAGAGTCTGCTGGGACATACGTTCCTGATTGTCGGTAAGAACCGAAAATCTGAATACTTCTGGTTTCAGTGCCGCTGACTATCTTAACAGCTTGACGATATGCGACGAATATACTTAGTGGCGATAGACGCGAGAGCTAGCACATAATAAGCGGTCTTCTGAAAATAAATTAGCTCGGCTGCCTCGTTGTGTTTCATACACAGCGGGGCGGTTAGACATATGGAAAGAGCGAAAGGGGAACAGATGCAATGGGCAAGTAAATTCTAGATTAAGAAAGGTGGTATAAAGCGGTTCTTCAACAGGCAAACCCTTTGATTCCGCTAAAATTTATGACATTATATGATATCTTTCACAACATTAGGTATATGGAGATAAAGGATGCCGTTACGCTACTCTTCTTGGTATTCATCATTTTAAGTACGGTTATTGAGATTGCCCCAATAAAGATAAACCCATGGGATGCGATCCTTAAATGGATCGGAGACAGACTCAATAAAAGTGCTTATATGAAAATCGAAGAGGTAGAAAAGAAACTCGATAAGCATATCAAGGAGAGCAATGAACGTGATGCCACTGATCGCGAAAACCAACTCAAGCAAAAACGGAAAGATATTACCTGTTTTTGTAACGAATGCATGAGAGGAAAGAAACATACACTGGAACAATTTAACTTAATGATGGGCGAATGTGATGAGTATGAAATATATGTGAGGGACAATCACATCGTCAATGGCGTTATCAACTCTTCTATTAGTGAGATTCGTCGGCTATACAAGAAATGTATCGAGAACAACGGATTCCTCATTGAGGGCGATGATGACGGTAATAGGGAATGACAACAAAAATATCATGGAATGCTAAATATACACTCGAAAGGGGAAAATATTATGACTATCAATTGGAAGGTAAGAATTAAGAACAAGAATTTCTGGCTGGCTCTGATCCCGGCTGTGCTCCTTATGGTTCAGACAATCATGGTTCCGTTTGGATACAACTGGGACTTCGGTGTACTCGGCAAGGAGCTCACCGCAATCGTGAACTCTGTATTTGCTGTGCTCTCGATCTTGGGTGTTGTGACCGATCCCACGACCGAAGGTATCTCTGACAGTGCTCAGGCGATGACATATGAGGAGCCGAAGAAGGGTTGAGGAGATGCTTTAACGGACGAAGTTCCAGGGCGTGGTCAATTCCACGCCCTATTTTAATGTAGATTTTTTCGTAGAAGGGGTGACGTATATTGAAGATCGTCAGCAATTATCTTGTTCATAATGATTGTTACAAGTCAGGAAGAACAATTAAGCCTATCGGAATGCAGTTGCACACGATAGGGACAGCTCAGAACACAGCTTCTCAGCTCGCATCATATTGGAATCAGGGCGGTATAGAAGCATGTGTGCACTACTGTGTAGATGCCGAGCAGGAAGGACTTGTATACCAGTTTCTCCCAGATAATAGAAGGTCGTGGGCTGATGGTGGGTTCGGAAACAATAACCTTATTACCGTCGAGCTTATGGAATCTGACTATATGAGATACACAGGTGGTGCCAACTATGTGATTACTAATGACGCAAAGTTCAGGAGCAATATCACGACAGCATATAATACCGCCGTTCAGTTCTTCGCTCAGAAATGTAAACAATACGGGTGGAACCCGCTTGAGAAGATGAGCAACGGATTGTATCGTGTGTCTTCGCATGATGAAGGCCGCCGTCTTGGTCTGTCCACATCTCATGTAGATCCTACCCATGTCTGGGGTAAACTCGGATTCACTATGGATCAGTTTAGAAAAGACGTTGCTAAAGCTATGGGAGGAGAGATCGTGGAAGTAAATAGTGATATGTACCGTGTGCGTAAGTCATGGGCAGACGCATCTTCTCAGATTGGAGCTTTTACTGTTCTTGACAACGCAAAGAAGGCTTGTGTTTACGGCTATAAAGTCTTTGATAATAATGGAAACGTGGTGTTCGAGAATAACACAAAGCCATCCGGAACACAGTGGACTGAGTTTGTAGGGCTTTCTGAGAAGGATGCCGCTGAAAAAATTCTTGAGCTTGCGAGACAAGACTACGAGAAGTCTGGGATCCTTGCGTCCGTAACTGCTGCACAGATGATTCTCGAGTCGGGATATGTTACTACGGAGCTCTCAAAAGCTAATAATTGTTTTGGGATGAAGACCGTTCTTTCTGGAAACACATGGCCGAACAGTACATGGGACGGAGTTTCCAAGGTGAATATTGCAACCAAGGAGGAATACACTCCGGGTGTCATCACTACAATTCACGCAGACTTCCGTAAGTACCCCAGAATCGAAGATTCGGTAGCTGACCACAGTGCTTACCTACTTGGAGCCAAAAACGGTTCTAGGCTTAGATATGAAGGTTTGACGGGGTGTCCTGATTATAGATCAGCTATCACTCTTATCAAGAATGGTGGATACGCTACAGACTCAAAGTATATCGATAAGATCTGCAATATCATTGAGCGGTATAATCTCGCGAGATATGACAAAAAGAATGCGGCTACGGTATTGCCTATTCCGAAGCCTGAGACAGGTGCTAATACGCAGAATAATGCAGTTCCCGCAGCACAGCCTGTAGATAAGTATGTTGTTCGCAGAACGTTCGATGAGACTGTATTTCAGCTCGGAGCATTCTCCGTGTTGGACAATGCTAAAGCTCTCGCGGATAAGAATCTCGGGTATCAGGTCTTCGATACCACCACAAAAGCAGTCGTATACTCTCCGTCTCTCACCGCTATTCAGAAATTCATTGCAAAGCTGATGCAGTACGACCAGTACATGCAGTATGACAACAAGAATAAAAATCAGTGGGTATACTATAACGGTAAGAGGAGCGCAGAGACATTCTGGAACGCTAGGAAGAATAATAAGCGTTGGACGAACTGTGTGTCCGGTGTACAGTGGGCGGCAGTTGACTCAGGCCTTTGCGGAAGCGATGGTATTTGCTGGTATGGGCAAAAGGGTGGCAACATTCGGTGGACTACCAAGAATGCTGAGGCTAATGCCAAGAAGTACTTTAACATCTACCATATTAATGGCAAGAAGACCGTAAAGGAATGTGTGAACGATGGGACAATCAAGCCGGGTGACATCATTACTTATGTCAGCATGAACCACACGAATGTTTACCTTGGCGACAACAGGTCGTTCGACAGCGGACATGCTTATTGCGCGAAGAGCGGTGAAGGTGCTCCGTTTAAGAAATGGTGCGGAGGTCTCTCTCACGGTAGCCAGAAGGTTGGCTGCATTCTTAGAGCTAAGAATAGCACAACACAGCCGAGCAATAAGCCTGCGACTCCGGAGGCTCCAAAGACTACTCCGAGTACTCCAAATGTTAAATCCGATGTTAAGTACAGGGTGCAGTGTGGGAGCTACAAAGATGTGAAAAATGCAAAAGCTATGGTCAAGAAGATGACCGCCAAAGGAATCAGTGCCTCCGTAACCAACCATGGTTTATGGATTGCACAGGCTGGCATTTTCAGCGATAAGAGCAATGCAGATAGACTTGCTAAGACGATTTCCGCCAAAGGACTTCCAGTGGCAGTGATTAAGATGTAAAGAATTACGGACTGAGCTAAATACTCAGTCCGTTTTTTTTACTCGCTTTAGTGTAATAAAAAATTCTTAGATAGATATCAGAACGGGAAAAATTTCTGGTATTTACCTAAGAACTTTTTTGCCAAATATCGAGAGGTTCATCCTCCCTTCTAATTGATTATCCGGTTGATAGCCTCTTTGATAGCGTCTATTTCATGTGCTACCGGAAATGCTTTATTTACTGGCGTTTTTTAAAGCGGGTGATGGGAATCGAATTCTCTTATCACCAGCTCACTTTGCCTATTTTGCGCCATTGTTCGGGTTTTGTCAAGATATTTTTTGATAGCCTTTGATAGCCTCAAACAACGTGCGTTGCATTATCCAGCATTGTATGATAATTCAGGGATACTACTGATGACAGCAATCTTCTTCTCTAGAGATTTCCTGTCTCTATGATACCGTCCCTCCGTCAGGCTAATGTCTACATGTCCTACCTGTTTCTCTATCAGATTGTTATCCACTTTGTTGTCAAGCAGTATAGAACAGTAAGTCTTCCTTATCTTATGGGGAGATTTGTGCGGAATATTAAATCTGTCATCTAGTCTATAAAGCTGTCTCCTAAATGAGAAAGTCCTCATCCTGTTTCCGAACTTATCTGTAAACATAAACTCAGAAGTAGGATTAATCTTCTCTATCTCTTCGAGGATCCAACCATAACTTCTCGGTACTATCACGGTTCTGTATCCGGCTCTTGTCTTTGGAAATTCTTTAACGTCCCAGTGCCAATTGCCTTCTGCGTCTTTCCATCTCGTCTCTGTTCTTTTGACCTTGAACGTAAGGCCATCAAAATCATCTCTTTTGAGACAAGCCAGCTCTCCAACTCTTACTCCGGTTACAAACATTAGGGCGATTCCTAGATTGACTGAAATTGGTCTTTTATGAGCATATTCGATGACCTCTTGCATCTCATCATCAAAGTACACTTCCTTCTCGTCATCAATTACCACCTGTTTGAACTGATGGTCTGATACATCGAGCTCTTGCAGCAGCTGGACGACGTTAAAATTTATTAGTCCTCTCTTCTTAGCCCTTCTTAGGAACCCTCTTGTGATACCTTTTAGATTAGAAAACTCGCTGGCAGTCAGATTGTACTTGGGTATCTGTTCTTCCAGAAAATCCTCTATGTCCATCGGAGTAACTGACTTGATTTTTCTTTTCTTGAACTCGGAATAGTATCTTTCGAACCGTTTTGTGTCCCTGAGTATCGTTGACTTTTGAACCTTTTTCAGTTCTAGTCTATGTTCGTTGTATTCCTTAAACACCTCCTCTATTGTCGGGTTGTTCTCCTGTCCTTTCCAATAATCAATAATCAGGTTCTCGATTTCTTCTTTCGTGTTTCGCTTGTATAGCATTCGATTGTATTTTCTTTTCTCATCTGGAAGATACGTGCACCACTTCCCTGACTTACTAAGCCACACTGAGTATGTGTGCATCTCCAAATATTTCTTTCTCTCTGCCATAATAAGCGAACCCTCGATACTTGGCAGGTCAATTATATCATTTGAGACTATGTACTTCAATATAGCGTCATTTGTAATGGATTTTTCCAGCTCAGTATCAGTATCGTTGTCTGTTGTCTTCTTCCCTTTTCTTGTCAATACGCATTTCCTCCAATACACATATTGTTTATATAGCGGATGCCCATTACAAAGAGCACCCGCATATGACTAAATTAATTATGTGAACAACTCAAGCTCGTGCAGCGTGTATTTTCGATTTAGCTCCATACTCTTGTACATAGAGCCCGCCCTAAACGGCGGAAGATGAATCGTGCGTTGTGGTATAAAGCCTTTCTCGGCGTTAAAATCCTTGTCAAAAAGCATTGTTGCTATTGAGACGAACTCAAAACCATCATAGAAGTCTGGACATTTCGCTACATACTCGACGCTATATTTAAAAGGTTTTATCACATGCTCGAGATACGATTTCTCGTCATGATTGAGAATCGGCTTATGTTTATCGGCCATTTGCATCACCTCGTGTATGAACACCAGTGCTTCCAAATCCACCCGTGCCCCTGACTGTGCTTGATAACTTATCTTTTTCAACAAGCTCTACGTTCAAATACGGTTGAATAACCAATTGGGCGATCCTGTCACCGTTTTCAATCGTCTGTGGTTTATCACTATCATTGTGAAGTGGAACCATTACCTCCCCCCTGAAATCTGCATCTACGACCCCTACACAATTGGCGAGTCTTAAGCCTCTCTTAGATGCAAGCCCGCTCCTTGGATAAATCGCTCCGAAGAATTTGTAAGGAATCTCGATTGCGATTCCAGTATGAATCATGTGCGTTTCGCCCGGCTGAATTGTAACTGGCTCTTCGCACAGTGCATACAGATCCATTCCGGCTGCACACTGGGATCCGAATGTCGGCTCAATCGCCTCCGGCACAATCTTCTTGTAGTTAATGTATGTTGGAATGTTAAGAAAGTCGCTCATTGGTACCTCCGTTCGCTTGTGTTATTTAGGTTTATCCATTGTGGTTATCGTGCGTCAGCATGTATACCAACACTCCGAGGGCGAAGAAAAACACCCCGCACTCGACGACAAAAGCTATCGGCCTCATTCATTTTCCTCCTCTTCCATCTTTGCACCACAATTTGGACAATAGTTATGTGGTCTTCCGTTAAATAAATCAACATTCCCATAACCACATTCAGAACAATATGCGTGTTCATGTGCCTTATCAATAAATACCCACTGTCCTGTCTTGACTGGTGTTACTGCTGGTGCATCCAGTAATGTGCTGTATCCGCTACAATAAGCATCCGATATATATTTTTTTAAATCTTCTGTTTTTAAAGTAATAGTTTCTTTCTCTTCAGGAATAATAATGATTGGAATCATTTACCGTTATCCTCCGCACGTTTTGAAAATCAATTATTTTTTGTTGCCTCGAGCTTCTTCACCACGAAACAACAATTTCTATTTGACTATCGGCAAATATTTCTTTGATTGCCGAAGATACATCTTCCCATTTTAGCTTATCTAATCCGCATCCGATTTTTGGCATAGCGATTTTAGTAATGTTTTCTGTTTCACATCCACGCTTCATTTTCTCTAATGATCTTCGCATAGAATACATTGTTGGCTTATTCCAGTATCGAGTCTTTGTCACTAAGTCAATAATTCTCTTTTGTCTGTGAATTAAAGCATCACCCGGAAATCTTTCATCATAATCAAGATACCATTTGTCGCCAAGAACAAATAATAGATCGTCGCGAAGATTAAATCTCTTTTCGAATTCTTTTGCTATGCCAGTGCCAAGTTTAAAATCTGCGCTTATACAGTGGGCAAGATAATATCCTTTGTCGTAATAACTAAATAAATCAGCCTTTACCTCCGAGTAATTCATTGTTATCTACCTTCTGTTACTTACTTTTATGTATACTAATTACCAATATGATCAACGCCAGTATGAGCGTTGCGATATCCAGTGCAGTCCTAATCATTCTTTTAACCTCTCCTTCGGATAGAAAATTATCGGTTTACCGATTTTCTGTGCGTACTCTACAGTGATCCATGTACCTCCGGACTTTTCTCCGTCCCACACCGCGAGAAGAACATCACAATGGTCTACCATATATTTGTCCCTGATCCAGTATGCTTTCTTACTAAATTCCTCGGATATGAACTCAACATCTTTTGCAGAATCAATGATCTTCTGCTCGTCTGGATGGAACTTGTTTTTCCTGTATGGATAGCAACAAATAAGCGGAATGTCCTTTGAGATTGCTACATTAGCGAAGATTTGATCTGTTCCCATCGCCATGCCTGTGTAAGCTTCGTCACACTCGATCTTGGAAAGTTCCTTTGCAATCCATCTCTTTACATCTTTGCCATGTCCGTTAAGTCTTTGCGGTCTGTGTCCTGTAATAGCTACTTTCATCTGCCCCTGTAATCTCCTTAGTTAAACCACTTCACAATTGTTTCTCCGTTGAACCCCTTTTCCCATATGAACCACGCGTATGCCACAGCGCTTCCTTCGCTATTGAAGTCAGCGTTCTTCGCGCAGTTAATTCTTGCGCTTGAAACATATACGTATTTGGGCGGGTATTTCTCAAACAGCTCTCGCCTAGACTTTCCTTCTAGGAACAATAGCCGCATGAGCATCGCCACCTTGTGCCCATCGTCGATTACGTCGATGGCGTGTTCCACAAACTCTTTTGCATATTTGTATGGAGGATTCGTTACGATGTCGCCGTCAAATTTCTGATTAACAGCGAGAAAGTCAACCCCTCCAGTGCCGTACCCTCTGTCTATGAGGTCTGTTGAATATACTTGGTATCCGTTTTTTTCTAGCACTCTGCTGAGATGTCCCTCACCACACGCACATTCCCATACATTCTTAGAGAACTGCTCCTTTTGCAGGAGCAGCTCAAGTGCAACGGGATCTGTAGCGTAGTAGTCGTTTTGTTCTCTCTCCTTAACAGAGTGGTTAGAAGCTCCAACGGTAGAAAACACATTTCGCTCTCCGATACTACTCATTAATTCTCCGTGTATATTAGACTTTATTAGGTATTAAGATATTCGTTTCGAGTACTGATTGTCTGAATACAACATCACGCCAAGCTCTTTGTCAAAATGAGGTGTCTGCCCCGGGATGTATCTTCCGTACTTCACTGTGATGTTTTTATACTTTTTTAGCGATGAAACATCGATTTCATTTTCGTTGTACCCGGTGTAAATCACGATATCATCATCAAACGAGCCCCTAAACCTATCAATGAATATGATTACATCATCCATGCTGTCAAAGGGTTCAAGCCCCTGCATGACTACAGCTTCAGTTACTGGATCCTTACTGTACTCAGAGATGAGATCATCTGGTTCTAATTCGAGCACCTCGCTGTCTTTAAGCTGGTAGTTCTGGCAGATGTTCTTTCCGCATTCATGGTTGCATTTGAATGTACAATATGGAAACTCGATCACCATGCTAGGCTTTTTGTAGTTCACGAAGTCTTCGAACACAACGTCTATCACCTTCAATTAATATTTCTGACCTCCTTGTTAACATTTTCCCACTTTCTGAGCTTGTACTCTTCCTTGCGCTCTTTACCCCAAGACTTAATCGGTGTATAAAACCCAACAATTCTGGTGTATTCGACATCGACTGGATTTCCGCACACAGGGCACGTTGTTCCGTAAAATGCGTGATTGTTTTTACATGCCTGAATCTTTGTATTAAAAGCGAAATATGTAACACCCTGAGACGCAATATAGTTTGTTAAGCGCAGGCATTTATCGAAGCTATCAAATGGGCTGTCAATGTTAGCGTGCAAGATCGATCCTCCGTTACAATATCCATCAAACAACGCCTGTACTCTAATTCTCTCCTGTAATGTCGTTCGAATGCCGAGCGGCATGAACTGATTACCATAGAGCGGAAGATCGTAGATATTGGCGTCTGGATAGAAGAACTTGTCTTTTTGCATCAGCTTCGAGGCCGCTGTCTCTCCCGGGATCTGTTCCGTGTTGATCTTATAATCGATCTCTTCGTCTGCCGCGATAAATGCGTCAGCCGTTTCTCTCATTGTCTTGAAGATTTTCTCTCCAAACTTAGAAGCTTCGTCAGTATAGTAGACATTCCCGAGCTTGTCTTTTCTGGTGTATCCGAACCTCTTCATCGTCTCGTAGATCCCGATAAACCCAATCGTGTTGTAAAGATGATCGAAATCTACCAATCCGTACTTAAAGTTTGGAAGAAGTCCCTTTTCGACATTCCTCTTAATGATATGCCTCACCCTGTCGAGGCACATGAGATCGACTATTACTCTTCTCTTTAACTCAGATAAATATTCCTCCTCACTGTTTGTGTCGAGAGCGATTCTGGCTAGGTTAATAGTATTTACCTTTACAGAACCGACTTTAAGCGCTGTTCCTCCGATTGAATTGAAATCAAATTCGTCTATATTTTCATATAGTTTGGACTATTTCTTATACGCTGGCCGCGCATACTTACATTTCCGCCTATATCTCAATTACTAGGCGTACTCCTCTTGGCGAGGATAGTCTCTACAGACTGAGAATTAGCTTTCCCTCTAAAATTACGAATAGGATATTTTAAATTTGGATAATAATGATTCCGTCCGCTATTAATTGCTTTGATCGTAGATGTTTTAAAACCGAAATATCGTGCGATTTCTGAACAAGTGCAAGTCGAATTTTTTAAGAGATAAACAATGTCATCAACAGTTTTATCATTACAGTGATAATTACTATCCGGCAAAATTGGGTACTTTATTCCTTTCCTTTTGTGAGTCCACCCGTTATTGATCTGTGTGATTAACTGCTGTGTCACGTTATATTTATCCTGTATCTCTTTTTGTGTATATTGATGCGACATCAAATCATCAATAATGGTATCGACTAACTCTTGAGAGTACTTTGATTTCGGATGGTCTTCGCCATATCTGTGTGGGAGCTCGCCTTCACCGCCTTTTAAAATGTTGTATCCATTTGGATAAATCGAATTGCACTGCTTAATGTAATACTGTTCCATTTCATCATAGTTCTCATACCATCCGATTATCTCAATCGAGAAGTGCTCAACGCCGATTTCTCTCATTGCGTCGTGAATCGCGGATTTCCCTTCGCTTCTCTTTTTGATTGCGTCACTTTTGTGATGGTTAAAACGGCTCTTTGGATGAGCTGACTGTCCGATATACACCTTATCATTAATATCATTCGTAATTTTGTAGATAGCTTTCAAGCTGATTCCCCTTCCACGAGGTTAGCATACTGTAATCACAGGTTAGCCTTTCTCGTTAGCACGCTGTTACAAAGCGTACCCTTACCGATTCGTAAGAAAATAAGTAATTGGGCATTTCAATTATAATTCATACCCTAAATCTCTTATGTCTGATTTAAGTCGGCAACAATTCGACAGACTGTTTACTGATGTGTCTACGAATATATTGCTGTCAGACCATTTCATGTTGTGTTTGAGTCCCCACTCTGCGAAGTCTTTATCGACAAACCTGTCGAGAGTGTCGAGCGGGTATTCCTTGTCGTTCTTTACTAAAAGCGAAATTGTTGATCCTTTATGTTCATTATGGTTTGCTAATCCATAATCGTATTAACTGCTTTATGTCACCATAAAGAGCAGACTATATCACGATCTTTATCACTGCTACCGTGATAAAGACCCCCAGCACTTCGACTCGCTTGAGCCTACTCTACTCGGTTACTCTCATAATTGTTTCAATTATGATACCCTTTCGATAGTCGTTGCACTTTCCCATATATACGGGCTTAGCTCATGATCATCTGAATAATGTACTTATCTTCAGATTTTCCATGAATTCACTGGGTTTTCGTAATAAATCACTTTATTACGCCGCTATCAATTTAACGGGGAACGTGAACATATTCTCGCTTCTAATATCAGACATCTTTTCCATATACCACTTCTGGAATTCGATGATATCGTCTTCGTAGTCAATCATTAGCGTTCCGTCTGGGAACACGCTCCCTCCAAACAGTGCTTCAAAATATGGATGGTCGAAAACAGAAGTATTCGTAAACGCACTCTGACTTCCATCTCGACAATACGGTTGATTTACTGCATAAATAAATCTTTGAAAGTTCTGCATTGCGTACTGCTTCTTAGTTTCTTCGTTAAGTCCCAAATACCCAGAATCAACGTCTTTCTTCCAGAAGTAATACATGTAAGGGATCAAATTCGGAAGCCCTACAGCTCCGCTGCTCCTGTTCGCTGCGTATGAGACGAACTCTTTGACGAAGTCTACAAACGTGATCAGATGCTTTGCCGGACTTGAATTCCTCCCTTCGATAAAATACAATCCTTTTTCTGCTAAATCTTTTAAATCGTAAGCGAAGCAATAATGTCGAAATGTGCTCGAGCTTGCATCGTGCAAGTAAAGATCCCCGATCCATTCTTCTTTAAGCCACTCATTCGCTGCCTTAAATCCATATTTCTTTTGGATTTCATAATAGATCTTGTTAAAGGCAAGCAACTTACTGTGAGGTTTTGGCATCTCTCGTTCAAGTGTTACGATGTCTTTATGTGACACATTTGAGTTTCCATCGATACTTGCATCAGCCACTGTATCTTCGTCTACGAAATTATCGATGAAGTCTGTATAACTCAATTGATTGTCCGAAAACCCATTGAGTTCTGCCATCTCAGAGCCGTAGTCGTTCTGCATCCTGTTGTATTGAGTAGTAAAATTCTTGTCGAGACTGATATTAATATTCATTAACGATGACCTCCAATCCAGCGAACAGCATCCCCAAACTCCATTGTATTTCCATCAACCTCAAGCATTGGAACGGACTGGAACCCACGCTTAATCATTACATCAGTATCAGTGACTTTTTCATAAACCATATTTTTTTCGCCAAGTTTCTTCTCAAGAATCTTACATTTTGGACACCCAGTAGAATACAACACGATTTTATTTTCCATTAATTAAATTTCCTCCATTAGTCAAGCAAATCTGCCATTGCAGCAGTCTCGCTTCGTTCAGATTTCAGTAACTTTACATACCCGAATCTCGGGTGCCCCTTTAATTTCTGTACCGCTGTCATCAATCCACTATTTTTCTCAAACACCTCCGCATCACACTGTTTTAAGTCACCATTGATCCACAACTCTGAACCTTCACCAACTCTTCCAATGAGTAGCTGGATGTGCTCTTTCGTCATGTTCTCCGCTTCCGAGCAAATGATGATAGATTTTCTTATGTCTCTCCCTCGAATGAATCCAAGGTGGATGATTTCAAGCTGATCTTCCTCCATCATCATATGCAATCCGTCCACGCCACCTACATGATCTGCGAGCGGCATCGCGAACGGGAGCATCTTTTCGGTGTACGAGCCCGGGAGAAACCCGATTGCTTTGGAATTTTTGACTTCGATATTGTTTCTTACGTAAACAATCTTGTCGAAATCGCCATTCATCACCATATCCACCGCAGCAGATGTCATAAGCAAGTCTTTACCAGCCCCAAACTTACCAGCGATAATCTTGATCGTTATATCGTGGTTGTAAAGCATGTCGATAGCCATCTGCTGTTCTGGATTTCTCGGCTTAATCTTCTCGATAAACTTCCCATCAATCGCTTTGTATGGAAGCGGGTAAAGTTTGTCGTTGTCGCATCTCATCAACCTGATTACGTTCCCGTTCTTGTCACAGGCTTTGAGGTATTCATTCTGAAGCAGTCCGAATTCATTGGGTACGTTGTCTGAAAAAATATTTTGGACTTTATCTCCGTCAAGCTCTACCTGTTTGAATCCAAGATATTCTTCGTTCATTAAGCCTCCTTACACAATCTCGTCGATGTCACAGTCAATTCCGATGATATGGTCTACGAAACCTTTCTCCTTGGCCTCGTCCGCGAATAAATACCATTCGACTCTGAGTTTTTCGTCGTATTCCTTTTCGGTAACTCCGCTTCTCGCAATCACATAGTCCTTAATCCGTCCTTCTACCCTTTTCTGGAATTCCATCTGATCCTGTACTTTTGTACCTGATCCATACACGAAGTTGCTTCCATCATGCATCAGGAACTTAGCGTTACTCGTCGCGAACCGCTTGTGTCCGGCAAGCCCGATCAGAAATGCCATACTGTATTCATGCCCGATGTTGATCGTGTATACTGGAGTTTTGCTACTAGTAATTGCATCAATGAGCTCAAATCCCGCATCAACTTCTCCACCATTGGAGGAAATGTATAAATAAATCGGTTTCCTATTGCTCGGATCAATTCCCCTATCTTCTTTGTTGTACTGCATGATGTTCTTAACGATATCGCTCACCGAGCAATCGTTCACTTCACACTCGAGATAAAGCTTCCTCTGCCTTAAATCCTGCAAGTAGAACAATTCGTCGAGTCTCCAACCTTCTGGAATGTCGTCCTCGATCATAACGTCAATGTCGTAGTATCCTCTCGCGTTCTTACCCATACAATTCCTCCGTAATCCAGTTGTTGACAATTGTTTTGAGATCCTCCAGGCTCCCAGAGTTCACGATTGTGTAATCTGGTTTAACGCTATCAAGTGATGTTTCTGATACATGCTTCTGCTGCTTTTCTGTCAGTAGACTTTGGAAATCAGGCCTTACAATACGAAGGTGTATTGCGTCAAAACCACTGTCTTTAAGCCTCGTGTATTCGTTCTCGAACCGCAAATCTGGGATTAATACATAGTCCCAATGTTTGTCGAAAAACCTGAATATACTGATTAAAAAATCAACCCAGTAGTTTTCGTCCTGCTTCCTAATGATGTCTGTCCCAACATACTGTAGAATTTCTCTTCCACGCTCATCCTTCTCACCATTCCAGTTAAAGAAGGTTTTGCATATGTACTTCAGCAGATCAGCGTAGTGCGTAATCAAAACCTTGCGATCGTCGTGTTCAAGACGTTCTTTAATAATCCCCGCGACCGTGTCTTTACCACTTCCAGCGTGCCCGGAGATAGAAACTATCTCCATATCGCATCATCCCCCCGTCGTAGTGAAATATCTATTTAAAACCGCTGCCATAGAGACTATCGCCTCACCCACAATTGGCTTGCCGTCCATGGCAGCAGTGTTGCTGTCAGTTACCCTCACCGGTGATTAGTTCGCTATGTGGAAGTGTTTCAATCCACTCACAGAACTCTCTCCACTCTGGAAGCCTGTGATTTCTTCTTTGTCTATAAATCGTTTTGAGTTGTCTGTAGTTAGTAGTCATCCCGGCTGTCATCGTAAACCCGCATGGGTTACTGTACAGGATCTCGAGATATAACTTTCGTGTCGTCTCCTCGTCTCGGTCGTCTCCGGAATTGTATATATTGACTTTTTCCTTCATGATTTCGACGATTCTTTTGTCGACATATTCTGAGTATGAGTCATCTAAATTGAATTTTGTAATCCTGTGCATTGTCGACTGAGAACTCACGAAATCTAAGAAGTGATACCTCTCTAGCTCTACGCTTAGCTTATTGCTGAATGTCCAGTCAAACTGTACGATTACGCCATTGAGCCAGTTATCATGTCCCTCTCCCGCTCCACTCTGGGCTAGGGACTTAATTCCCTTCGTTAAATCAGTAGTTGGCTTTTCGGTGTCGACAGCCATAGGGAATTTCGCTCTCCTGATGCTTTCATCAAGTCCGTATACAACTGCATTGTGGACTGATTTTGAATCTTTAATCTTGTACTCCGACATTGATCCTCCGTGTATATTCGACTTTTAAACGTATGACTTGCTGTCTTCTATATATGTTTTTGTACCTGTGATGGTTTTGTCAACAAAAGCTGGAGTTACAATTATTGGAGACACTTTACATTGCTTTATGATCTCATCCATACAGTCACAACAAATATCGAGGTCGATATAGTTCCCGTCGAACTCAGAACCGTATGGCATACGCCCTGAAATCGAGAAATAATTAATAACATGTTCAGGTGCATATTCGAAGCTACTTATGTAATTTTTATGGGAATACTCGACTTCCTTGATTTCCTTGCCGCATATATTACAGACCCTTTTATTAATCTTCATTTTTCTCCCCCACAGTCACACCATCGATTTCCGAAATCTCCTGTATGAACCCGTTGTATTTGCTTGTGTTAGGAGTTATCACTTGAAGCGTTACCCAATTTCCTACGCAGCTCAGCACTCCTAAGATACTCGCTCCATCGACAACATAGTGCCCACAATGAACGTCAACTTGTATGTCTTTGGAATACTTGGAACAAATTGCTACGATTCTTGTAGCCTTCTCGAAGCTGTCGAGATTTACTGATATCATCCAATCACCTCTTTTCTACGCAATCGCATATTTCGTCATTCTAAAGTATTGTCCGTCTCGTTCCCACCTAAGACACTTGATAACATCGCCTTTTTTAACTGGTTCTTCGTCAAACACTCTATTGACCACTGTAAATCTACTCTCAATACCACTTCCAATTGACTTCGTTATGAACGAGTACCCGAACTGTTTTTTATCTTTCCTCCTTACTAACGGGTAGATGTCAACTATGTATAATGTTGACCTATCTTCGTCTTTTCCTGACACATATCCCATATAACCCATGGCATCACAGAAGTTCTTTGCTTTTAACGTGTCGTCAAGATCATCGAGCCTAAGTGATTTTGTGAAATCCTCTAGTCCATACAATATCGAGGTGCTATCTTTGATCGTATAGGCTTTTGCTTCTTTTCCTGATTTCGTAATCCAAGTTGAATGTGCCCTAAAGATCGACTCAACCGGCGTCCCATCGATTCTTCCTCTCTTAATTTGTTTTGCGTTTCCTTTGTCCATTACGTTGTAGAACCAGTCGGTTATTACGAGGAGCTCTCTCTGGTTTCCGAAGTCTGAAAAGAAATCGATCTTTATCAGTATGTCTAATTGTCTTGTATTTATGCATCCCTGTATCGCATATAACACATCCACAAACCTATCGAATTTCTTTTCTCCCGCGATTTTGTACAATTCGTCCGAGAGATTCGCACTCATATATTTTACTGAAGTGAGATTTTTCGCTATCACCCTCCTGTCTTTATCAAAGGCATATGTACTACTAGATATTCCCCATTTAGGTGGCAGAATCTTTATCCTGTTTCTGGAAGCGAACTTCGTGATTTCTGCCGTCTTCTCTGTATTGTCCGAGAAGATATTTAATGCAGCTGTAAGGAACTCATATGGATGGTAATACCTTAAATACCCACATATGTAGCCAACCATGCTATACGCATCAGAGTGATTCCAAGAAAAAGCATATGCGCTTGCATCGAGGATAACCTGGATAAAAGGTTTAATGACTTCTCTGCATCTCTCTTCTGTTATGTCAAAATGTTTTGATGAGTAATCTATAAACCTCCGTTCAATTTCCGGGATAAGCTTCTCTGTACCCTTTTTCTTAGCGATTCCTCGACGCACTGTATCACTCTCTGCCGCTGAGTATCCGCAGAATTTAACCAAGAACTGCATGATTGTTTCCTGCATTGCGATTCTCCCCGCCTCCTGAGCAAGAAAATCGTTTAGTTCTTTAAATCCGTTGTCGTAGAACTCGCCTTTCGCAACCGAATCTCGAAAACTTGCACATGCAGGACGGATAAGACCATTCCCAAATGACATCCACTTTATCATCGAGAAGTTTTTTACTCTCGATTTTGCAATTTCAATTGTTTCGTCCGACATAAACTGCTTTATGAATGCCTGCGCCGATGGTGACTCCCACTGAAATATCAGCGTTGTGTCGTCCCGAATGCTTTTCCACACTTTCTCGTCATTGAGGTCTGTATTGTCAGGAGTCAGTCTTTCAATCCCGAGCATTTTACATGTCTCGTTTATTACACCAATGTTATCCAAACCAAGTATGTCAAGCTTAACGTACATCAGTGCATCAAGTTCCTTCATGTTAAGCATCGAAACAGGATAATCTGATGAAGAGATCGAACAAAGCCCAACCATTTCTTCAATTGGAAGGTCGCTTATCAATACTCCGCTTGGGTGTGTTCCGATAGACACTATCGTCCCGTTTACGAGATCAACATATTCGAATAATTCTTTATATTTCTCTCTTAAATTTTCTGGAACTTCACCGCTTTCACAACTCCTACATATATCACCTACTTCGTCGAGGCTCATTTCAAGCGCTCTACCTATATCTCTAATAGCTCCCTTTAGAGCTATCGTGTTGAATGTGATAATCTCTGCTGACTTGATCGTTGACAGGTTTAGCTTATCTCGGAGCAAGAATGTTTTAACTCTGTCTCTGTCTTTTCCGGCATAGTCGGTGTCAATATCTGCGTTTGTTACTCTGGAAGGATTCATAAACACTTGTTACCGTGGCGGCTCTTTATCCGCCACTTCTTACAGTCACCTGCAAGTTCAGACTATATCATGCGGTCAAGTTGACCGCCGATGCGCTCGTGTCCTTTCGCCATGTCGCTCATGATTTAGGCTACTCAATTAGTCGTTGAACCTTCTGGATGTTTCCGTCCAGCTTGGCTGCTGATTGTCTCCTTGAGATTCCCAGCAATTCACATCGTTTTACTTCCGCCTTATAGTTAACGGAAAAAGTTAAGGTGAAACTTGAGACTATCCATCTGAGTAATTCCAAGCAGATAAGCTATCATGCTCCCCGATACAGAACCTCTGCCGTAACCACACTGTATCCCGTTCTTCTTTTCCCACTCTCGCAGGTATGTCTGTAAAAGCATGAAGTCAATAGATTTTGTGGCTTTATATACCTCGAATTCCTCATCAATTACCTTATCGAGTTCTTCCTTTGAATGATTCTTCAAGGCATATGGGTGAGCGATTTCTGCCTCCTTTACCTTCTTATAAAAGGTTTCTTCTGGGTTCTTGTAGATATGAGGATATTTCGTACCCTTATCCAAAGAGAATGGTTCGATCATGTCTGCTAAGACGTTTGTATTGTCTATCGCCTCCATATACACATTTGACGGAAGAGAATTCTGAATCTCGTAAGCACGTACTAGCTCATCATACGTCTTGAATTTAAGATCCCACATATCCTCGCCGTCGAAGTGAATCCCCTTTGACTTCTGGAGAATACTCCTTCCTCTCTCATGCTCTGCATTTAGTGCATGTGTATCTGTTCCGGCTATCAGCCTAATTCCTGTTGACTTGCTAAGCTCGTATAGCTTCTTATTATAAGCAACCTGTTTGGGATCGATATGATGCCCTATTTCAAAGAAACACCTGTCCTTGTTATTACTTAAGAAATCTACAAATCTTGCTTGTGTCTCCTCATCTCCTTTGCCAAGTACACCACCTACACATGCGGAGGTAACAATGATGTTGTCTGAAGCATTGAATAGCTCGTCGAAACTGATTCTTGGTACGTAGTAGAAGTGGTTGTCATTTCGGTTGAAGCTCTTTGAGACCATCCTATTAAGTTCCTTGAATCCTTCGAAATTCCTCGCAAGCAGAACGCAGTGCATGTTATCCCTGATTTTCTCATCGAGAGTAGATGTGAGATAACATTCTATTGCGTGAACATACTTCATTCCAGCTTCTTCAATCGCTTCTTTTTTGTGGTACCATTCGAATACCGATCCATGTTCCGAAAACCCGAATGTTGTCATTCCACATTCTTTCGCTCGTTCAACGTACTGTCCAAACTTTGTTACACTGTCTACGTTTGTGACACCGTTGCTCAAGTCCGAGTGTATGTGGTAACAGAAGTAATTATTCACATACTGTCCTCCTTTCAAATGCAACCGCCGCATTCGCCTGCGCGAAAATCCTCCGCGTTGAAAGCATCAAAGATGTCTTTGGGGTCTGCCGGAATGTTTTTCAGCCATCCGGCGTTTTCCTTGATCCACTCGTCCTTCCCAAGACCATCGGTGTAAGTGTCCCATTCTACATGACCGCTTTCACCTGCGATAGTCCTTCGGGATAGCTTCGGTGTAATCCTTGCCATCGACTTCAAGCATCCACTCTCCATGACACAAGCACGGGTAGCTTCCTGTCCATGTCGCCACAACCTTACGTTTCCCCATAGCAGAACCTCCTCAGTCATACGTGATCCCAAGCTCATCGAGCGTGTATGTTTCATTAGGCTTCATTCCGGTATACATTTTCGCTATTTCAAAATCTGGAAAAACCATACCAATTTCATGATCGTTCATCGTTGCTTCTATGAATTCGAATTGATCATCACGGTACCTTATTTTTTTGACACACTCGATATCATGATGAAACGGCTTGAACACTGCTTTCAGATATTCCCGCTCAGTGTCATCGAGAATTGGCCCCCGGAAGCGAATAGGTTCACAACCCGGCTTTACGTCTTTGAAAATATGATTAAATATCGACATATAGTAATATTCATTTTCGGATACACCGATTATTAACTCTCCGCCCGGACTCCTGCGAATATATTTATATTCAGGTGGCAATGCGCCAAGGATTGTTTTCTCAGTGTTTGTAAACATGCTTTCCTCCTTATCTGTAATGTGCCCTTTCGCTGTAGAGCTTCTCGAAGACTTCCTTCCCTTTATCAACTGGAGAATCTTTTGGATCAAGTAACCCATTCTTATCGCGGATATATTCAACATTCACATAGTTCTTAAGAATCTTTATCTTCTTGTCATCCCGTATATTCACATCATTATCGAGTGCGAATACAACTCTGTGCCCTAGCTTGGCGAGGATTTCCATCTGCCACGGATTCAAATGCGACGTAAGAAGACACGCACAATTCTTAATTCCCCATGTATTCGCTATAAGCACGCTCTTGCATCCTTCGAATACGATGACTTCCTTTTTCTCATTGATGTATTTCATGTTTTCATACAACCCGTATAGTAACTTTAGCGTTCCCCATTTGTAGTAGTACGTATATTTCCTAATTCCTTTTTCTTTATACTGTGGATCAAGTGTCCTCCCTCCGATGTTTACAATTTTTCCAGTTAAATCTCTGATTGGATACACTATCCTGTTCGCTATTGGGTCGTATTTAACCTGAAATTCTCTAAGTGTATCAGCTGAAATTCCTTCTGACTCCCAAACTTTTAGTTTGTTTTCGTCATACTCGAATTTATTCATGCAATCGTTCTGTAGGACTACTCCATTCTTCTTTTTCTCCAAATGTTGATGTGGCATGAACTTTCTGCACATCAAAGTTGCTGCTAAAACTCCGTCTTTTTCTGATGTCACCACGTTTTCTGATACACCAGCGAACCGTTTTAGCTCTTCAATCGCCTCTGATGGTGAGCATCGCCTGTAATCTCTAACGAACGTGTATACGTTGCCGCTTTTCCCACTGGAGAAGTCATACCAGAACGGAGGGTCCTTTCTGACAGAAAACGATGGCGTTACGTCTTCCCTCCATGGGCTTCTTCCCCAGTACTCTCCGTTCTTTTCTTCGAGTTCTACAAACTGTCCTATGTATTTGACGATATCTATTGACCTGATGAGTTCATTTAGTTCCATAATCGTCGTGTATATTTGATATTACATATCAAAATGGCTCCTTTGCTACATGCTGTTTTCCCGCTTCTGTTAACGTGCACCTGTTTCCATCGAAATCAATGTTAATCCATTCGCCATCAACGTGCTGCATCCCGTTCCTGTTCTGAACAACTATGAGCTTCTTATTGCCAGCCTCCTTTCCTCCGTCATCTATGATTTCTTCCGGAGTTTTGTCAGTTAGAAACATGATAGTCGAAGCATTTCTCGCTATCTTTGCTGAATCTGCAAGCTTGTTATTTGCATTTAACTGTGCTGCTGCGAGTCCTGCGATTCCCATCTTCCCTGCAATGTCGTTCTTTACCATGTCTGTAAGGTTTCCAAGCTCACTGTACACCGCATATGCTTCTGTACTCGACCCTGTCGGTTTCAGGTAATCAACTATCAGCACATCGAGCTTGCCGAACTTATGACTCACCTTTTTAACCGCTGTGTAGATGGCTCTTTCCGAGAAGATTGGCATATATAGGTGTACGAGCTTCTGTTGTTTTACCCATCTGATTGCCTCAGCGATTCTGGCTCTCTCTTCTTCGTTGTATCTTCCGCTTCTTATTCTGGAAAACTCTATCTGAGTTAGATGAGATACAAGTCTGCATAAGAACAGCCTGCTCGAAAGCTCACTGTCAAGGTAAAACACGCTTTTTCCCTGCTTTAGGATGTCTACCGCTTCGTTTAGCATAAACATCGACTTTGCTCCTTTGGCAGGAGCTCCAACAACTACAAGTTCTCCTGGCTCGATCCTGACGTAATCATTTAATGTCGGAAACTTAAACGGGATTCCGGCATTGCTTCCGTCCTGATGGTCTTCGACATCCTTCCATAGTCCATCTACGACATCCTTAAATTCCGGCACATCATCCTCAGCAACAGAAAAATCCATCATTACTTTGTCGATCTCCGAATATACATCTTGTTCGAGGTTTGTGTCATCTCTCTGACATAAAGCCATACATTTCTGTAAAGCTATGTATGTGTTTCTTCTAAAGGCTGCATTTAGAATATTCTGAACCAGTGCTTTATATTCCTCGAGAGTTCCTCTTGCAAGTACATGGCTCATTTCAATGAACTCGTTGATTCTCTCAAGTGGAATACTGCTTCCGGTCTCGCAGGTGCTGATGTTGTACGCGTCTATTGTATAGATTCCACGCTTTGTTAGGTCTACAATCGCCGCATACAGCTTACCGTTATCCTCGTTTACGAAGTAGTTCGGAAGAAGTCCTTCTGAATAGAAACAAAATTCCGGATGGTAAATCAATGTTGCAATCACACCAGATTCGCTTTGGAGACTGTTAATGTCTCTCGAATCAATCAATAAGCCTCACCCCATATCTTTGTAAATACACTCATCACAAACCCCACAAATGTAATTACACTGGAACCATTCGATGTTCGGTATGAATTCATTCGTGTTTTTTATCTCCTCAACCGCATCTTGGAACCATTTGATTGTCTGGTTATATGTTTCAATATTGAATGGCTCTTCGACGAATGTTCTAGCTTTAAAGCAGTTGAAACATAATGACTTTGGAAATTTCCCGAACTCATTCTTTACAGCTGTTGAATAAATGTAAAGCTGCCTCAACATCTCATCGAGTTTCATCGTCGCATTTGTTGGTTTCTTTCTATTTCCTCTAGGTTTTACCTCTGTAGATTTGTGGTCTACAATGAGATATTCTCCGTTTGAAACTCCAATGCAATCAATCACTCCAGTCACTTTTATTCCGTTCAAATCGAAGTCGACTTTATCTTCAACTCCAACCGTCTCAAACGGGAACGGTTGGAAGTTGTCGAAGTATTTTGTTCCTTCTTCGATATATCTCTGTACAAGGTTTGTGTTTGGTCTTTTACCCTTAACATTTGTTTGAAACCCTATTAAAAAGTTTGTTGTCAGTGATTCCCTTTTGATTTCCCCTTTGTAAAAGCGCTCTATCAATTTATGAACCCATGATCCATAGCTTGAAAAGAATTGATCTTTTTCCTTACACCCAGCTATATATCTTAAAAAGAACATGTACGGACACTTATAAAACGTAGTGACTCGGCTGTATGACCATGTCATATCCTCCATGAGAGGACGGTATATTAAATCACTACTCAAAGGTTAGCCAGCCTTTCTGTCATGATCAGAATGGATCGTTCCACTCTTCATCGAGTTCTCCATCGTCGACATGCGTGATTGATCTGTCCAAGCCATTTCCTCCACCAGATCCATTTCCCTCTGGAGTGTCAAACGAATAAACATTGAAGTTATAATATGTAGTCTTCTTAGCGGCATCGTAGTGAGTCTTTACGTCTACCTCGTCGAGCTTGATTCTATCTTTGACTTTCAGGCTCGCAGCCTTCTGTGCTGTTCCGGTTCCAATAAATGAAACGTATCCGCTGAATTCCTGCTCGTATTCTCCTGTCTGCTTATTCTTCCTGCTGATTGCAATTCTGCACGATGTAATTGAGTCTGTCTTCGGATTAACATCCCAAACGGTTGCCCATGCTCCTTTTCTGAAACCCATTAGTTACCCTCCTTGTTTTCTCCAGATGTTTTGAATGTGGATTCAAATTCCTCATATAACTTAGCTGCAAGCTTCGGCTCTTTAATTCTGAAATACTCGCCGTTCTTTACATATTTCGAAACGAGTTTCTTCACTTTTGGAGCCTCATCTTGATTGTCTGCAATGTATTCTCTTACCTCTTCATCAAGTCTCTTAATAATTTCCTCAGCAACAGCCTTGTCTTCTGAAGCCTCGGCTTCCTTCTGCTTCGATCTGTAGGCATCGACATCATTTTCCGGTGTTGCAATCTGGAAGAAGTTGATTAGGAAATATCTCATTGCGTAGCTTGCACTCGATCCAAATGCCTGAGATGGATCTGATTGAGCTCCAACAAGTACCCACGGAACATCGAGGTATTCATCTGGATTATCATCATTGAGCCATCTGTAAATCGCATCTGCGCTGAACAGCATCTCAGTCGCTACGTTATCGTATGCTTTTCCTGTCTTGTCAACTTTTGTGTTATGCGTTACTGACTGGACTACCTTTGCAGTCCCAGGCGTTACGGTTGGGAAAAGCGACACATGATATTTCTTCATTCCAGCTGTAACTTTCGCGAGGATTTCAGTAATATCTGTATATTTGTATTTGAATCCCTCCTTATTCTTCTCTACTACGTTTGTAATTCCTCTGATCTTCGCTAACTTTTGGAATAGATTCATTTCTCTGATGTTCTCTTCTTCCAAGTAACCACATCCTTTCTTAGAAACCGACAGCCGTTTGTGACATTATTCCAGAAAACAAACTGGAAAGCAGGGATGGTTGGATTCGAACCAACGAGTGCAGGAGTCAAAGTCCTGTGCCTTACCGCTTGGCGACACCCCATAAATCGTGTATATTAGACTTTTTGATATGTAATAGAAACCCGCCTAGCGGGTTCTATGTTTAAGAATATACGCTTTTCCATCTTTCGTAGTCGTATAAGTACTGGTTCGCTATCCTCTTTATCTTCAGCTCCAGCTCCGACTTTGAAATCCCTTTATCAAGTCCTTTTCTTTTTACCTCATCCTGAGCGATCTGAGTGAAATCAGGCGAAACGCCATATCTCTCTGCCTCGTACACCCTATAGAATACACCAGACAACCATACTCTGAAGTAACTTAAGTCGAGGTTCAGTCCAACGTCGCCTTCCCGTATTTTTTCTGGATGCTTCGGGTGTTTTGTGCGCTTTGATACATAAGTTCTCAGTGCGCCAAGAGATACAGCATCTCTATCTCTATACCCTCTTAAAAGAAAATCACCCTTTGCCCTTTCCCTCCATACGGGTTCGTTAGCCGATGGATGTATGAATCTAAATTCTTTTAGCAATGCACAATTTTTTATATCCTGAGCAGCTTCTCTGCAATATGGATACTCGTTCCCGTTAAATGTAATGACCATCCGATCTGTATCAACATCGGAGCATCTGATCTTTACTACATCTTCCATCTGCACACCGGAGTATGCAAGCCAGTAAAAGCTTCTGCGTGTGCTGTCGATTGTTTGCTCGGTATCTGAATCAAAGATAATGTCAAGATACCTCTTTAAGTGCTGTGGATTAGCTACCATCTGTTCCTTTACTCTCGCGATTCCGACATCTTTTAAATTGAGGATCGCATCACAAGCGTTCGGAACATTATTGTTCATACACCATCGTACATAATCCTTTAATATCGATATCCTTGTTCTCTGGCTATTAACACGAAGTGGGATAATTTTCGATAGGATAGGTCTTACTTTGTCCTCCGGAATTGTACAAATATCCGAGCCATATTCCTGCTCCAACGGCTCTAGTGTTTTGAACATTACCTCGGCTACGTTTCTTCTTCCTTTGTTACTATAAGTTTCCTGTATAAACCTGCTCTTTAATTCACTATTATACATGTGGCATTACCTCCTATGTATGTTCATTGCTTGTTCAGAGATAATGTCTTTTGCCATATTGATAATAGATCATCAGGATCAACAAAAGCTATCGCCGAAGTAGCGATTAAGCTCGCCTTCGCTATCATCGACATATATTTATCTGAGAGAGTTGTAATATAATTCCCTATTCTACTTTTAGACATTCTCTGTGGATTCTCACAAAGCACTATACTGTCCTTGCGAATCCCGCTGTCTTTTGAGCTGATTAAAACGTGAGTTGGCTGTGAATATTTCTTTATAGCCGTTGTCAGTGGAAGTGCGATGATGTTCGGGCTAAACGTGTTGCCGATATTATTCTGGAAAACTACTCCGGGTCTCCACCCGGTTTGTTCGCAACCAGTTCCCGTGAATTCCATCATGTAGATTTCGCCGATTCTTATTTGTCCGTTACACATAAATGTTACCGTCCTTTTGAGATGCTAACATTTCTGTCTACACGATACAGTATACTATCCAGCCCAACGTATGTCAAGTCAAATATATACGTTTTTTAATATTTTTTATCCATTAGTATAACATATTTTCTCTTGTTTTTGTTGCCGCAAACAATACTAATTTCACCGCTGTCATCCAAGCTTCTTTTATAATCGATCTCGTTGATGTGCTGGATCCCAATGCATCCGTTGTCGCTTACGAAGTAGACAATGTTAGGATTGAATATGACTACGACCTTATCATATTTTTGGTGAATAATTAAATCATTGCTAAACGGATCTAATCCGTTAAAGTTGTCCGTTCCAACGATGTAAGTGTAGTTCCCATTGTTACAAATTTCTTTTAATCTCGATAGCGAAACTTTCATCCGTGTTTACCATCCCTGTGAATAACTGCTTGAAAATGTCAACAGAGAATGATAGACTACAGGTGAATGATAAGGTTTTCAGACATTTTCCCTGTCATTCACTTGGCCTACCTTTCCCTTTTCTTTTAGTAGGCTACGCTTGGGCGGTGTGGCAGCACCGCCCTTGCTATTATAGAACGTTCGAACATATGTTCTACATTTGATGTTATCGCTTAATTTCACATATGTCAAGCCCTATTAATTATTACGTGCTAGAAACCTCACTGGAGGCCAGAAACATACATCATTCCCTCCAAGTTCCCACGCCTTTTGGATGGGCATTCTTGAGATCATATTATCATTTTGTGCTTTACAGAGCCTTTGATCAAAACCGTGTGATTCTAATTCTCTGTCTAGCCATTGCAAAAAGTGCAACCTACCATACTTCTTTTCATCTGGAGACAGTTCTTCGTACACCCAACAGATTCTGTCGTGTTTTCTGAGCAATGGAGAGTAGTCATCATAGAGCTGATATGACATCGGCAGCATTCCTCGTTTCGCATATAGCGCCCACATAATCATGACCTGCGTTGGATGCTGTCCTATTTCATCTTCAAGCTCCTTCGTTATATCACGGACCTCACTGTCGACCATCTTCATTTTCTTATCAATTTCTCTTTTTACACTATAGTCGTTGCAGCAATACTTGTCATAGAACTCCCTTGCCTGTTTCCTTTCCATTTCCAACTTTTCTTTAATTGGGTCTCTTGGTGGAAATATACGATCATAAACTTTCCAGAATATGATGAGTAATATGATTTCTATAATAAACATAACTCTCCGTAGTCGTTCAAATTGTCCCTTCGATCTTTTCGATCGAATCGTCGATTGATGACAGTGCATCATTTAACGAGTCAACAGCATCTTCCATTGAAGTATACCTGTCGGTATTCTGGAGATTCTCTGGAATACAGTCCAAACAATCTTGTTCTTCGTCCGCCGCTGATTCGACGATATCCGACGCCCTCTTCAAATGTCTCACTGCCAACTTTAGTGAGGATCTTCTTTTATCGTTCAATCGTCACCTGCTTTCTTCCAAATTCCGTCGCAAAGCACCTTCATTTTAAGAATGTCGACCCCTCCATAGGAGAATTCTAAACCCTTCGCTCCTTTTGCAACGTCTCTGAAATTGTTTACCTCGTCACATACATCGAACTCATCACACATGATTTCGAAGAGAACGTCCATATCACTTGTCACAAACACCTTCATGGATTTGCATTTGCGCTCTGACAAAAACCTGTCTAGCGCCTTGCAATACTCCTTGAATTCATTTTCCGCTGCTCTGCTTACTTTATACTTCTTCTTGTCGACATTCTCAAAAGCAAATCCCGCAATGCCATAGCTTGAAATGTTCATCGGTCACACACTCCTTTTCCTGAGTCCATTAAAACTGAACACCATTCTTACATTCCCATTCGTTTTTGGATATACTTCCCATGTGTAGCAAAATTTGAGAAGAAGATTGAACAGCTTCATGTTCTTAATTTTAATGTCTTTTCCTTCAATTATGATGTTGGCAATACTTGGAGTTAAACCACGCCGCTCGACCTCAACTTCCAAATTTTTATCGTCTTTGAATTCATTTTTGATTGCGTTGTAAGCCTCCTGGACAAACTTAACTCTCATTGGAACATCGACAGTCTTTGCTTCCTCACTACGTTTAATTGCCTCGTAAAGCTTTGAAAAAAGTTCATCATCGCTCATAATCGCATTCTCCTCTCTTTGTGTTAACCATTTGCTACACTATGCAATGAATAGACGCTATCGGCTATGATACCCGCCGCAGTATCTATTTCATCTACCGTATTCATTCTGGAAACGGAAATCCTGATCGAACTCATCGCCTCTTCATCCGTGAGCCCGATTGACTTTAAGACTCTGCTTGGTCTTGTCTCGTGGCTATTGCAGGCTGATCCAGTCGAGACACACACACCATTGCTATCAAGCAAAAGCATAAGTGTTTGCCCGTCAACGTTATCGAATCTCAGGTTCATTGTTTTCCCGGGATTGTCTAGGTTAAGATTGCCATTGATATGTACGATATTCTGTAACCCGTAGGTGCTGAGTCTCCCCACGATTCCATCATACAACCTTTTTCTCAAATTTGATATATATTTCAAATTATTCTCTGAATCATTTGTTAATATTTCACAAGCCTTTCCGAACCCAACAATCCCTGGGACGTTCTCTGTGCCCCCTCTGAGCCCGAATTCTTGGTTTTCACCCCCAAAAATTAACGGTGAAATACTAGTTTTATTTCTAACGTATAAAGCCCCAATTCCCTTCGGGCCGTGTATTTTATGTGACGACAACGACATAAAGTCGCATCCTATCTTGTCAACGTTAAGTGGTTCGCATCCTGCCGCTTGAACACAATCTGCGTGGAACATAATGTCTTTATCATGGCAGTATTTACCAATCTCCTCTACGTCATTTCTGATTCCTGTCTCGTTGTTGGTATGCATGACTGACACCAATCCGGTGACTCCACCGCCATACACTAATCTGATACGAGATACAGCTTTTTCAACGTCATCCCTCCCGACAGAAACTCCCTTGGTTCCATGATCGCTCGGGATAATTTTTGTGAAGTCAAACAAGTGATTTCCGTATTTCAAACTATTAACAGTATTCATGATTGAATCATGCTCTATCGAAGAATACATAGTCACAAATCTTCCGGCTATTTCCATGCTTTTTAATATTCCTTTTATGACCATGTTATTCGCTTCGCTCCCTCCAGAAGTGAATATGATCTGGTCTGGTTTTGCTCCGATGTATTCAGCGACTTGTTCCCTTGCCTTCGACACGGCTTTCTCAGCTTCTCTTCCAAAACTATACACTGTTCCCGGATTCCCATAGTTCTCTTCAAGATAAGGAAGCATCGCTTGTACTACGCGAGGATCCGGTTTTGTTGTTGATGCATTGTCAAGGTAGATCATCGTTCCTCCGATCAATTGAAACAAATTTGGTGTTCCTTAATTTGGCTGCGCACGCATCACAATATGGAGAAATCCAACCAGTTGAAATCTTAGTGGCTGGCTTTCCGCACATTACGCACGTTCTTTCACTCAGGTGCTCATATTTGACTAGTACATCGTTGATTTTTTCATATGCCCCATCTGGAGAACCATTATCATACCATCTGAGTTGTCCAAATTTTTCTTTAACTTGTACGACCCTGTATTTGTCAAGGTAATTATATTCTTTTAAGATCGCCGTAATCTCATCGCACATTCGCTCGCCGAACGCGGTCTTCCATCCCGGAGGCATATCATCAAGAAACGTAAACGAATAATCGTAATCGTCCAGAGGAATCCCTGTATATTCGTATGTTGGAATAAGATACGGATGTTTCTCGACTAATTCCTTATTTTTTCTTATGATATTCTCATTAATCGTTGCATCATCCATCAAAACAGCTCCTCTACTCTTTGGTACAGCGCATGGTACATGATCCCTCCGATCTCTGAATCTTTATCAACATGGTGATGCCCGAAAAACCAGTCTTTAACGCACGAACCATTTTCAAATATATCGTCTAAAATCATATCGAAGTTTTCTGATGTTGTTGACAGCAATCTAATGCCTGCATACCTGGCTATCATATCAGTGACGATACTCCCGGGCGCATCGTGAGACACAATCACATCGGGTTTTTCAGATTTAAGCGAGTCATAGAAATGTTGCCATTCCTGAAACGAGGCTTCCTCGCCAGGCCACCAGCTTACATGTGGAATTCTTTGTTCTCTGTCAACAGATTTTGCTCCGCCCATACAGAGAATCTTGTGTCCTCCAATGTGAAGAACCTCTCCTCTCATTACATGGAACACGTTTTTCCTCAATTTATGACATTTTGCTCCTAGAAATGTTACTATTTCGTATTCTCTAAGTGCATCTTCGTTATCGTGATTACCGTCAATGAAGAGTGTAGTGAATGGTTTTGATTCGTACCACCTCAGTATGTACTTATCCGTATTGTCTTCGCCGAACGTCCAAGGAACACCAAAATCCCCTGCCACAATTAGAATATCGTTTCGTGATAGCAGTTTCTGCTCTTTCCACTTGTTTGTGTTTAGTTTCGAAATGTCAATGTCTCTATGTGTGTCGCCCGTAATAAATATGCGAGGCGCGTTTGTCATCAAATATGTCCTCCATACTCATCAATCAATCTCATCGTCGTCATGCCACACCTGATTGTATAGACAATCGCCACAGTTACAAACTAATTCTCCGTCATCGTCAAAACTGTAATCATCTCCGTATCCGGTACACTCATAACAACGGTCGTAATCGTCCCGGAACTCATCATCCTTATCCATCTTTTCCCCCTACATTATCAATCGACTCCCCAATGTTATACTCTCTCATTTATTTGCCCCCTTACAACAAAGTTTATTTAAATGATCCAGAAAATAATTCTTGTATTACTCTTCACTATTTCAGTATCAAAATCTTCAGTAACTTCTATAAATGATTCTGCTCTATTTAACAGACCACTTATCGCTCTTCTAATATTTTTTTTGTACCAATTTGTTCTGCAAAATTCCAAATCACGCAGCCAAATCCACTTTACGGTTAAAGAGCAATCTTTGTTAATTTCCCTATATACCTTCTGGATTTCTTCGTCAGAATCTTGTGGCATCCCATACTGGATTGTGTCTATATCGTCATTTTCCAGAACATCAAATAATTCATAAGACGCATTCTGTGTCCACAAATCTGCTCTGACTAACTTTGTCTTTTGATAATTCCATACAAATGGTTCACATCTTTTAAATGTCCCATCTTTTGGATTATAGGTTTCCATATAAAAGTAAGGTGTCCTGCTCATTTCTTACTCTCCTTTTTGAATCCCTTAATATATCCTTGTTTACGAAAACCTCGAAATGGATGAGGTTCCCGTTCTCAGATGATTCATACCTGATCCCCTTTTCGAAGAGAAACCGCCTGTTTCTATCTGAAAAATCTATTTGCAAAAACTTAGCACAACTTATATCCATCAACTGTAATCTGAGAATTCTCAGTAGCATTTTCAAGGCACTGGTCGATTAGTGTCAGACTTGCATCTACATTATCAAAAAGATGAATAAACCATATAATCGTAAGCGTAGTTACTATCGATACCACATAGCAGATAATCACAATCAGCCAAAACTTCCAATCAAATTTATTCATCGTCGGATACTTCTTCGCCTTCTTCCTTGATTTTCCTTATCGTCCTTCTGTCTCTGTGATGATCATTTTTCTTTGGCTTCGACTCGTACTTATGGTAGACCATTACATCATCATATACGTCTGGACATGAACCACCATGTATTCCCCCGTTACGTAGCTGGGGATAGTCTGTCGTGTACTCAAGCGCTTCTTCCCTGTCCTCTTTATCCTTATCAATTTGTCTCTTTTTGGAATTAGAATGTGGAAATGTTCTGAATTTAACACCTTCAAACTTCACAGCTGCCATCCCTTTCCGATGATGTACTTATCAATCATATACTTGATCTCAGTTTCCTCACGGTACTTAAACAATTCCAGCTCACCAATCATGCTGTAGAACTTATTTTCTTCTGCTCTTGGAAGTTCTTTTAGATGATAGTTATCCCACAAATACATCAGTGTATTGAAACACTCGTCACTTACTACGAGGTGCTTAATTCCGTCTTTTCTAACATCACATTGTCCACAGCCAACAGCATCAAACATCCATTCGTTGCCGTCAGAGGCGTAGATCGTATTTGTATACAAGCTTGTATCGTAGACCATCTCGATTTTCTCATCCCGATCCATTTCTATTCCAACATTATTTGGAGAACAATCCAGCCTAGTACAGATGCTAAGTTTTGTTTCAGCATCAAGTTCATCGAACATAGTCTGCGCAAGCTCATCAAGTTCCTCGTCGTCCACAACGAACGGCCTCACTACATCGAAGCTACATGTAAATTCCGAATTGCTTTTAAGTTCTGGCTCAGCGAACATTAGATCATTATCGTCGTTAATCCCAAGAAAATACTTCATAGCACACCCCTTTACGCTGTTCCCTTCTCGTAGATATCACTATCAACGAGATAATTGTGATCATGGCTTCCAAGATTAAGCTCTTTATATGCTTTGTCGATTTCCTCTTCCGTGATTCCGATGTAATCAAGTGTCTGAGCTGGCGAAGAATGATTAAGCATCTTTTGCAGTAAAAGCAATTTCCTGCCATCGTTGTGACTCATAACCATCTGGTGGTAACAAAACGTTTTCCTTAATGAGTGAGTCGACATTCTGATATTCAGGTCAAGATCTTTGGCTATTCCTTTTAAAATCCTGTCTATCGATTGAGACGTCAGAGGTTCGTTTACACTTCCTCCTCTGTTAGACTCGCTTCTAAACATATAATCGCTTAAACAAACGCCAGGAGTATTCTCTAGATAAAGAGTGACTGATTCGATAACTGCATGATTGATTGTGATATATCTGTTCTTCTTCCGCTTCCTTGTATTCCTTGTTTTCTTTTCAAAAACAGGGAAGCTTTCTTTAAATGTCAGGTTCTCGTTTATCAGATTGGAAAACCTCAACATCCTAAGATCGCTTACACGAAGCCCGAAATTAATTCCAACAATAAAAAGCATGTTGTCTCGATACCTTCCGCTCTGTATCAAATACTGTGATATTTTAAAGATATCGTCCATGCTTTTAATCGGTTCCGCTGCATGTTCGGGAGCTAACTCATCGTGATGTTCCTCTCTTGCTGGAGCAATGAGATTCGAATTGAGCTTTATTGTGTTGCTCTTGAGCTTGTTAACATCGAGTTTCCTCCGTTCTGTATACCCCGCTAGGTCTACAACGCTCATTACATCACCCCCCTATTCAGTTAATTTTCTGGCACCCTGTCAGATGGAAATATTAGTAGTTGTCACTATTTTTGATGTGCGAGGTGCTCGTGTCTATGCACGAGCTTAGTAGATGCGCCCAAGTTTGGGTGCGTTCGGTAGGTCAAATCGGTGATCTACTGAATTATTTTGACGACCATTCGGTGGCCGTCAATATCAAAAGCCCCACACGCTACGATCTAATGAATGGTGAACTATTTTTGCGTATTACGTGGAGCAAAGATAATGAAATCACGGTTTGAGAAATTGAGAACGGATGCGTTACGATTGCTGAATCGACTTACGCGATACGAGTCTCTTTTTCTTGTTAAAACAAATACATATATCATTAATCAGATCATAAAGCGGATCTGAATAACAATTAAAACCAAAAATCAATTGCACTATCTCAAACAGAAACGAACTGCCAAATACCTCCACCTGACAGGATGCCAGATTCGAAGCTCAGCTATTATTCCGATTCATCGCCATCGGCTCGTCGAGGTACTGATCGAGCAGGAAAGTTGCACCTTTTTCGGTGACTTTTTGACATGTTGCCGTATATCGGTCGACGCGGAGCCGGTCGCCGATCTGGATGTCGGGTGTTTCGATTTCTGTCATTCTTTCAATCTTCATTGCGATCTCCTTCCATACCTGATACAACGCCCATGCAAAGCGATCAATTCAAGCAGATCGTTATCATGTGTTCTATAGTGCTTTTTAACCGCATCAATCGCCGCCTGTCTGCTGATCAAATCATCCATCCTGTTCACCTCCCTTATACGGTTCTGGTAGTGGCATCCATGCAGTCACCATTAACTCCAAATAATCTCTGCCGTACCATGTTTCAACATTTTCCTCATAGTACCCGACCATCTGCCCCATATCCGAATTGCACCACACATCAATCCTCGGCTCTGGCAACCTCTCGCTAACAGATATCCACCGCTGTTCTGGCTGTGCGGATGGCAATTCCTCAATGATTGAAACGCAATTTACCACCTTTTCAAATGGATACTGCGACAGCGCATCAATCGCCGCCTGTCTGCTGATTAAATCATCCATTTTCCTCACCTCTCTGCATCACTTTCCTTGTAAGGATAAGCATTCATCACATTCCAACTGCCGTTGATTGGAGCTGAAAGCCTATACTTTCCAGTATCTATATATTCGCAGTAATCTTCTATTGCTTGCACAACCTCTTTGTATGTCAGACACCAATCGTCTACTGCTCCAATATGATAATCGCCACCGTCTGCAGTTTTGGCAAACTTGCGTCTCCCTTGAATCATGGCAGGAAGTTTTCGTATAAGGTTGTTACTATCTATTTGCATATACTGTCACCTCTCCACGGCTCTGGACCGCATCAATCGCCGCCTGTCTGCTGATTAAATCGCACGCGTGCGTTTCCGTGCGTTTATTCGTGCGTTTCTGGCTGTGTGGATGGCAATTTCAAAAGCGCATCCCGCGCCTTTTCAGCACGGATCAAGCGAACCTCTCTAGTGTCTTCGCCGATGTATTCACCAAACTCCATATAATGGCAAAATTCAAGACCTTTGAGCGCATCAATCGCCGCCTGTCTGCTGATTAGATCACTCATCGGTTCTCCTTTCTGCCTTATCCGCTTTCATTTCAAACATATGTGTTTCTGCTCTCTTGAATCCACACTTCTCATAAACGTGAATTGCTCTCGAATTATCAGACCGCACCCATAAAGATTTGTACCCCTGTGATACCAGTTCCTTAACAACCTTTGTACCATAACCTTTATTCTGATATGGTTCAAAGATAATCAGTCTTGCAATTTCATTTCTTTCAGGACATAATTCCACAGTACCTATCTTTATGCCATCAACCCAAATATCGTTTTCCACAAATGTTTCTGTCTTTTCAATCAGCATTCTCCCCCACCTCCATCTTTGCTCCGCAGTTCGGGCAGAAATTTGTATCGTTTGTATGTAATTCGTAATCACACAACGAGCAATATGCAACTCCATGCACGTGAGGCTTTTCAATCCACCGCCCTCTAATGCGTTCTGGCTGTGCGGAAGGAAACCGCATAATATCATTCGGCGTAACGCTCTTGTCCTTTTGATTCAGTGCGTAATCGCACAATGCTTTTCTGCTGATTAAGTCATTCATCATTCCCTCCACATCAGGCTCACATAGAGCGCATTGCCCGGCTTCATTCTCCGCTGAAATCAATGTTCTTTCTCCCATTCCAGATGCTCCCGCCATTCCTCTGCGGTCGCATTGCTTTTACACAAAATGTATTCCTCGGGTATGCGCAGCGGGCATTCTGAGCAATGCACGTATCCTGCCTCATCCCGTGCGCTATATTCCTTGCAAATTTCCTTTTCCTCTTTGGTTAGTTTCATCCTGCCACCTCACAGATTTTCCTCGTTCTGTATCTTCCAGGACTTTCATATGTTTGAGGCAGATACGGGGCGTAAAATAGAATAATATCTGTTCATCTGCTGATCTCCTTTAAGGCATTCTCTCTGCCCTTCTCATATTCATCCTCTAGCCTTGAGTGTATTTCCCTTTGTTACTTGCGAACTCGGCAACAACATCATCGTATGGTTCGCTTACATCAAACACTGGTTCGTAATCGACCATCGTATTAATCATTCCAGAATCAATCTCAATTGATAATTCGTTTGATTCCTTCGACAGACTCCTTAGGATTCTCTTCGCTTTGTCTTTGTCGTATGCCTCCTTTGTTGAAACCTCCACTTCATAGTAGTACGGAGCTTGATTTCCCTCTGCATTAAACTTATAGTCGACTCCTTTCGACTTCTTCACAGTTGGTTTGTAGAGAAGCATCTCATTGATCGCCTGCTCAGCACAATGCCTGAACTTGTTTGTTTCTACAGATGCGTCGATGTCAAATTCGCTCTTAGCTTTCGATTCGCTAATTGCCTTGGAGAGCCTTTCTTTCTCTCCAATCAGCCACAAGATGAAATCAATTACATCATCGTTACAAATAAATTCAGCCTCGCTTGCTACCTCGATAACCTCATCTTTCGCATCAGGATTCATAGCGCTTTTCTTGTGCGTTTCAGTTGTAGTTAAACTGTGTTCCCTGTCCCTGATACTTCTACACGCACATTCCATCAGTCCATTGAGAAACTTCTGGTATCTAAAGCTTTCCTTTAAACTCAGCATTTCCTTTCCTCCGTGTATATTTGACTTTTATCCCTTGAGTTTTAGAAGATACTTATTGGAAACCGCCTTCATGCTCAACCAATCATGAATTTCTTCATTATATACGGGCACAACCGGTCTAACCACAATTCCTTCAGCTTTACATTTCTGTTCCCCAACTGTGTACATAGATTCATCTGCTCGCTTCAATACATCTTCAACAGTCGGATATTTCTTATCGAACTCATTTCCGATTTCCTCGACTGGAACCATCTTCGCTCCAATAATAGAAGTATATAGCTTTGTGGCGTAGAGGTTCTGTCTCGCGCCATCAATGATTACTGTGAATACAAACCATTCTGGTCTCCTAAGCTTGAGCCTGTTGGACTGAATCCCCGGAGCACAGAACTCACCCTGGAACACGATACACTTCGCGCCAATATCATCTTTAATCCTCTTGATCTTACTTTCGAAGTCGTGCTCTTTTACGTAATTGTAAAAACTAGAAGCCCCATCATCTTTGTACTCGTAGTTGTGCCCGGTACAATGGAAGTGCCCCTCTGAATCGACTTCAATGCTGTGTGAGCTGCCATCCATTTTAGTGGTTATGTAATAATCGCTTTTCCCGAGTTCCCTAATGAGTTCCGGCATCGCCTGAACCCTCGTCTCGTCTGTCTTTGGAACCCCATCAGGAAGCTGCCCGATGATTGTTCCACTAGCGGTCGCTCTTTCCTCGACTTCCCATTTCTTTATTCCTAGCAAATTGGATACATCTGTGTTGACAACCCTCATATTATTTGGAATCTCGCTCTCGTCGAATTCCGACAAAGGAAGAAGCAATCCCTGTGACAGCTCGCCGCGCATCTTCATCGTGCGGATTCTATATCCCTCACCCATGATGTCCGTTTTCTTATAGCTGTTAGTTCCGAGAAATACGAAATGCTTGTTCACTGGAAGGAAACTGTCAATCTCGAAGTAAACACCGAGATCCCCAACTTTAAATTCTCCCTTCTTAACTACACATTGCCAACCAAGTACATGAGCTAGCTCGATTTTGTCAGCTCCTTCAATTGGAGTTATATCATGCACATACTGAATACTCGCTAATTTTCTCCCCACTATTTTCCTCTCCTTTTGTCGTGTATATTTGATTTTTTTGACCGTAGTCTATTTACAAAATCAATGCTCATTTTGTACAATACTCTGTCGTCGTTTTGAAAATTGGGTGAGAAAATTATAAAACAATAATTTGACGAGAAGCGTCTTATTATTGTTTTATTATTTTTGAACCAATTTTCAAAACGTAGCTGACAATTTGTTACTCCTGTTTACAACTAGAAGCAATTCCCCAACTTGGAAGAATTAATCTGCACTACGATTCATTTGCTACCCTACAAAGTCCATTATACACGCTTTTCACAGCATGTCAACATACTTTTTAACAATTTTTTCCTTTTCTTTCCCCTCTTGGTAATCTACCCATGACAGCCAATCATCATCGTGTTCGGAGACCCCACTAGAAGTGAATACTGCTCCATCTATGAGTGTCCCGAACGTTTCCTTCTTATTATTATATAAAAGCTTCGCTCCATCACGGATGAACCTTCTATATAATATAGAAGCGAACCAGTAGCTGTACTCTTTTGAAGTCACCCCACTCTCTATAAGTCTATTGGAAAACTCGATAACATACTCCACAGTGTTCTCAAAATCTCATATTGGCCTCCTATTCTATTATTCAGTCAGCTGGAATCCCACAGACCGTACTTCGAACAATCCAAATCGCCCAGCTTATTATCAAATATTACATATCCATATACCATTGTGCTGTACCCCTTTATCGTTTTGGGCATATCAAAATATACGATGTCTATGGGCTCATGACTCGATGGATATGGCTGAATCGAATATGGTTTTGTTAGAAAATAGTATTTGTATTTCTGCTTGTTTTTAAACATTTTGTTCCTTTCGTTTCCCGTTTTCGAATAGCAAATCGCTTATGGAAATGTTAGTCTTTGTTGGCTTACTGCTTTCTTTTGGGCAATTTACTGCGAGGTCGTGCCCTTCCCTGGGGCTTGCCTGTGCCGGATTTGCCTCTCTCATTTTCTGGTCGGCAACTGCATTTTGCTTGTGGATTCCCTGTTGTCCGTGTTTGTCCGTTGATTGTCCGCGTTTTGTCCGCGTTTTGTCCCCGTTTTGTCCGCGTTTTCCTTCTTTCTTCCCCGGCAGGGGATCTTCGCCTTGGGAGGTGGTGCGTTTCGGTGGCCCGTTTGCTTCCTTCTCAAATTGTTACCATCAGTTACACTGGTGGCACATCACAACAGTGATGTAATATCATTATGCCATTCGAAAAAAAATAGCTTATTCCCAACTTATATCTGATATTGACATCCTCAAATTATCTCCCGCGTTCCACTCACCGCCTTCCGATTACATCGTGTATATTTAACTTTGTAGGTCTTTTTTAATCATTGCAACCACATCAACGCCGTACTTTTCTCCAATATGATTTACAAGTCCATCAATCGAAGTTCCCTCCACCATCCTGTAATAGTTCCTATATCCATCCATTACTTGAATGTCATTCTTATCCCATTTGATTCCATTTTTCCTGTCCATGATATAGTTACTGAGCATTGCTTTGAATCTTTCCTTCTTTTTGTACCCGATTGTGATATTGTTATTCGCATTTATCATCAACCCAAGGTTAAAATTCCTTCCAGCATTGGAACCATATCTTGTTTTCTTATTATTTAGGTTGAACGGCGCTCCAAATTCCGCAAGCGTGTCGGTTATCAGTTTCTCAACATCTCTGAAATTGAAATTGTATCTGCTAGAAACCTGAAAATCATCTGCGTACCTTGTATAACAGAACTTTTGTCCTTCAAAATCTCTCAATTGCTTATTGACTTTGAAATCAACAGGAATCATCATCACATTTGTGATCAGCGGAGAAATCGGAGTTCCCTGTGGCAAACCTCCGTCCAGAAATGCAAGATCAATTGCCTGTTCGAATTCCTGTCTCCCGCCGTCGATCTTAATCACTTCGCTGAACGGGAAAATCATCGAGAACATATGCATTACATATTCCTTTGTTGTGCTTCCAAAGAAATCATGTAAATCGTATTTTGCATACCACTTGCTATCATTCGCTGTGTGCCTCTTCAAGGCATCGATAGTACATCTATGCTTGATGTAAGCGAATGCTGCCGTGTGATACAGAGCATGAAAATCCTTCTCGAAGATTTCCTTCAGTTCCCTTAGCGCGTCCATCAGTTCCTTGTTTGGAGCGTCGATCTTTCGAAGCCCTCCTGACTTCTTTGGAATATAAAACTCACTGTATAACTGATGTCTGTCAACCTCGTGGAGTTTCTCAGTCTTCCTATTAAATTCACAGAGCTTAAGAATGAGCTTCGTGACATCAAATTTCTTTTTTATATTATCGCTGATTTCCGATACCTCATATGTTTTTGTACCTGTGATGGTATTGTCAACGAAAGCTGGAGTTACAATGTCATCTTTGAAGAGAAATTCCTCCAGCGTCATCTGATGGTATCTAGGTGACTGCATCACTGTGATATAATACATATTCTTGTCCTTTCAAACGAATAGCATAATCTCCATATAGATATGAGCCGAGGCGCAGACGTCTTAAACGGCCGTCCTTCTGATCCGTTAATTTGGGGGTGAGTTCGATGGTGCATTAATTCGTTTGTTTCGCTCGCCCTTTCCCTCAGGTTTCTGTGATTCCTTGGGACTCGATCTTGGATTATTCGTGACCGGAATAATTTCCTCTTTAATTGCACTTACTTCCGCGTTTACCTGGTAGTCGTCGGCAGCTGTGGCTCTCTCTGCTTCTTGCTCAAATTGTTACCATCAGTTACACTGGTGGCACATCACTACGTGATGTAATATCATCATGCTATTTTAATTGCGGTTCAAAAACCACACACAAATCAATCCTTTGAAGCGACGCACAACGCCGTCACAAATACCCCAATTACTCCCCCAATAATAAATGAAACAACACACCAAAATACCGTCAATTACATCACCCCTCTTTCATTCTTCAAAACAGTCAAGGATTCCTGAGAACCCATCAATCTGCGCGAACTTCCAGATTTTCTCACCCTTTACAAACTTGATAAAGTTATTCACGCACAACGCACTAATTAGACGAACAGTGGTCGCAATTCCAAGTACAACTCCGCAAGCTGACACGGGAGTTTCCTCCGACGCTTCCTCGTGAGAGAACTGCATCGAATTCAGTAAATTCTGTTTGGACTTATAATTGTTCCACGAAGCTGCATACATCTGAGCCCCTGTCAGCATTGTTCTCACATCAAATACCGCTTTTACATACGGGGAATCCATGTGTGTTTCTACGATTCTTCTCCTGAGCTCGATGCTGTCCACGCACAAGAAAATATATCCTGACAGAATTTTCCCGTCCCATCCCTCCGGTTTAAGTTCAATCTGTGCTTCGGGATTTACCGCCAAGATGATATCTTTCAATGCATCCACTTTTTTCTTACCAACATCTTCCTGAGTGAACATCTGATTCACAATGTTGTGAGCTTCAACGGAATCGAAATCCCACAGCGTGAATTTTGTAATACCACATCTTGCAAGATTTTCTGCAATTGTGGAGCCTACGCTACCACATCCGATAATATGTACTCTCTGTGCGACTTTATCCGGCTGGAAGAAGTCATAGCTCTTGCTTAAATCCATTACCTTACTTACCTCCCTTAAAGAATCAACTCGTAGATGTATGAATTGTGGTACTTTCCACTTACATCTCTTACTACATCGTGCATCACGTATTTGTTCCCGCCATATTTCTTGCAGAATCTGTCATACGCCCTGCACGCAGGATTTCCTTCAATGGCTCTCCATTCAATGCGATGAAGATAGAAGTCATTAATCAACATATCCATCACGCTGTTGAGATCACTGGCAAGCGTTATATTTCCTTCGTCAAAACTTATCAACCCGAAGTTGTACGCCATTCTCTCATACAGATCAACAAAAAACCCGATATATCCTACGAGGTTCCCGTTTTCATCGACACTTGCATAGTCATATTCCCCTACCTTTGGTTCGTCCGAGATTGAAATATTACACTGACCGTTGTATCCCGAATAAAAGAACATCTTGTCCGTGTAAAATTTACTTTTCATTTCGTTCTGAATCTGTTCTTTATACATTATCGCAGGCTTAAGCATATTACTCCTCTCAAAGAAGCGCGATAGGATCACGCGTCTCCATATGCTCCGTATCGCTCACATTGGCTGGCTCGCTTTCCTTCTCGTACTTGTCCTCGATCTTTTGGACACTTGACTTACACACAGTCACAAGTTCACTTAATGTAAACGGTTCATCAGGTTCAGGCTCTTCTTCCTCACACTCAGCTACCTCGGAACATGGCTCGTCATTTTCCTGTCCATCTTCTTGTTCGTCTTCTTCGTCAAATATTTCTTCTTCTTCCGCCCAATCCCTTACCTCATTTTTTATGTTATCGAAATCGCTGTACTCATCGATCCCTTCCCATCCATCAAATTCGGTTTGACGATAGTAATCATAACCATAAGGAAGTTCGTCGAGATAATCTCTGATTTGTTCCCAAGAATCGTGTTGAACCATGTTATTGATCTCTTCGTCGATGCAATCATGATAACCATCATCGTCAAATATCTCGTTGTATATATCGCAATCATAATTATTACAAAAGTCTAACAACTCACTAAGATTTTCGATTCCCTCGAACTCTTCTCTCGTCATAATCGGATCCTCCAATCAATAGTTGTAGCAGTTTTTCCAGTTCTGATAGTACTTCTGGAGATCGTCGTCGTCATCGTCGTCATCGTATCCGTAGCTCGTATACCTATTACTACTTTTCTTTTTCTTCTTTTTGCCACTGTAATATGTCGTCTCCGGAGCTTTCACTCCGACCGAACTTCCTACTGGTGTTGGTGTCGTTGCCGTGCTCGTAGAATAACTGGTAGCATACTGCTTTTCTGCAACCTTGTTCTTTGCATCATCAAGGAAATCGATAATCCCAAGATCGTGGATTACCATCACATTCACATCCGCCGTTTCGAACAAAACGTTCTTTGCCATGTCATAGATCTTGATTGTTCTCTCGTCTCTCTTATTCCAGATCATGAAGATGTAGAACATATTATCCTCAAGCTGATCAAGAATCCCTTCGTACAGGACATCATCAACCGATGAAGGACTTGTCGACATATTCACATGCGAATGTCCCTGCATTCTGATATTGTCGAAGTCCTCCTGAGTCATAAGCCATTCCGAATACTTTTCCTGGTCTGTTGTCACCGTCGCAGCGGTGACTTCCTGCGGATATACCATGATATCCGTGATGTAATACTCATCCTTGTCAGGATCGTCACCTCTTTTTGCAATTCCATGCCAACCGATTTCCTTGGAAGATTCGCTCACAAGCATTTTCATCTTGAGATAAGCAATCTCGCTGAAATATAAAGTTGCTTTTCTGTCAATCGTCCCGAACGTCTTTGTGATACTGATCTTCCCGTCTGACATCTTCAGGTTCTTGAGCGTATCCTCAAAATCTTTTCTAAGCTTCTCGATTTCCTCATCAGTTACCTTGATAAACTTAGCCATTCTTAACTTCCTCCCCATTCTTATCAGCTGTCAACCATACGATAGCTCTTTTTGGATCAACCACGGTTCCGTTCGGAAGCTCGATACATTTATTATTTTTCTCGCTCTGTAACCCATAAAGAGTTTCCATAAACCTCGACATCACGGTTGAGTCGCCGAAATTCAGAGACTTGCAAGATGCGATACACTGTTCGATCGCACCGATGTAATCCCTGTCCTTTAGCAATTCTGCGAATACCTGAGTATAATTTCCAAGACATTCGTAGAAATCAATGTGAGGATTTGCCATTGCATCGCTACAATTGTAGTCATACTGGAATCCTCCAATTCCTCTGACTCTTCCGTAGAGCTGGAGATCGTATGCCGAACAGAACTTGATCTTGAGCTTTTCATCGACAAATATCGATCTCATCAGCATTTCCATGTCATCGGCTGGAATTTTCTTACTCATATCATTACCACCCGGATAATAGACATAGCTTCTCCTGTTACTGATTATCTCCTCTGCCATATCGCGATCCCAATATGTCAGATAATCTTTAACCGTAAATCTGATTGTGTCGTCGTTTACAGATACGAGGTTTAATCTCTTATTAGCGAGGAAGTAGTCCATCATTTCCCCACCATTTTCTCTGTTGTCTATTATCTTCTGTTCAAGCCCGAGCAACATGCATTCCCGTTCGCTATTCTTTGCCAGAAGTTTCCCGATCGCTTCACTATAATTGTTAATTTCGTTAACTGTGTCTTCGATAATGCCTCTAAGATCCTCGGCCTTCTTTTTATCAAGCCTCGTTTCGAATCCACGAAGCCCTCTCTTTATGGCTTCCGACCTGAAATCGTACTTTGATGCGATTTCTTCGATGATCCTCTCGTAATCGTCAGCCTTGTTCTTTCTTAAAGACTCGATGAGTTCCATTTCCTGCTTTGTCACGCCCTTTTCCTTGTCAAAATACCAAGGAAGATAAGCGAGAATCCCGCACTGAAGATAGTGGTATCTTGGAACAGTCAGCCTGTTCACATAAATGACTGTTTTCTTGTGCTGAGCATTAACGAAGCACAAGACATCCATGACAGATTTGTAAAACTCAGTCACTTTTTCCAGTTTGGTGAACTCCGGGTGATACGTCGTAAAGTATTCATTCACGATTTCAAAAGATGCGTCGTTATCCTCGTTGTTTACGTTGTCGAAATAATGGATATAAATTCCTCCATCGCCCATTGACTCCTCAACGAATCTTCCTCCGAGCGCTCCAATTGCCATCTCTTTATCCACATGCTTAATGTTCGATGCAGTGTAGCCAGATCTCCCATGCGTCATATATATTGATTCCCCTTCAGGAATCCTAGAAGCGAGCAACGCTCTGAGCGTCGCTGCAAATGAGACATCGTTGTTCCAACTAGAAGCTGTTATATTCTTAAATACCTCGTCTGCCTCTCGCCCCACTAGCGGAGATCTCGAAATTACTTTTCTAAACATTCTTATTCCCTTTCTTTGTCAGTATGATCGAATTACTGTTGCTGCCGCCTGAAAATGACTTGGTTGCATAGGATGCGCAGGAATTGTCGGAATGGATTGATTATTTGCGCCCTCTCTGATTTCATGCCGTTGGTCACAGTGCCCGTTTTCTTTTGGGGTCAGACATCTTGTCTCGAACTTGGCTACTTTAATATTTGCCTCCCTGAGTCCTGTCGATGATTACCTGGATCGACAGCGCGGATGTTAGCTCCTCGTGGCCGGTTCATTTCCTGCTCAAATTGTTACCTCTGGTTACACCTAAAGGCACATCACTACGTGATGTAATATCATCATACTGTTTAAGAGCCGCCTGTAAGGGCGGCTCGTTTATAAATCAATTCCAAAACTCAGGCATTGTCTGCCTTTACGACGCTCAGAAGGAAGCACTTTTCGGTGATCCCGAAATCATTGAACGTCTTGTCCATATCCCCCGGCTGAAGAGTCGCTCCGTCGAGGTGCATCGTCCCTTTTGTATAATCAATTCCCTGATCCTCGAGAACCTGTCTCAGTGTTGTCCCTGCATCGACGATGACGGTGCTTCTCTTAACATTGTTACCACAAACGACCTTAATCATATTTTTCTCCTTTTAATTCCGCATATTTGTATGCATATTTATACATTTTATGTAACTATTCAGTTTTAATTTCCACACATGGCAGCGGCTCCATGTGTGAGTGGTATTCCCTAGCCGCTTGAGTCGGATCAGATTACATTAATGGAATCCATGAATTCCTTTCTTTCGTTCTTCACCTCATCGACGACATCGGCTGCCGCCTTTTCGACCTTGTTGAGCATCATTACTGGCGTTCCAATATTATCAACGAGTGCCTCTCTGATGTCCCTATCAGTATTGAGGACGATAGTGAGCGTCGCGAACTTGCCTTCGTCTCTCGTTTCCCCATCAAACGAGACTCCATACTCGTTAATGGTTCCTGCGCCAGTTCCGACTCTGAAGATGGGCTCTTTCCCGTCTTCCCCACCCATAAGCATCAGAGCCTTTGGGCGGTACTTCTCAAGAAGCTTGATATCCTCGAGCTTCAGGGAAGATGTAATGACCGCTGCATTCCCGACTACGCTGACTTTTGACATTTGGTGTTCTCCTTTCTTTTCAAGAACAATACGATAAGAAAAATAGTTGATTTGTAACACACCAAGTTACGATTTTCCGCGTTAGTTACCGATTTCACGGCGTCCATCAGCACCACGAGGAGGTGCGGAAATGCTGACATATTCCCCGGATGTGTCAAGCATCCGGGTGTGTTTCAGATATCCATTTCTGGATATGGGTATTCGTAATATTCATCAATTCCATGTTCATTTTCCAGATACATTGGTCGGTACACAGATATACCGCACTTTTTGTATAAATATTCACAAATCATATCTTTCAGGTCGGAAAACACCTCGTCGACCGTCACCGACCCGAGTTCCTCAAGATATTCAGGAGCTATTTCAGAAAGTATCCAGTCGATACACTCATCCAACTCCATTTCCCTTTGATCTATGCTCTCTTTTTCCATGATTTCCGATTCATAATCGGGCTCATCGTCATCGAGTTCGTCTTTAACGAGCGTGTTCGATGCAGTTCCTGTTGGAAGCCATGTATCATAAATCTCACTTACGGTCGCTTCGCAGTCTGCACTGCTTTTCACTACTTCGTAATCGACTTCCTCATCATCCGATGTAACGATGATAACCGGATATTCCTCATCAACCGACAAGGTAATCTCAATACCCGATTCCTCGTTACTTCCTATTACAAATGGAGCGTCTTTTATCCAGCTGAAGCGCTCCATCGCGTACTTCCAGACTTCATTTGGCTTCAAAACCATTACCTCAGACATTTTTGCACCTCCGATTTGAATTCCTTCCTTATTTAATGGGGGAGGCTTAACCCGAGTCTGGTTCTATCAGACTGCTTCTCCTGCCTCCGAGGATGCACCTTGGCTTATTTACCATCACCCATCCGTGCGTCTGCATTCCCACACTTGCTGATTTCGTTCAGCCAAACGCCTTTGGGATGTTTTATATGCCGGCTTTTCCCAAAGGTCTAAGCGTTAACGAGGACACAGGAAAAATGTCTGAAAGGAAAGGGAGGTGTTAAAAGACTTTCTAAAACCTGTTTCCTCGTCCACGGAATCGTACCGTGCCCGCTGCTATGCAGCTTCGAACCTCGCTTTTTGCAATTCCCACCCGCCTTATTGCAAATTCTCGATAGTTTGAAGGACTGAATGCACTATCGAGCCCTTAATCTCAATCCTCATCTCTGTTGACATATTCCGTCAGCCATTTCGATGGGCGGAACACAATCTTCATTTTTCCCGGGACATCTACGATATCCCCTTCTGGAGTTTTCCTCCTTGTTGGAGGTTTCCGTTTTTTGAAAAATGTCCCAAGTCTCCTCACTTTAAACATTTCACCTTTGTCGATGAGGCTAATTGCCTCTATCAACGTTGCCGTCAATATGCTGTCCACCTTCGCCTTGTCCGTGTGAGTTTCCCTCGCCACACGGTCTATCAAGATCCTCCTCCTGTCCATTATTTAAAACATTCCTCCGATAAAATCGTTGCAGATACTGGTCTCTTCGCTGTTTACGAAAACCTCGAAATGGATGAGGTTCCCGTTCTCAGATGATTCATACCTGATCCCCTTTTCGAAGAGAAACCGCTTGAATTGCGGAGCGGTTTTCCTCTCTATGTCAACTCCCATCCATTTCCTTATCATATTTCCTCCTTCGTGTACATTTGACTTTCTGTGTCTCAATATTATCGTGTATATTAGACTTTGTCAACAGAAATTTTAAAGAATTTATCTGCTGACATCGGGTGAATACACAAGCCTGCATTTCTTGGAGTGTCTCAGCTTGTTTACGAATTTCCTGCACTCAGGATAACTATCGAAAACCTTCGTTACCCTTACACCAGTAGAGACTACAATAAAACAAACCTCAAGCACATCTACTCCCTCCTCATTAATTGCGCATAGATACCCGTATCTACGAAAACCTTATTTGATTCGGTATTAAACAGCCTCCTAGCCGCTTCCTTCTTTACAACACACCAATTTCCAGTGGGATAAATTCCTTCTCTAATTGGCATACTCGTCACCGGGTTCGGTTTCTCGGTCACCTCCATCACTGTCACTCCGGTTCCCATCTTTTTCCTGCACTCAGGGCATGGTTCATAATCAATAACCATGCTCCTCGGTGCCTCGATATCTTGTCTTCCTTTCCCCATCTTGCCCATAAGGGCGATCTCGTCCTTTTCTTTCCCGCACCAGAAACAAACGGGAATTGTCGGGTTCAATCCCCACTTCGGGGAAATCCTGATATTATCACTCATTTTTTACCCTCCTCTTCACGATCCTATGAGGAAAAACATCATTTTCGTTGTAATCCCGCAACAGTGATACTGCTTCGGCGCTTGAATCCGCCGTTGTCAGCATTTCCCATCCATAACCATAGTCACCCTGAATTTCCCACTCATCATGGGTTTTCCTTTTTTGCATTTTTCCCTCCAATGATGCAATTCCTCGTCACAAGACAGTAAATTCCCAGCGGAACGAACACTGCCGCTGGCGTTCCGTCTTTGGTGAGCATGATCATCATCACCGATAACACGATGAGCACAATCCCTATCAGCTTCTGTTCAGACATTTCCCCGTCCCCCATACGAAGAAAAGGAGCTCAGATTCCAAGCTCCTTCAGTGTATATTCCCTGTCCTCTTTCATTCCCGCATACATATTGGAATGCCTTGAGAACCACGGGAATACCAACGCATCGATTTCCCCGGTTCTTTCATCCACGACATGAACAACAATCCGATTCCCGTTGGTAATACTCATTTTCTTAATTCCAGTAATACGATTCTTGAAAGGCGCAAGCGCACTCTTCAGATATTCCTTTTCCACATCATCAAGGACATCGGGTCTAAACCGTAACGGTCTACGCCCTGATTTAATTCCCCGGAATAATTCGCTATATGCATCAAATGGATATGCACTTGCGAATATTTCCCGATCCTTGTTGGTAGTGGTTAAGTACAAATTCCCGGCGGCTGAACGCCAGATGTACTTATACTTCTCGTCAGTGCTCATGAGTACCGTCTTCATCTTCTCGGTAAACATCATGTTAAATTCCTCCCTTATTTCACCCAATTGTTGATTTCCCCATCACTCAGATACCCTGCATATCTGACAGCTTCAATGCTGTCATCATGAATATCCGAAGTCCCATTGTCGCTGAAAATCACGGCGACAAGATCCCCCGGTTCATAATCCTCCGATCCGGTAAACGCAAACGTATTTCCCGTTTGCGTTTCGAACCACACCGTATCACTCTCGATCTTCGTGATAAGCCCGCAAGCCGGATAAACCTCGGACTTCGGTTTCCCGTTATCCCTCAGATTCCCCATCCATAAAGCGAACGGAGCAATAACCATAGCGAGAATTCCCATGGCTGCGATTCTCGCCGCTATCCTATGTTTCATGTGTTTTCCTCCGTGATTCCCGTCAGTTCGAGTGCTCTGACGATCATCCATTTCCAGCTACATAACGCTTGACACCCGCTGCGTTATTCGCAGGAACAGCCACCTTGATGACAGATTCCCCATCATCAAGGTATGCGATATACTTTTTCATGCGTCCTCCTCAATTTCCTTCATAGTGGTTTCAAGAATCACATCGTCATATCGATACTCAACTACGTCTCCGCATTTCCCAGAGTACTCCGCATTAACCGCTCGCAGGTTATCTGCGATGATGTCAAGATACTGTTCAAGCGCAGCTTCACAGGAATCAGCTTCGATTTCCCCCACCATTCACACGGCTGATCGCTTCATATTTCATGTGAAATTCCTCCGTCAGATAACCGCCATTGCCTTATGACCGCTACCGAAGCAAACGGTGACCTTACTACTGATGGAATTTCCCATAATGAGGATTCCATCGAGCCTCGCCACCAGTTTCCCGTCCTCATTCTCAAAACGGACGAGATCGGATGAGATTCCCGACCTTGCCGCTAAAGAGAGAACCTGATTCCTGAACCTTGTTTCCGTCATAAAATTCCCTCCTCAGATACATCCGCTCACTTGAAAATCGGATGAGGAATGTAATTCCCCATTCCCTCGATGTCGGTTACGTCTGGAACGGACTCCAGAACATAACCGTCGACAGGCATTTCATGTCTGCCTGATACAAGGCCAAGCCTGATAACCTTTGACATTTTTGATTTCCTCCCTTTTCTCAATTTTTCCTTTTCCTGAGCAAATAAGCCCATAACAAAACGCCCGAGCCTGCACTAAGCCAAGCTCGGACGCTTCATATAGGTTTATTCTTAAATTCCCGGATACCGATTACTTGATTTTCTTGTAATCGATATCATACCTGCTATTCATTACGATGCGGTGGCAGATCTCCATGATGATCTGCCTCATCTGTTTGTGATTCGATGCAGTGACTGTTAAAGCCTTGCGTCCCTTCTTGCTATAAACCGCCAAGATGTAATTCACATCATGGGTAATAGCCTTGTACTCGTCTCCGATCATCGCAGAGACAATCAACTGTAATGTCTTGAGCAAGTTCGTCTTACTGCAAGGCGTCTTGCCCAGGTCGATGTCCCGTGCTAACTTGGACATGTAATAGGAGTCGTTGATACCCTTGGGATCGACTCCAATGTCTTCGGCTACTTTGAGAGTCATGCGCAGATTGAACTGCTCGATCATGAGCTCCCAGTTCTTATTGTGCCCGATACCGCCGGACACAAATTCATCGAGTTTCACCGGATCAATCGGCTTAACCCGGTCAACGATGGTTCTGACCTTAAAGTCTGAACCGTCTTCTTTCGTGTCCTTGACAGCAAGCGTCTCATACTCGAGACGCTTGACTGCCTCAAGCATGGGATCCTCTGTCTCGGCACACTCCATGAGACAGATATCCCTTGTCAACTCACCGTACTCTGAAACCTTTTCAGCGATTTCAGAGTCCAGCTTGCTAGCATCGTCGAAGCGATGATCAAGCATCGCTTCGTTGTAGTCCTTGACCTTCGTGTCAAGGGCTGCCTTGATTTCAGGCAGCTTGGCGGATTTCTCCGCTTTTTTCTGTGCCCAAAGTTCCTGATTGACGTTGTTACCCTGATTCTGTTCTGACATAATTCTTTCCTCCCTTATTGTGGTTATGCTGGACACTAAGTCCACAATGAGACGCACAATCCACAGAATCAGATTGTGCGCCCTATGTAGACTTATTGCGCACAAGGCACAATAAGATGTATTTACAGTTATCCTCTCCGCCGCTCACCGTGGATCTCCCGCCATATCAGTTCAGGTTCCGTCCACTACGGGACATCCCCACAAGTTGCCATACCACTACGGATATGACAATAACCTCCGTGGCGACCTTCTCCGACGTACATACCCACTAAGGGTTATACGCACTTGGCAGCTCCTCTCCAGAGCTAACCCGGCTGCTCGCCTATGCCCCTTATGTCGTTGGCACTCGCTCCAACCGTTTCACATCTAACGATGGATGAACTCTGAGGGTTTTCACTAGCCGGACCATGGGCCTAACTCCCATGCACTCAGCGCCGCCTCTGATAGCAGAGGTACTCCCAAAACATGCTGAGCGAATCCAGAACAGCACGTTCTGTTTTACCGAATATCTTTAACGACCGTACGGTAAGTCGGTCATATGGACATTAAGCCCATAATAAAACGCTCGTTTAATAACAAGCGCTCTATACAAGCTTAATTGTGGTGGTCTGTCAGCGCTTCGGGTGGCTTGCGCCGCCCCTGACAACCTGAACCGTTGTGGTGGTCTGTCAGCGCTTCGGGTGGCTTGCGCCGCCCCTGACAACCTGAACC
>Ga0256404_1001730_pt1 | contig 51224 bp, 48 predicted proteins | sample RumenRJG_01DNA_FD_185990 | JGI IMG/M metagenome (GOLD analysis project Ga0256404, IMG submission 185990) | Bovine rumen microbial communities from Lethbridge, Alberta, Canada - RJG_01 | ecosystem: Host-associated > Mammals > Digestive system > Stomach > Rumen | place: Canada: Alberta | collected...
TATGGATTTTTATCAGAATGTAATATGGCTCTATCGTCCGTGGACAGAAATAGAAGAATGCAGAGTTTGTGATGGTTGCAGTTATGAATTGACCATTACATATAAAGATAACAGAAAGAAGAAATTGACAGGTGATTTGGGTGGAGGAACTGTCGATAAGACAGTAACTGATTTTCTTTGCACTATACCAGAGTTAAAGGGTAAACTTGACGGAAGTGAGGATGAATAAATATGGCATACGGTAAATCAATAGAATTATTCCTTGTAAACGGAAGTGCAGATAGCTTGATTACAGCAGAATTATCTAATTGGAATGGCAAGGCAATTAAAATCCCACGTATTGACATAGCTCCACATATGATGATTGGGTATACATTGAACGGATGGAGCGTCAGCAATATGGCTTCGATGATTATGACTATTACGATGATGATTATTATGATGAGCCGTCAGCTAAAAAGAACACAATGGTGTTTATAGATGCAAAAAAGGTTTTGAATGAAAATAAGAGTATAGATATTTTTGTTATTGTTAGTCGTGATGGAGGTGCTCAGACTGCGTTAGCGGCAGCGGGCATTAAGCTTTTTGGTGGAGTTTCAGGAGATGCGGATAAAGCAGTAGAAGCTTTTATCAATGATGCGCTTGATTATAATCCGGATGTGAAGTGTTCTAACCATGAGAACAACCATGGGGAAGGACATACATGTGGTGAGCATGGATGCGGAAGCCATAGCTGTCATTAAGAAAAATATATAAATACGCCAGTGAAATAATACAGATTGGTGCAGTTCTCTTAGATGAAGGATTCAACAGAAAACGAGGTATTAAAGATGATAAAAATTATATCAGACAGTACATGTGATCTGTCGCAGGAAGTTTTGGAAAGATACGATATAGATATTATTCCGCTTCATATTGTAAAAGGAGATGAAGAACTGGAGGATGGACCGCAGATAGACATTCACGCATTGTATGAGTGGGCTGATAAAAATAAGACTACACCAAAGACTTCAGCTCCATCTATAGAAACAGCAATGAATGTAATGCGACCATATATTGATGAAGGCAGGGAGATCATATGCTTTTCCATATCAAGTGAGATGTCGACATCAATCAACGTGATCAGAATGGCGGCAGAAGAACTTGATGCAGAAGATAAAGTTACGGTGATAGATTCAAGAAATCTGTCCACAGGAATAGGCCTGCTTGTTGTTGAGGCGGCAGTTATGGCAGCAGATGGGAAATCCCGTGAGGAGATAAAAACCGGAATTGATGAACTGATTCCGAAGGTAAGAGCAAGCTTTGTCGTAGATACACTTGTGTACCTTTACAGAGGTGGCAGATGCAATGCTGTTTCTGCGCTTATCGGAGGAGCATTGGCACTTCATCCCATGATCGTTGTAAAGGATGGAAAAATGGATGCAAGCAGGAAATATAGAGGTAAGATCGGTAAAGTCATAAAGAATTATGCAAAAGATCTGGAAGAGGACTTGAAAAACGCAATACCGGATCGGGTATTTATTACACATTCGGAATGTGATGCTAAGACAGTTGAAGAGGTAAGAGATTACATAGCCTCTCTTGGCATTTTTAAGGAAATAATAGAGACAAGAGCAGGTGGTGTGATTTCATCACATTGTGGGCCTGGCACACTCGGAGTGTTATTTATTGCAAAATAATGGAGTTTCATATGGTAAGTACTTTGAAGCTGCTCGCAAGCCACTTTTTCCTTATCCGCATCGTACCGGCCGTTCGTGATAACAACATAGATTTTGGCGTCAACGCATCAGAACCTTATTATTCCATGTACCGGATAAAGAAAAATATAAACATTTTATAAATTATTAGCACTCACTATTGACGAGTGCTAATAATAGGTGTATAACATAGTCAAGAACAAAGGAAAGGAACAAAAAGCAAAGGCTTTGAGTTCTTGAAACATCCCGGTTCCAAAGAAACAGGTTGACACAGATTTTATAGATTAAGAAGGAGAGATGACTTATGTTGATGCCTAGTATTTTGGGAGAAAACTTATTTAACGATGATTGGATGGATTTTTCATTTCCTGATGTTGACAAGGTGCTTTATGGTAAACACGCAAAGAACGTTATGAAGACTGATGTCAAGGAAACAGACAATAGCTACGAAGTAGATATAGATCTTCCGGGATTCAAGAAGGATGAGATTGAGGCTAAGCTGGAGAATGGTTACTTAACTATCAGCGCAGCCAAAGGACTTGACAAGGAAGAAAAGGAAGAAAAGGATGGCAAGTATATCCGCAAGGAGCGCTATTCCGGTGCTATGAGCAGGTCTTTCTATGTAGGTGATGAGCTGAAACAGGAAGATATCAAGGCAAAGTATGAGGACGGTATTCTTAAACTTTCAGTTCCGAAGAAGGAGCAAAAGAAAGTTGAGACCACAAAGCATATTGCTATTGAAGGATAAAGTCACCGGATGGTAATAATAATTGTAATTTACCAATAAATCCGCTATACTATAGCTAAGTATAGCGGATTTATTATATTTATAAAGACGATGCAAAGTTATTTCAGCTATGGTTGGGGTGATTAAGCCTGATGCCGATATCTATCAGTGAATGTTTGATATGTTCTGAGTATAACGTTGCCGTAACAATTAATTGGAGAAATAAGATATTGTCAAAAGATGAATATTTAATTACAGATGCCCCGTTAAAGGCGCTGACAGTTTTTGCAATGCCTATGATTTTGGGCAGCTTTTTTCAACAAGTATATAATATGGCTGATTCAATCATTGTTGGCCAGTTTGTAGGCTCCTCTGCACTTGCGGCAGTTGGAGCCTGTGCTGCGCTTACGAATGTGTTCATCTGTATAGCACTGGGAGCCGGTGTAGGAGCCGGTGTACTTGTGAGCCGCTATTTCGGCGCCAGGGATTACGGTAAAATGAAAACAATAGTATCAACATCACTGATTAGTTTTCTGGTTTTAAGCGTACTTCTGGGTGTCTTTGGCTTTTTCTTTTCACATTCAATGATGAGCTTGCTACAGACACCTGCAGATATACTGGATGAGGCAGTGCTGTATCTTAGGGTTTATTTTGTGGGATTTCCCTTTTTGTTTATGTACAACATACTTTCAACGATGTTTACATCGATTGGCGAGTCAAGGATTCCGTTGGGGCTTTTGATATTTTCCTCTGTGTTAAATATATTTATGGACCTTTGGATGGTGGCAGGCCTGGACCTGGGAGTGTTCGGTGCAGCACTTGCAACTCTAATTGCTCAGGGAATATCTGCAGTGTTTTCACTTTTGATTTTCTTTAGCAGGATGCGCCGGTATAAAAGTCGCTTTGAATGGTTTGACAGGCATGAGCTTCATTCCATGCTTCGGATTGCTGTGCCTTCGGTTCTCCAGCAGTCTACGGTGTCAATTGGCATGATGATAGTACAGGCAGTTGTGAATCCATTCGGTACACAGGCGCTTGCAGGATATTCGGCAACGATGAGGGTAGAGAATGTATTTTCACTGATATTTGTATCCATTGGAAATGCAGTTTCTCCGTTTGTTTCCCAGAATCTCGGAGCAAAGAAGACAGAACGTATCAAAAAAGGCTATCACGCTGCGCTGGTGTTAGACCTGTGTTTTGCAGTGCTTGCCTTCATAGTAATTGAAACACTGCATACTCAGATTTCCTCATTATTCCTAGGCAAAGACGGAACGGCCCTGGCATATCAGGTATCCGGAGATTATATGAGATGGCTTGGCTTCTTTTTCATTTTCATGGGTATCAAGATGGCCACCGATGGTGTGCTTCGTGGACTTGGCATCATGCGTCCGTTTCTCGCTGCAAATATGGTAAACCTGGCAATCCGCCTCTCGGTTGCCTTAATCTGCGCGCCGCGTTTCGGTATTGCATTTGTCTGGCTTGCTGTACCGGCCGGCTGGTTTGCCAATTTTCTGATTTCCTATGTGGCTCTCAGAAAATCCTGGCCGGCGGAATAGAAGGTACTGCTTAGATTACAGTGTGATAAGTAACGAAGGATTTGCTAAATAAGGAATATTCCTTTTGCTTGAAGGTAATTGATGAAGTTGAGGCGATTATTAAGAAGAAGGAGCCTGCAATGGTGTAACTATTATTAGCAAAAATAAAACGTAAATTCTTGCATAACTCCATAGTATATGTTACGATTTTACTGTTGTTAAGACGAATCTAAAGGATGATGCTTGCACGCACCATCCTTTTTAAATACAGGAGTAGTAAATGGATATCAAAAGACAGGAGAGGGCGCCGATTTATGAGGCGCTTGAGGAGTTTAAGAAGAAGAGAGTGGTGCCGTTTGACGTGCCGGGACACAAGAGAGGCAGGGGAAATCCTGAGCTGGTGCATCTGCTCGGAGAAAAGTGTGTAGGGCTTGATGTCAATTCAATGAAGCCGCTTGACAATTTGTGCCATCCGGTTTCGGTAATCAGAGAAGCGGAGGAGCTTGCGGCGGATGCCTTTGGAGCGGCAAATGCTTTTCTTATGGTAGGAGGCACCACCTCTGCGGTGCAGGCCATGATTTTGTCCACCTGCAAGGCAGGAGACAAGATTATACTTCCGAGAAATGTTCATAAAAGTGCTCTTAATGCACTCGTGCTCTGCGGAGCGATACCGGTTTATGTCAATCCGCAGACGAATGCGAAGCTTGGTATTTCGCTTGGAATGGAGATTGACCAGGTGGCGAGGGCTATCGAGGAAAATCCGGATGCAAAGGCTGTGCTTGTAAACAATCCGACATATTACGGAATCTGTTCTGACCTTAAGTCGATAGTTGCGCTGGCTCATTCGAAGGGAATCAAGGTGCTCACGGATGAGGCACATGGTACACATCTTTATTTTGGAAAGGGGCTTCCGATATCAGGAATGGCAGCCGGGGCAGACATGTCTGCGGTATCGATGCATAAATCGGGAGGAAGCCTGACACAGAGCTCGATTCTGCTCACTGGAAGGGATGTAAATGCTGATTATGTGAGGCAGATTATCAACCTCACCCAGACCACGAGCGCATCGTATCTGCTATTGTCAAGCCTTGATATATCAAGAAGAAATTTAGCACTCAGAGGCGAGGAATCTTTTGCCAAGGTGGCGCAGATGTCGGAGTATGCAAGGCAGGAGATTAATTCCATAGGCGGCTATTATGCGTATGGGCGTGACCTTGTAAATGGCACGAGCATATATGATTATGATGTGACAAAGCTGTCCATCTATACGCTCGATATAGGGCTTGCCGGAATAGAGGTATATGATCTGCTGCGTGATGAGTATGATATCCAGATAGAGTTTGGAGATATCTGTAATATACTTGCGTATATATCAATTGGTGACAGAATACAGGATATAGAGAGGCTTGTAGGTGCGTTGGAGGATATCAAGCGCCTTTACAGCAAGGACAAGACCGGACTTTTGTCGGGAGAGTACATAAATCCAAAGGTGGCGGTATCGCCGCAGGAGGCGTTTTATTCGCAGAAGAAATCAGTGCGCATTATGGACGCGGTAGGCGCTGTAAGTGGTGAGTTTGTCATGTGTTATCCACCGGGAATCCCGATTCTTGCACCGGGAGAGCTTATCACAAAAGAGATTGCGCAATACATTGTCTACGCAAAGGAAAAGGGCTGTTCAATGCAGGGAACAGAGGATCCTGCGGTAGAATATCTTAAGGTATTGGAGCAGTAAACAGGAGGAAAGGCTATGCAAATGTGGTTTTCACAATATCATACTGTCAATGTCAAGCTGGATGTAAGGATACAGGAGCAGCTTTTTTCAGGGCAGAGTGATTATCAGAAAATAGATGTGTTTAAATCATATGAGTTTGGCAAAATGGTCGCGCTGGATGGCGAGATTGTTTTTTCGGACACAGATGAGTTTATATATGATGAGATGGTCACACATGTGCCGATGGCGGTCCATCCGAATGCAAAAAGGATACTTATAATAGGTGGTGGCGACGGCGGTGTGGCAAAGGAGCTCATCAAATATCCGTCTGTCGAGCATATTGATGTGGTTGAGACAGACAAGATGTTTGTCGATGTATGCAGGCGGTTTTTCCCCGAGGTAGCATGTGGACTTGAGGATGAAAGAATTTCCATGTTTTATGATGATGGTCTGCGATTCTTACGCAGAAAGCATGATGAATATGATCTGATAATCAACGATTCCACAGACCCGCTCGGACATACGGAGGGACTTTTCACAAAAGAGTTTTACGGAAGCTGTTATAAGGCACTAAAGGATGATGGAATCATGGTTTACCAGCACGGCAGTCCTTTTTATGATGAGGATGAGCTTGAGTGCCGGAAAATGCACAGAAAGGTGTATAAATCATTTCCTATAAGCAGGGTATATCAGGCACATATTCCAACCTGTCCGTCAGGCTACTGGCTGTTTGGGTTTGCATCGAAGAAATATCATCCGCTTTATGATCTGGATGCAAAAAGATGGGATGCACTGGGGCTTAAAACATGGTATTATACAACACATTTACACAGGGGAGCCTTCATGCTTCCCAAATATGTGGAGGATTTACTCGAGGAAGAGGAAACAAAGTAAAACAAATTAGAAAAACTATATCATAACCAAAGCGAATCAGGAGGGACATAAATGAGCAGATTACTTATTATCGGATGTGGTGGAGTTGCGCAGGTGGCAATCAGAAAATGCTGCCAGAACAGCGAGGTATTTACCGAGATTATGATTGCAAGCAGAACCAAGTCAAAATGTGACGATTTAAAGGCAAAGCTTGAGGGAAAGACAAGCACAAAAATTGAGACTGCAAAGGTTGATGCCGACAATGTGGAGGAATTAAAAGAGCTGATTAATGCATACAAGCCGGATGCGGTTTTAAATGTTGCGCTTCCGTATCAGGATCTTACAATCATGGATGCATGTCTTGCGTGTGGTGTTGACTACATCGATACTGCCAACTATGAGTGTGAGGATACTGAGGATCCAAAGTGGAGAGCAATATACGAAAAGCGCTGCAAGGAGCTTGGATTTACGGCATATTTCGATTATTCATGGCAGTGGGCATATCAGGAGAAATTTAAGGAGGCAGGGCTTACAGCTATTCTTGGAAGCGGATTTGACCCGGGTGTGACCTCTGTTTATTCTGCATATGCGCTTAAGCATTATTTTGATGAAATACATACAATAGACATTCTCGACTGCAATGGCGGTGACCACGGATACCCATTTGCGACAAACTTTAATCCTGAGATAAATCTGCGTGAGGTTTCTGCGAACGGCTCATACTGGACGGACGGCCACTGGGTAGAGACAAAGCCTATGGAGTGGAGAGCGCAGTACAATTTTGACCAGGTCGGAGAAAAGGATATGTATCTGCTTCACCACGAGGAGATTGAGTCACTGGCCAAAAACATTCCGGGAATAAAGAGAATCAGATTCTTCATGACCTTTGGACAGAGCTATCTCACACACATGAAGTGTCTTGAGAATGTCGGCATGCTAAGGACAGATCCGATCATGGTGGACGGAAAGGAAATAGTGCCAATACAGGTGCTTAAGGAGCTGCTTCCTGACCCTGCATCCTTGGGACCTCGTACAGTCGGAAAGACAAATATCGGATGTATTTTTACAGGTGTCAAGGACGGAAAGGAAAAGTCAATCTACATCTACAATGTATGCGACCATCAGGAGTGCTACAAGGAGGTTGAGTCGCAGGCGATTTCTTATACCACAGGTGTGCCGGCAATGATTGGTGCCATGATGGTGGTAAAGGGACTCTGGAAGAAGCCGGGAGTGTTCAATCTCGAGGAGATGGATCCGGATCCATACATGGAGGCTCTTAATAAGTTCGGACTGCCTTGGCAGGTAGTGGAGAATCCGGTTCCTGTGGATTGCTACAAGACTGAGGATGAGTCAGTACATATGGATTAGCCCGGAGGCCGGTATGAAGATAAATGAATTAAGAACTCCCTGTTATGTGATAGACGAGGGAAAATTAACTGAAAATCTTTTGATATTAAACGGTGTCATGCAAAGGACAGGTGCAAGGATTCTTCTCGCACAGAAGGCATTCAGCGCATTTTATGAATATCCTCTTATCGGCAGATATCTAAGCGGGACAACTGCAAGCGGGCTTTTTGAGGCCCGCCTTGCACATGAAGAAATGGGAAAGGAAAACCATGTATTCTGTCCCGCTTTTTTGCCGCAGGAGATGGATGAGCTGGTAGAAATATGTGACCATATTGTATTTAATTCCGTATCGCAGTATCTGCTTCACAGGGATAAAATAGAAAAGGCTGATAAAAAAATAAGTGTCGGGCTCAGAATAAACCCTGAGTGCTCCACACAGGAGGGGCATGAGATATATGACCCATGTGCGCCGGGCTCAAGGCTTGGGATAACGAGAGAGGCACTCGATAAGGCTATTAAAAACGGGCTTGATTTATCACGTATTGAGGGCTTTCATTTTCATACGCTCTGTGAACAGGATTCGGATGCGCTCGAAACGACTCTTGCAGTGGTAGAGGAGAAATTCGGAGATTTACTGTATGGGCTAAAGTGGCTCAATATGGGAGGCGGACACCACATCACAAGGGCAGACTATGACATTGAGAGGCTTGAAAAATGCATTATGCATATGCGTGACAAATACGACCTGGAAATTTATCTGGAGCCGGGAGAGGCGGTTGCGCTTGATGCAGGATATCTGGAGACAACGGTGCTTGATATAGTTGAAAACAATGGCATAAAGATACTCATTCTGGATACCTCCGCAGCCTGCCATATGCCGGACGTGCTTGAGATGCCGTACCGTCCGCCGCTTATGGACAGTGGCGAGCCGGGTGAGAAGAAGTATACCTACAGATTGTCCTCATGTACCTGTCTGGCAGGTGATGTGATAGGGGATTATTCATTTGACAGAGAGATAAAAACCGGCGACAGGCTGTGCTTTTGCGATATGGCAATCTACTCGATGGTCAAAAATAATACCTTTAACGGCATGCCGCTTCCGGACATTGCAGTAATGGATGAAAATAACGATTGTAAGGTTATCAGGAGATTCGAATATGAAGATTTTAAATGCAGGCTGTCCTAGAGCAGACGGCTTTTATATGCCGGCAGAGTATGCTCCCCACAAGGGTACCATCATCATCTGGCCAAAGCGCCCGGGATCATGGATTTACGGTGCCAGGCGGGCAAGAGAGGCTTTTGCGGAGGTGATATGTGCAATAGCAGAGTCTGAGCAGGCATATGTGCTCGCTGAGGCAGATGTGATAGACAATGCAAGGTCTGTTGTGGAAGCTGTCAGAAAGCAGAAAAATTATCAGGAAAATTTCCCGGTGAAATATATACAAATGGAGTCAGATGATGCCTGGGCCAGAGATGTGGGGCCGACCTTCGTGAAAAATGAGGATGGTGCTGTCAGAGGAATCGACTGGTGTTTTAATGCCTGGGGCGGCAAGGTAGACGGACTGTACGCAGATTGGACAAAGGATGACAGAGTAGCGGCTTTATTTTGCAACAAAGCCGGATACGACATGTATGATGCGCATCCGTTTGTCTTAGAGGGTGGAGCCATCCACACAGACGGAGAGAAAACTGTGATAGTGACGGAAAGCTGTCTGCTCAGCAAGGGCAGAAATCCGGAATTATCGAAGTCTGAAATAGAACAGAAATTAAAGGATTATCTCTGTGCCGAAAAAATTATCTGGATTCCTTATGGAATATACAATGATGAAACCAACGAGCATGTCGACAACGTATGTGCATTTACAAGCCCGGGGCATGTGGTGCTTGCGTGGACTGATGACATGGATGACCCACAGTATCAGATGTCCTCAGCGGACCTTGAAATATTGGAAAATGAAACTGATGCTAGAGGCCGGAAAATTGAGGTTCACAAGGTTTACATTCCAAAGAATCCAGTGTGTATCACAGAATATGAGCTTTCGGGCTTCACCTTTGAGGAGGGTGAGGATGAGCGCGAGGCAGGAGAACGCTTAGCGGCAAGCTATGTGAATTTTTACATCACAAACGGCGGTGTGCTCATTCCTCAGTTTGGTGATGTGATGGATGAGCCTGCGCTTAAGGCAATCGGAAGCCTTTTTGAGGGAAGAAAAGTGTATCCGATATATGCGCGTGACATAATTGTCGGCGGGGGAAATATACACTGTATCACACAGCAGATACCACAGTAATTTAATTGGTTGTAATCGTTCCAGCTTACATTGGAGACTTGGGAAAAGCCCATTGTGAGACGACAGGATGAGAAAGGTGAATAGTATGAGAGAGGTTACAATTGCTGCAATCCAGATGAGCTGCAGCCGTGACGTAAAAGAAAATATTGAAAAAGCAGCAAAGCTTATAAGGGCTGCAGCAGAGGCAGGAGCACAGATAATACTTCCTTCGGAGCTGTTTGAGAGACAGTATTTCTGTCAGGAGAGGCGGTACGATTATTATGACTATGCAAAGCCGCTTTCTGAAAATGATGCGGTGCAGAGCATGAAGGCACTTGCAAAGGAGCTTGGCGTAGTGATTCCCGTGAGCTTTTATGAGGCGGGAGAGGGCAGACAGCTCTTCAACTCAGTGGCGGTGATAGATGCCGACGGAGAGGTGCTTGGAATATACCGAAAGACACATATCCCGGACGATCATTATTATCAGGAGAAGTTTTACTTCACACCGGGAAATACAGGCTTTAAAGCTTTTAAGACAAGATATGCAACAATTGGAGTCGGTATATGCTGGGATCAGTGGTTCCCGGAAACGGCAAGAGGCATGGCTTTAAAGGGCGCGGAGATACTTTTTTACCCTACAGCCATAGGCAGCGAGCCGATATTGGAATGTGACAGCATGCCGCACTGGAGACGGTGCATGACCGGGCATGCAGCCTGCAATCTGATGCCGGTTGTGGCGGCAAACAGGATAGGCACAGAGGAGGTTGTACCGTGTGCAGAAAACGGAAACCAGAGCTCTGCACTGACATTTTATGGTTCTTCGTTTATCACAGATGCGACCGGAGAGGTTGTTGAGGAGATGGACAGAGTATCGGAGGGCTTCATACTCCACAGTTTTGATCTGGATGAGCTGGAGAGTGAGAGAAAAAGCTGGGGGCTGTTCAGGGACAGGCGGCCGGAGATGTATGGGGAGAATTAGCTTAGATTACCCTAATGATTGCAAATTAATTTAAAGTTAATTTAAAAACACAGGATACAGCAAAGGCGCTATATCCTGTGTTTTTTATAATTTAAGATTTAGATAAATTTCATCCCTCTCATCCTGCTCAATTCCCAGGTAATGCTGGGTAACATCATACGACGAATGATTATAGACATCCATGAGTAAAGCAGGTGGTGTGCCATTTTTCCAAGCGTAATAACCAAAGGTTTTTCTGAGGGAATGGCAGCTTATATGCTCATCCTGTATCGTTTTACCGGCGGCAGCTTTTACGATTCTGTAAGCCTGCGACCGGTTAAGTGGCTTGTTTCTGCATGTTCTTTTGGAAAAAATGTATTCGTCATTTTGAGGATTTCTTTCTTTAAAATATGAAAAAAGAGCAGATGTGGCATTGCTGTTTAGCGTGACATAATTATTTTTGCCGGTTTTTTGCTCATTTATAAGGAAATGTGTGCGAAATTCTTTATGCTCGAAGTTGTATACGTCAGTCCACTTTAATTCCAGCAGATCACTGATTCTGAGTGCTGTATTGAGTCCCATCACAATTAAACAGTAATTGCGCATGTTTGGTTTAATATCCCTGTAATACATTCTGAATGCTGAAAGTTCACTTTTGCTTCTGATTGGCTGTGTTGTTCCCATTGAAAACTCCTTTACGATTATTTTCTTTTATACGTTTCATATCATAAATAGGTTCAGCCAAATAAAAATGCAACATTTCTCTAAGAAATGTTGCATTTTTTTTCTTACACATATTATATCGGACATCATTTCTAATACTTTACACCTAATTTTAAATTATTTAAAAAATAAATATGCATATATTTGACGACATCTGCACATTTTAGCCATTGAAAGCCCGTAAAAATACAACATTTCTTAGAGAAATGTTGCAAATTAAATAAGCATGGAAACAGCTTAAATCAAGTGCACGGAGGTATACAGAATGCTTAAATTATCGCTTAAAGAAGGAGAATATGTAAATATTGGTGACAACATCAGAGTTGTCTATGCAGGAGGAAGCGGAAAAAATGGTCGGCTTTTGATAGATGCTCCAAGAGACATGAACATATCAAGGTCCAACAACGATCCAAATCCTGAGAAGAGAAAGGATACATATTATCCGGAGCCAAAGATTTCAGAGGAAGCACAGCATGAAATCAAGAAGATTATCTGGAATGAAAGACAGAAGAAGGCTGAATCTACAAAGTCATAAAGGACAAATAAAAAGCATAACAAATTAAGTTAATAGGCGGCTGTGGTATCTGCCACACCCGGGAAGCCGCTTGTTATAAAAACCGTAGCTGCTTAAATAAAATAATCACGAAGCAGTTACACAACCCTCGGGAAAAGGATTTCCAGAGGTCAAACATAATAACCCATGAATATGGGACAAGGAGGATTATATTATGGTAGTACAACACAACATGCAGGCAGCAAATGCCAACAGAATGCTTAACGTAACAACAAGCGCACAGTCAAAGAGCACAGAGAAGCTTTCATCAGGTTACAGAATTAACCGTGCAGCAGATGATGCAGCCGGACTTACAATTTCTGAGAAGATGAGAAAGCAGATTCGTGGTCTTGACCAGGCATCTACAAATGCACAGGATGGTGTTTCATCAGTACAGACAGCAGAGGGAGCTCTTACAGAGGTTCACTCAATGCTCCAGCGTATGAACGAGCTTGCAACACAGGCAGCCAATGGTACAAACTCAAAGGATTCAGACCGTCAGGCAATCCAGGATGAGATTGACCAGCTCACAACTGAGATTGACCGTGTATCAGAGACAACAAAGTTCAATGAGACATATCTGTTAAAAGGTGAGTCTGGTACAAAGACAATCAACATGAAAGCTCATGATGCTGGTCTTAAGGGAACACTTACAGATAATGGCGATGGAACTGCTACATTTGTTATGGATTCGCTTAAGGATGGAGATAGCGTAAGTATTGGTGGTAAGTCATATACGATAGGGTCTAAGCTAGATGAAGCCAAGGCATTAGTTGTAGCGCCGGCAACAACTGGAGCTTTAACAAAGCTTACAATTGGTGATAAAACCTTTACTCTGAAACAAGGTGATACAAAAGTATACGATGAGACTGGAACAAAGCAATTATTTGTAAAAACAACTGATGGAGCTGCAGCAGCAGCAAATTTTTCTGCAACATCAGAGCTTACTACAGCTGCCACATTTAAGAAAGACGATGCCACAACTGGTACAGACACAGCCAATAAAGCTGTAACAATTGATAATTTAAAAGAATATGTAGTTGGTGGAAAAACCGTAAGTGATGGCAAAACAACTGTTAAAGTCATGACAGATGCTAAAGATGCAACAGGAGCTGCAGGAACAGATGGTGTTGATGATAATGATGCAACCGTTATTTCTAAAGACCATGCATATGAGTTAGCTAAGAAAGAGCTTTTAGCTGCCAACCAGATTGGTGACACAAAAGGATCTGCTACGGTAGCTAATGCAGGAACACAGGCAGATGGTTCTTTCAAGATTACTACAGGTCAGGCAGAAGTTGCCAACAGCTTATCATTCAGCCTTCACGTAGGTGCTGATGCAGATATGACTAACAAGATTCAGGTTAACATTGATGCTATGGATTCTGCAAGTCTTGGAATTAAGGGACTTAATGTAAAGGATGCTTCCGGAAACGCTGCAACATACGCAGTAGATGCTATTTCAGATGCTATCTCAAAGGTATCTTCACAGCGTTCATCACTCGGTGCTGTTCAGAACCGTCTTGAGCACACAATCAACAACCTCGACAACGTAGTTGAGAATACTACAACAGCTGAGTCTCGTATCCGTGATACAGATATGGCTGAAGAGATGGTTAACTACAGCAAGAACAACATTCTTGCACAGGCTGGACAGTCTATGCTTGCACAGGCTAATCAGTCAAACCAGGGTGTACTTTCTCTGTTACAGTAGAAAATGCATTAATAGCATGTCGGATAGTATATTTAACATGTTTAATAGGGAACTCCAATGGAGTTCCCTATTAGTGCATTAGAACATCGGTAGAGAAGGACATGGATGATGAAAAAACTGTTTTACCAACTGTTTTAATAAAAAAAGTATATAATTGTAAAACAAGTTGATAATTTCCTAAATACTGAGTATAATAAAGATTCCAAGAGAAATCTCTTCCTTGAGATAGGACACGAAGCATAAAGTGTTTGCTTCCGTTGCACTGGTAACGTAAAAACTTTGCATTTACTCTTAAGCATAGAGGATAATCAAGCCGGGCAGGTGAGAAGCCTGTGATTTGGTGGCAAAGCACCATAACGAAACCAGTTTTTTAATTTTGATTTGTTGAGAAACCTTTGATGAAAAAGGTTTCTCTTTTACGTTAAGGAGAATTATGAACAATATTGTGCAAAAGTGGTAGTTATGGAATTTCTTGGCAGAAAACTGGTGGAGGTTTCAAAATACAGATTCAGTCATCAAGCTATAATCCGGGAACGATAAATAATAGTATCATAAGTTTGAATCGGACGAAAACATTCTATTTTCTACATGTTTTATATGTTCGCTAAGAGCCAGTTTCGCAAATTCCATCTGTCCATTCTCCAGATAATTGATGATTGATGCGTGTTCCTTTAAAGCATTTTGACGATGATATTTAAGAGTTCCGGATAATACATTTATGCGAACCATCACAGTATTAAGTTTTTCAATAGTCTCAATTAGCATTTCATTGTCAGAGAGACTTGCAATCAGACAATGAAAATCTTTGTCTAATTGAGCGTATTTTAAATTATCTTCAGGAACATCAGATGATAATTCTGTTTGATTTTCGTAATTTCCCCGAAGCTTTTTTATGGTTTCATCACTAATTGGAAATTTACATTGTTCAATGACAAGAGGTTCCAAAACACTTCTTAGCATGGTGGTATCAGAAACATCCTTTGGAGTTATAGTAGATACATATATATGTCCTGTGGAATCAGCTACAGCAAGTTTCTCAAAAACAAGCTGCTGAAGGGCAGTACGTATAGGTGTACGGCTTATGGAAAGCAAACTACTCAGTTGCTCTTCTGTAAGAGGTGTACCGGGTTTTAGCTCTGATGTATATATTGCATGTTTGATTGAATTATAAGCCTGATCTTTTAAGGTTATACTTTTTTTAATAGGTTCTAAAGCCATAAATCCTCCCTTGTATATTTTAAAATGTATACATAATTCATTTTTATAATTTGTATTATACAATAAAAAGCGTATAAAAGCAATTGAATATTAGAGAAAATAAAAATGAAGTATTGACAAGAAATGATTTATATGCTAAAAATGTATACAGTACACGAAACGTATTTGAGCAAAGAGGCTCCCTTGGAGGGGGTCTCTTTTTTTTTAGGAGATGATGGACATGATTAATGAAAGTATGATGCAAACAGCAAAGGAAATGGTCGAAATTAGTAGTATCAATACTACAGAAGGTGAAAAAACAATTGGAGAATATATTGAAAAATATATCAGAGAAATTGGATATTTTAAAGCACATCCCAATCAGGTTATTGTTAGGGAATTGAAAGATGATAGCTTGCATAGAAGAAATGTGTTGGCTGTATTAATAGGAGAAAAACATAATACCGGAAAAACTTTATTACTTCATGGGCATACTGATACAGTTGGATTGGAGGGATATGGAAGATTAAAAGATTATGCATGTAAACCTGATGAACTGATTAAAAAGTTTAGGGAGGTTGAACTGCCTGACGATGTAAGAAAAGATTTGGATTCCGGTGATTATATGTTTGGGCGTGGTGCGTGTGACATGAAAAGCGGAGATGCTGTATTTTTGGGAATATTGAAGGAAATGGCAAAGCATCCCGAAAAAATGTCAGGTAATATAGTAGTGTCGTTTAATCCGGTTGAGGAAAATTTACATACAGGTATTTTGGAAGCCACAGATATATTGATAGAATTGAAAAATAAATACAAATTAGACTATGTCATGGCTATTAATAATGATTATATATGTCCTTTATACCCGGGAGATACAGTAAAAACCATATATACAGGTGTTGTAGGAAAGTTGTTGCCGTGTTTTTATATACAGGGAAAAGAAACTCATGTAGGACAGTGCTTTGAGGGACTTGATGCATCAATGATGGCAGCAGAATTGTTAAGGAGTATTCATTTAAATCATGAACTTTGTGATGAATACGAGGGAGAGTATTCATATCCGCCATCTGTCCTTAAAATTAAAGATTTAAAACCATGGTATAACGTACAGACTGCAAAGGACGCGTTAGTTTATTTTAATTATTTTGTACATAATTCTTCAATAGAAGAAATTACAAAAAAGTTAAAGTGTGTTGCCGAAAAGACATTTGATACAGTAGTAAAGAGGCTTTATGATGAAGCAAAATGGTTTGGAAAAGCGAGCAGACAGAAGATATGTAAATATGAATACTGTAAAAAGGTATATACATATGATGAATTATATAATTTGGCAGAAAAATCAAATGATTTTGACAAAACAAAGCTTACGGAGATAATCAGAACAGAAATTGATAAGAAAACTGACAGCAGGGAAGTGCCGGTTGCAGCGGTTAGATATCTATTGGAAATGTCAAATATTACTTCACCAGCAATAGTTCTCTATTATGCGGCTCCATATTGTCCACATAATACGCTGCAGGCTAAGGATGCTGTTCTCATACATGATATAGAGCAGATTACACAAGAGATGACAAGTGAGACTGGCGAAGAGTACAGAATGATGAGATTTTTCCCAAGTCTTTCAGATAGTAGTTATCTTAGGATAGATGATGACGATGAATCCATAAAAATGCTTGTGGATAATTTTCCTGGAATGGATATGCTGTATAACCTTCCTATTGATAATATAAAAGCTTTGGACATACCTTCGGTTAATTATGGCTGCTACGGAAAGGATGCACATAAGTGGACAGAACGTGTAAATATACCATATACGTTTGGAATACTTCCAAAGTTAATACAAAAAACAATAGATAAATATCTTGTTAATTAGGCAGATAGAATGATTTACACGAAAAATAGGATTTTGTATAAGGAGAGATAAAATGAAAAGTATGTATGAACGATGCTGTGACGTAATGCCACAGGTAGCAAACAGAGCCACAAAGCTTGGAGTAATAGATTCAGAAGGCTGTTATTTATATACGGAGGATGGCAGTAAGGTATTGGATTTTGCCAGTGGTGTGGCAGTAAATAATCTTGGAAACAAAAATCCGGAGGTTGTAGAAGCAATAAAGAAGCAGCTTGATACCATGATTCATGTAGGACACAATGTGGTCTATAATGAGAGCTATGTTGAACTTGCGGAAAAGCTTGTTGAAATGACCGGCGGTGACACCAAGGTGTATTTTAGTAATTCCGGTGCAGAGGTTAACGATGGCGCTATGAAGCTGGCAAAGTATGTGACAAAGAGACCAGCAATAATAGCTTTCAGAAATTCGTTTCATGGAAGAACTATTGGATCATTGTCAATAACAGGCTCTAGTAGCAGCTACAGAAAAAATTATGAGCCGCTTATGCCGGCAGTTTATTGGGCTGATTATGCTAATTGTCATCATTGTCCGTTTGGAAAGACAAAGGGACAGTGTTCTATGGAGTGTATAAAGCAGTTCGATTCGATATTTGCAAAGCTGATAGCGCCGGAATGTGTTGCTGCAATTATTGTTGAGCCGGTTCAAGGAGAAGGAGGATATATAACTCCTCCGGAGGAATTTTTAAAAGGACTGCGCGAGATATGTGATAAAAATGGTATAATGCTTATATTTGATGAGGTTCAGACGGGAGTAGGAAGAACAGGTCAGCTATATGCATATCAGACGTTTGGTGTGAAACCTGACATACTTACATCTGCAAAGGCTCTGGGTGGTGGTGTCCCGCTAGGTGCTATTATTGCAAAAAAAGAAATTATGGATAAATGGCCTGCCGGAGCACACGGGGGCACATTTGGTGGTAATCCTTTGGCATGTGCCGCCGGATTAAAGACACTTGAGATTATAGAACGTGATGGACTGTTAGAAAATTGCAGGATACAGGGAAAATATTTCAAAAACAGGCTTTTAAAGCTTCAGGAAAAATATCCAAAATATATTGGTGATGTAAGAGGTGTAGGATTAATGGTCGCTATGGAATTAGTGGATGAGAACGGAAATCCAAATTCTGAAATCACGACCACAATAAAACAGAAAGCATTGGAAAAAAATCTTTTGCTGCTGACATGTGGAAGTGATCATAATGTTGTAAGATTTATAGCACCACTGGTTGTAAGCAAGAAGGAAATTGACGAAGCGATGGCCATAATTGAGGAGATATTCAATGATTTTGCTTAAACAAATGATTATTTTGTTTTTTGTAATTATGTTGGGCTATATGATGGCTCGAAAAAAGATAATTGATAAAAAAGTAAGTAAATCGTTATCGTGGATAACCGTAAATATTTCCAATCCCGCATTGATAATATCGGGAAGTCAGGGAAATCATATTGAAAAAAAGGAAATGTTATTTTTAATAATATTGGCATTTGGCATATTTTTGCTTTTAATAATATTGGCAGAAATTATTATTCCTTTTTTTAAACCTGACAGCAGTGAAAAAGGTGTATATAAAATGTTGTTTGTATTCTCAAACATAGGTTTTATGGGATTCCCAATTATATCAAGTGTATATGGCAGCAAAGGCTTGTTGTATGGCTCGGTATTTCTACTTCCATTTAATATACTTATATATACATATGGAATAATGTGTATGTCAAAACAAAAAACAAGTATTAGGCAAAGGATTATTAAATTATTTAACATAGGCCTTATAGCAGGCATAATTTCACTAATTTTAGCAGTAAATAATGTCACGATTCCAAATTTTGCAGGACAGCTTGTGACAATGTTAAGTGCCTTGACAGCACCACTTAGTATGATGGTAATCGGTGCATCATTTACAGAAATATCAATAACGCAGATGTTTAGAGAAGTAAGGCTTTCAATGTTTGCATTATTAAAGCTTGTAATAATTCCAATTATTGGAATTATTGTAATAGAGTTTATCACATCAGATAATATACTGCAGGGTGTTTGCTTTATAATGCTTGCAACCCCATCAGGTTCCATGGTTGCAATGATGGCAGAACAGTATAACGGTAATTACATTACGGCTGCAAAAGGTGTTGCATTTACTACAGTATTATCGGTCATAACAATGCCGTTGTTGTTTGCAATAATGGGTATTTAGAAAAATAAAAGCATAGGAGGATGAAGATTATGGCTACTTTACAAATGTATATGGACAGAAGCAGAATTGATAACATGTTTGAATCAGAGGTATATGAAGAGGTATGGGGAAAAGAATTTGGAGTAGATAATTCTGTTGGAAAAATAAGAAAAATACTATTGCATTGTCCGGGTGAAGAAATAAACCAGTTGAAAGATGGGGAATTTGATGATGAGGCAGGAGCACGTATATTAAAAGGAGATAACGGACGCATACGAAATTATTGGAAGGACACAGAACTGCCGGATTTGGGATTACTTCAGGAACAGCACAACCGTATGGCTGAGCTCATAAGAAAAGAGGGAATAGAGGTTAGTTATCTTGAGGATCCGACACATTATTGGACAAATCTTACGTTTACAAGAGATGTGGCTCTCATGACACCTAAAGGGGCAATATTGACTCGTTTTGCAATGTATTTTCATCAGGGGGATACATATCTGACACAGAAATTTCTAGCGGGAAAAAACATTCCGATAATTGGAGCAATACAGGGAAAGGGAACTATAGAAGGTGGTTCTTTTTCGATGCTTGATGCAAAAACGGCCATCATTGGGCGGTCAGTACGTATAAATGATGAAGGAATTGAGCAGCTTAGAAACCTGCTGTCATATCAGGGGATAGAGCTCATAGTGATAGACATGCCGGCATATTATATACATCTTGATGAAGCGTTTGTACCAGTTGATAAGGATAAGCTTCTTGTGAGTACATTTATTCTGCCACACTGGTTTTTAAAAATGCTTAGAGAAAGAGGGTATACTCTTATTGAAACAGACAGAGACGATCCAATGCTTACAAATAATTGTATTGCATTGGAACCAGGCAAAGTGTTGTTTTCAGAAAAGGGAGTACGCACAAGAAAAAATCTGGAGAAGGCTGGAATTGAAGTGATACCGGTTGATATTTCAGAGATAAATAAGCTAGGCGGTGGAATACACTGCTCTACATTGCCATTACTAAGAGATTCTATTTAAGAAAGTGAGGTAGTATTATGAGTGAAGAGAGATATGTTATTACTGTAACAAGGCAGTTTGGTAGCATGGGAAGACCAATTGCGGAAAAGCTTGCAAAGAAATTGGGAATCAATTATTACGATAGAGATATAGTTGATATGACGGCCAAGAAACTTAATATGTCTGTTTCTGAAATAAGTGAGCTTGAGGAATCCGTACAGGGGAAATTCTTTTATATGAAATATCCGCTTGGAATGGCAACTACAGAGACACAGGATAAAATATTTGAGCAGCAGAAAGAGATAATAAGAAATCTTGCACAGAAAGGTTCTTGTGTAGTTGTAGGTAGATGCTCAGATTATATCCTTAAAGATTTTGATAATTGCATAAATATTTATATATATGCAGATGAAGATAAAAGATATGAAGTATGTCTTAATGATTTTAAAATGCAATCCAACGAGGCAAAAAAAATGATGTTGGAAATTGATAAAGCGAGAGAAAGATATCATAAAGAGTATGCAGGATATTTGCCATCAGATCCTTCATATAAGGATTTAATGATAAATAGTGCTTCTCTTGGTATTGATGGAACTGTAAATATGCTTGAGCAGTATATAAAAGTATATTTAGATGAACATAAAAAATAAAATGTATACATTTTATATTGAAATTGGGAAGAACAGTATTGACAATTACATATGTATATGATATTATTCCAAATAACAAATGAATACAGTATACAAAAACGAAGGCGTTTTTACCAAATTGGTAAAAGCGCCTTTTTCAATAAAACTAAAGGAGGAAGAACTAAGGGCATTTTGTGACAGTTGTAATATAATAAGACGATATTTTTTTGAAAGGCAAGATCTATGAAAATAATAATTACAGATTATCCGGATGTTCTGAAACGAAATCTGGATTATGAGATTAAATTGATAGAAAAAAATCTGCCATCTGCAAATGTAGAAGTTGTTGAATATAAAGAATATAATAGTTGGATAGAGAATATGAAAGATGCAGATGGGATAATTACAGCATTTCTTTCAATTGGAGCAAGGGAAATGGATGCGATGCCAAAGCTGAAATATATATCTATAAATGCGACAGGTTATGATACAATTGATGTTTATGAAGCTGAAAAAAGAGGCATTGCTGTAAAAAATGTAAAAACTTATTGCACAGATGAGGTGGCAGATCATACAATTGCCCTTATTTTGGCATTGGAACGAGGGCTAAAGCTTTATCAACAGGATATAGATCAAAGTAACAGGTGGCAATATCAGGACTTTCAGAGTGCAAGGAGGATAAAAGGACAAGTACTTGGAATATGTGGTCTTGGAAAGATAGGCAGAGCAGTAGCAAAACGTGCAAAGGCATTTGGGATGGAAATTATTGCATATTCACCGCATTGCACAAATGAGGAGGCTGCAAAAATTGGTTGTAAGCTGGTAGACAAAGAAACTCTGCTTGCAGAAAGTGATGTTATATCGAACCATATGGCGCAGTCGACAGAAAATTATCATTTCTTTGATTATGAGACTTTTTGCAGGATGAAGAAGAATGTGATATTTGTCAATGTGGGAAGAGGTGCAGCAGTGGTGGAAGAGGATCTTATCAGGGCCTTGGATGAAGGAGAGATACTTGCAGCAGGGCTTGATGTAATGGCAGATGAAAATCCAATGCTGTCAGATAGCAAGCTTATAAATAGGAATAATGTCATAATTACACCTCATGCGGCTTTTTATTCACAGGAATCACTTCGTGACTTGCAAACTATTTCATGTATGAACCTGATAGAATGTTTTATAAGGGGAGGTTATGATAGAGGCTTGCAAGTACCTGAAATTCCAAATCACTATTGACACTCATCAATTCCTTAAGTTTATTTATGCGGTATCTGATAGTGTTGGGGTGTTGAAATAAGGCGACAGCGGTTTTGTCAATGTCAAAGTCATTTGCTACAAGCTTGTGCAGGGTATCAGAAAGAGAGCGGTTTCTGTCGGATGACAGCAATAAAAGCTTTTCATCTAAAAACTCGCGTGAATATTCATCATCAATTATTGTATATATTAAGTTAGTCAGACCAAGCTCGCTGTATTTAAGTACAGGAATATTCAGCTTTAAAGCCTCTTTTGAGGCGTTTATACAGCGAGCAATAGCAATATGTATTTTATAAATATCAAGGAGCTTATCACTCATTCCTATAGTGTAGGATGAGAGATTAAGCTCTTTTATTATTGTAATCCAGTATAAATCAATTTGGTTAATTGAATTTTTAGGACTGGAAGGTTCAAACTTCAAAAACAAAATTCCATTTTTATATTTTAATATATGTAATGAACCCGAAGTTTTCATATGCCTGGATTGAAGAGTCAGTTTATTTATTTGACGCTGCAATGAGAATTCATCAATTTCATGTGGGGGTATTAGATAAATACAGGATACGCTTAAACTGTGAAGCTTTAACTCTTTTGCAGGAATCAGAGCGGATAAAAACTCATCAATGTGTGCAGAAGGAGGAGCAGAATCCAGAAATGCAGAAATCAATGTTTCATAGTAGCTATAGTTTGTTGCTGAGCGAATATGGTCTGTAATTCCAAGAATAACATCCTCAATATATATATCATTGAAAAGAAAAACAGGGACCTCATGTTTGTTTGCAAGCTCAATTACATCACAGGGAAGATGATTGAAAAAAATGGTTTTTACAGCAAAGGCACATACTCCAATAGAAATTAAAGCTTCAAAAGCCGAATATATTTTTTCAGGGGCTTTTTGTGCAAAAAGCAGATTTGTTATGATAAAATCGCCCTCGTGAAAGTCGCTAAAATCGCCGTTTATTCCTTCATAGTCAAGGATAACAACGTTTGAAATATTACGATAAAGACCATTTTCACCGGCTACAAGTGAAAAATTCTTTAAAAAATCAAATTTTTTTAGAGAAGCAACATCTAACATATTAAATCAAATTCCTTTCAAAAACATGATATATAAAGTATAGCATAATTGTATTTTAATAAAAGAATTGTTTTGTAATATTTACAAAAATTAAGCAAAAAACTTTGTTTATAATACATTGCGCATCCAATTTTTTGTTGATATAAATATATGCATACAAGCAAAGGGGCTTGCAGTTTTAACTGCAGGTCCTATTTTTTTTGTCGGAAAAGGAGGATACTATGAAGAAGAAAAGAAGAGTGTTGATTTTTATGATGTTCTGTATTTTGGCATTTACCGGATGCGGAGCAACATTAAAAGCAAAGGAAGTAAAATCTGTAGATGATGTTGAAGGTTCAAAAATCGGAGTACAGCTTGGAACAACAGGTGATATATATGCTTCTGATTATGAAAATGACGATGCCGGTTCAGTAGTGGAGCGATACAATAAAATGGCAGATGCTGTGCAGGCATTGAAGCAGGATAAAATTGATTGCGTGATTATTGATGAGCAGCCTGCACTTACAGTCACTAAACAGAATCCTGATTTGAAAATGCTGGATGAAGAGTTTACCAATGAGGATTATGCAATATGTATGGCAAAGGGAAATGAAACGCTTAAGACAAAGATAAATGAAGCACTTAAAGAGCTTAAGGAAGATGGTGTTATAGATGAAATAATTAGTAATTATATTGGCAGTAATGCAGGAAAACATCCATATAAAACACCGGCTGGGACAAGTTATGATAATGGTACACTTATAGCAGCAACGAATGCAACATTTCCTCCATATGAATATTATGAAGATGACAAGGTAATGGGGCTTGACATCGATATAATAACTGCTATCGGAGATAAACTTGGTATGAAAGTTGAAATTTCAGATATGGAGTTTGATGCAATAATCAATTCAGTAAATTCAGGCAAAGCAGATGTTGGAATTGCCGGAATGACTGTCACAGAGGACAGGCTTAAGTCAATTGATTTTTCTGATTCATACACAAATTCAAAGCAGGTTATTATAGTAAAAGCAGATGGAAAAGGAAACGGTCTAGATATTGTTTCAAAGTTTAAAAATAACTTTGTTCAGGATAATAGATGGAAATATATAGTAAAAGGTTTGAAAAACACGTTGGTTATAGCTGTTGGTTCTGCAGTACTTGGTTTATTATTGGGCTTTTTGGTGGCATTTATAAGAACAACACATGATAAGAAAAATAGTCTTGGTATTTTAAATTGGCTATGTAAACTTTATCTGACAATTGTCAGGGGAACTCCTACGATGATTCAGCTTCTTATAATGTACTATGTGGTATTCAAGTCAGTGAATGTGGATAAGGTTCTTGTTGCAATAATAGCCTTTGCCATAAATTCAGGAGCCTATGTTGCTGAAATAATGAGAAGTGGAATAATGGCAGTAGATAACGGACAGTTTGAGGCAGGAAGCAGCCTGGGATTAAATTATAGAATTACAATGTTGTTTATCATTCTGCCACAGGCAATTAAAAATATTCTTCCGGCACTTTGCAACGAGTTTATTACTTTACTTAAAGAAACCTCGATTTGTGGTTATATCGGTCTGAATGATTTGACAAGAGGCGGTGACATAATCAGAAGTAACACATTTGATGCATTTATGCCTCTTGTGCTAGTGGCACTTATATATCTTTTGATGGTGCAGTTGTTAACATTGGGAGTTGCTAAAATAGAGAGGAGATTGAGGAATAATGAGCGCTAAAACATTATTACATGTGGAGAATCTTACAAAAGCATATGGTGACAATGTGGTGTTGGAAAATATATCAACAGAGATAAGAAAGGGCGAGGTTGTGGCAATTATCGGACCATCAGGATGTGGTAAATCAACTTTTCTTAGAAGCCTTAACCAGCTTGAAAGTATTACATCGGGAAGTATTTTTTTTGATGGTATGGATATAACAGGACAGAGTGTTGATATAAATAATATCAGACGCCGCATAGGCATGGTATTTCAACAGTTTAATCTGTTCCCTCACATGACAGTAAAGCAGAATATTATGTTTGCACCGGTAAAGCTCAGGGAGATGACAAAAAATGAAGCTTCTAAGAGGGCAGATAAGCTGCTTAAAAGCGTAGGGCTTGCAGATAAGGCAGATGAATATCCGGATATGCTCTCAGGAGGTCAGAAGCAGAGAATTGCCATAGCACGAACTCTTGCTATGAATCCGGAGCTTATACTTTTTGATGAGCCAACATCAGCACTGGATCCTGAGATGGTTGGAGAGGTTCTTGGACTAATGAAGGATTTGGCGAGTGATGGAATGACCATGGTTGTTGTAACACATGAGATGGGATTTGCAAGAGAAGTAGCAAACAGGGTTATGTTTATTGATGAAAAGCGGATAAAGGAAGAGGGAAGTCCGCAAGAAATATTTAATAATCCAAAATGTACAAGACTTAAAGATTTTCTGTCTAGGGTGTTGTGAAAGAAAACTCAATATAATAAAGAAGAGAGGAATGAAAATGAGTATTTTTCTAGTTGATGAATATAAGGATATGGAACCCTATGTACCGGGGGAGCAGCCTAAGGACAAACAATACATCAAGCTAAATGCGAACGAAACATCTTTGCCACCTTCACCGAATGTATTTGAAGCTATTTCGAAAAAGCAGATATGGAATATGAGCTACTATGCTGACCCACATTGTCATGAATTTCGTAAGGCTGTGGCAGAGGTATATGGTGTCAGTGAGAACGAGGTGTTTGTAGGAAATGGAGCAGATGAGGTGCTGAGTTTTGTACTCATGAGCTTTTTCAGAAGAGGAATGAAAATATATTTTCCGGATATTACGTATGGATTTTATCGTACATATGCAAAGACATATGGGCTTGATATGGAGGAGATTCCTGTAAAAGATGATTTTTCAATTGCTATAAATGACTATATGGATTTGGATGGAGACATTATATTTGCAAATCCCAATAATCCTACAGGGCTTACCGTGGCTGTTTCTGATATAGAGGCTCTTGTAAGGAAAAAACCTGACCGAATGATTATAGTTGATGAGGCATATGTTGATTATTCAGGTGAGACCTGTCTTCCGCTTGCCGTTAAATATCCAAACCTTGTAGTAGTCCGGACATTTTCAAAGTCACGTAATATGGCTGGGACTCATATAGGATTTGCTGTTTCCTGCAAGAGTATTATAGATGATATGAATAAAATAAAGTTTTCATTTAATCCATTTAACATGAACTCAGTAACAATGGCGGCAGGAATTGCGGCTGTAAAAGATACAATTTACATGGAAAATTGTGTAAGTGAAATAATAAAAAACAGAGAATATTTCAGCAATGAACTAAAAAAAATAAATTTTCATGTAATTCCATCAAAAGCAAATTTTGTGTTCTGTTATAATGATGCAATAGACTCATCTGATTTATGTGATAGACTTAAGAAGGAAGGAATACTCACCAGGCATTTTGCAGATAAACTGCTGACTAAATATTTAAGAATAACAATAGGTACCCGACAGGAGATGGATGTCGTTTTGGTCGCAATAAAAGAGATTCTTAGCAACGCAGATGGCTATTAAAAAATCTTAGCTTTCATATTGTGAAAACACAGGATACAGCAAAATCGCTATACCCTGTGTTTTTAATAGTTCCCTATTAGTGTATTAGAACATCGGAAAAATATATATTATTGCTTCAACAGCACTTTGATGTCTTCCTCCGGTGTGGTAATAGGTGCAATCCCATAGTTTTCTACCAGAAAGTTCAGAATGTTAGGAGAAATGAACGCCGGTAGAGAAGGACCGAGACGGATATTTTTTATACCAAGATGTAACAGTGTTAAGAGGATGCAGACTGCTTTCTGTTCATACCAGGAGAGTACAAAGGAAAGCGGAAGCTCGTTTACTGAACATCCAAATGCATCCGGCCATTTGTTCACATTGAAAACAAAACATCTTTTTTTCCTCCATCAGTAGTTTTTTTATGTTTCTGACAGAATAATAGCGTTATAAAAACAACTTGTATGTTTGATTTCCAACATAAAGAATACTTTTGAAAAAAATTTATCTATTACAATTAGAATAGTTTTTTCTTAATCCCTTAACAATAATAAACATAGTCACAAATTCAGCCGCCGGAAAAGCAAGCCACACACCTGTCATGCCAAAGGCGGCTGAAAGTGCGAATGCGAAAATGCTTATAGCGATAAAACCACGCATGATAGATGCCGCGAATGCATATTTTACGGACTCAACGGCACTTAGGATAGCAGAACCTACTATATTGATTCCGGCAAAAATAAAGCCTGTAAAGTAAAGGCGCAGTCCGCTCTCGGCATACGAAGCAAGCCTGGCATCGTGCTCGCTGTTGAAAACAGATGTCACAAAAGGTGCAAAGGTGCATATGAACAAAATGAGCAGTGCAGCAATTAAGAGAGATGAAACGACAGCCATCCTGAGTATTGAGTCTACATTTTTTCTAAGTCCTCTGCCGTAATAGTCGCTGATAAGAGGCTGTGAACCCTGTGCTATTCCGTTGAACAAAGCTACAGCGACCAGTGATGTATTGGCAACCACACCGTATGCTGCCACGCCGATATTTCCTGCAAGCCTCAGGATAATCATATTGAATACAATAGTTATGACACCTGATGATATCTCAGCAACAAAGGAAGAAACACCAACCTGGCAGGAGTAAAAGAGTCTCTTGACAGATGGAACCGTCGGCTTAAGCTTTACGGAGCATTTGTCTGAGCAGAAATGAATACAGCATATCAGGATGCCTATAATCGGTGAAATAGCGGTAGCTAAAGCGGCTCCCTCCATACCAAGTCCAAGCGGGAACATGAGTATGTAATCAAAAACAATATTAAAAAGGCTGCTGAAAAGTGTGGCACACATGGCAATGGATGGTGCGCCATCATTTCTTACGAAAGCGTTGCACACATAGTTGCACATGAAAAACGGTGTAAAAAGCATGAAAAAACGTGTATAGTTTTTACCGGTATTTATAATTGCCGAATCTCCGCCGAGCAGCCCTACGAGCCTGTCCGGGATGAAAATACCAATCAATATGAATATAACGCTTATTATAATACACCACAGCAGGGCATGAAAAAAGTAGCTCTCGCTGGATGTATCGCCCTTATTTTTCTCTACGACATATCTGATAGCGGAGCCGACTCCGATCATTGCGCCTATGGCAAAAATCAAATTGTATACAGGCAGCACCAGATTGAGCGCGGTGATACCGTTTGAGCCGACAGCCTTTGATATAAAGAAGGTGTCAGCAAGTATATATAATGACATACCCACCATGCCGAGTATGTTTTGTGAGACATATTTTACAAATAATTTTTTCATAATAGCTATATTGTAAATGCATCTGTCATTTAAATCAATGACATTTTTTTGCTGGCCGGGATGAAAAAGTTCAAAATGAGACATTTTGACTATTGAAATATTTTTCCGGTACATTATAATGAACACGTTGAAAAAAATTGGGATTACTAAAGGAGGATAATTATGGAAAACAATAAGCTTTCAACAGGTTTAACCGTATGGTTATGGATTATTTTCGTGCTGAATATTCTTGCAACAATTGGCGGGATCGTCGTTGCGCTGGGTGCTTCAGTCGTAGGAGCTGCTTTAGGATTAGGTTCGATATATGTCGTACTGTGTTTCATTAGCGTTATACTACAGATTATCATAACTGTTTCTATCGGTATTTTGCTTTTCGCACACAAAAAGATTGGTTTGGTGCTTATTTGTGCACTTGCAGCCCTGGGATTCATTGTAAGTATGGTTACATATGCTATTGCAGCACAGCTTAGTGCCGGTAATATTGTCAAAGCAATTATTTCAGCCATTCTTATGCCGGGTATTACATTTTTATTGGCAAAGAACGACATTGCAAATGGCACAATAGCTTAGAGCAATAAAAAATAAGATGAAAATTGAATAATGTTTTTTAATCCGCTATACGATAGGTGAGTATAGCGGATTTTTAATATTTTCTCCGAAAAAAAGACTCTTAAAATGGACAAGTATTTGAAAATTAGTATATTATATGATATATTTTGTTGCATGAAAACAGATTGCCTGTACATGGTGACATATATAAATAATGAAGAGGAAAAGCTATGAACGATAAAAGAAAGATAATAGCAATATTTATAATTGTTGCGATAGTAGCTGCACTGGCTGCAGTTGCCACATTTTTTGTGATTAAATCAGCAAAAAACGAGGCTAAAGGCTCGTCACAGATGACGGAAACAGCCACAGAGGATAGTTCAGACAAGGACGACCCGCAGCATACAGGAGACAATGCCGGTTCAATGAGTGTGACATCTGATGATGGAGCTTCTGCGGATGAGACACAGATACTGTCTGCAAGCTCTGTTGCGGAAAACAGTAACCTGACCTTCGGAATTGATGTATCTAAATATCAGGGCACTATAAAGTGGGACAAGGTTGCCGCAGGCGGAATTGATTTTGCAATGATACGTGTGGGCTACAGAACCCAGAAAACAGGCGAGATGTGTGTTGATACAAATGCAAGATACAACATGCAGGAGGCGCAGAAAAATGGCATAAAGGTCGGAGTATATTTCTTTTCATCAGCAGTAAATGAAACAGAAGCCATTGAGGAGGCAGATTGGGTAGCAGACTACATCTCAAAATATCAGATTACATATCCGGTGGCATTTGACTGCGAGGGCTTCACTGACTCAGCCAGCAGACAGTATGGCATGTCATCAGAGGCCCGCACCAAAGTAGCGGAGGCTTTTTTGCAGGAAATATATAATAAAGGATATACACCTATGTTTTACGCTGCAATGAATGAGTTGTCGGCAAACAGCCAGTGGGATACTGAAGCGCTTGAGAGCAGGTACAAAATCTGGGTGTCACAATATCCGGACACGGCTTATCCGGAAACACCACAGTCATCTTATGAGGGCACACATGCCATGTGGCAGTATACCAATAAGGGAAAGGTGTCAGGAATTGATAAGCCGGTAGATTTGAATGTGGCATACTTTGGGTTTGATGAAACAGAGTCTGCAAAAAATGGTGATGCGGCTGACAATGCAACATCTGATCCGGAAGCAAATATGAAGTTTTCGGATGTAAATGAGACAGTAACTGCCAAGGAGAGCGTCAACCTGAGGGATATTCCTAGTCAGGGCAATGACAGCACAATTAAGGCAACGCTCAATAACGGTGATACGGCAGCAAGAACAGGGGTCAGTGACAGTGGATGGTCTCGTATCGAATATAATGGACAGACGTATTATGCCATTTCAAGCTACCTCACAACAGATATGAACTATGTAGTTCCCGGACAGGACGGAAGTGGCAGCGGAGACGGACTGAAGACAAAATTCAAGGATTGTAATGATACTGTCACTGCAAAGATAGAGGTTAATCTGCGTGCACTTCCAAGTGTCACAAATCCGGATGCTACAGTTATCGCAACTATAAAAAATGGGGAAACAGTCACCAGAACCGGAATCAATGAGGAGTTTGGCTGGTCACGCGTGGAATATAATGGACAGACACTTTATTGCGTGACAAGCTATCTGAGTGTGCAGTAATATGTTTTTATCCGCGAAAATAAAAATATGCAGCCATTGATCAAATAACGAAAATAAACTAAAATTATGCGGTATTTTTAATTGGTCTTATAGGAGAAAAGAGATGAAAAAGAGATTAATAATTTTAGGAATGATTTTGACTATGACAACAGCAACCGGATGTGTGTTTTAAAGAAAATAGCATGGAATATTCCAGTATGTGGAATGACAGTGCAGTATATTACAGTGATCGTAAAACTCCGTATATAAATTCTGATAAAGAGTTGACAACGGAGGAAATAGACCAGACTGCCAAGGTTTTCGGAAAACCGACGGGAGCAACCCTGTACACAACAAAATCTGGTGAGAATGGTGTTTCATATCAGTTACATGTAGTAATGACAGTTCGGCTGCAACAACTGGTGAATACCGGTTGCTGCAGCCTTTTTTGTGTGTATGAAAAAATAAAACATCTTAATTTCAGCCGTCTTTTTTTCTGTCCAAAAGAGTTCTGTTGTCTTTCTTTTTTTGCTCATCATCTTTTACGTATCTCATGGTGGTATTGACACTTGAATGTCCCAGGAGACTTTTGGTGTATACAAGATCATGGCTCTTCTCGTAGACATTGGTTGCGCAGGTGGATCTTAAGGAATGCACATGCATTCCTTTGACTTCAGGGACTGCGATTTCAGCGTATTTTTTTACCATTCTTTCAACGCTTCGTACAGAAAGCCTGGTTCCTCTATTACGTCCCTTGGTTGATATAAAAAGAGCAGGTTCATTATCATCAGTAATCCCCAGAGTTTCTTTTAAATTTGTTCGTTCATCAAGCCAGTCTAAAAGCACTCGTTCTGTTGTGTTATCGAAGTAAACTATATCCTCATTTCCTCGTTTTCGTATGACCTTAAAGCTGCGATTGTTCCAATTTATATCTTTGACATCGAGCGAAACAAGCTCAGAGAGACGAATACCTGTATGCAGTGCGAGAGTGTAGATGGCAAGGTCTCTTGCAGATGTAATAAGTCTTGACTCCTCCTGCTTTGCAGATATAAATTCGGAGCCATTCATAATGGTATTAGATATTCTGTCAATCTGATTGTCGTTCAGAGAGATAGGAATTGTTTTATTAACTGTAGCCTGACGGATTTTAAGGACCGGAGCGGTATCAATCATGTCATTTTCAAGGAAATATGTAAAAAGAGAGCGCAGAGCACTGAGATAATTGTTTCTTGTTGCCGGCTTTGACTCGGTTATATATTTACCGGTTTCAATGCTTGATTTGATTTCTTCCTTTGAAACAGCCCCGAACTTTGAAATATGAGCTAAAAATTCTTCAAAATCAGCCTTCTTTAAAAGTTCTAAATCAGAAACCTTAAATTCGTTTATTTTGGTGTAATGCTTGCAAAAAAAAGAATTGTATTCAAGCAGCCATTGCAGGAAAAAATGTATTCTCTGCAGGTATGCAAGCTGTGTCAATGGTTTATTGTAACCGGAAATGGAAACAATGTAGCCGTGACAGAAATCTGGTAGAATAGCTTCAAGTTCAAGTATCTTAATTGTAGTTTCAGCATTTTTTTGTTCTTTGTATTCTCGCGCCATAGAAGTTCCTTTTTGTTTATTTGTGTATTGTTAGTTGTATGATTTACTAGATTATTGATATTGAGGTATATTTAATCCATATACCCCTGTAGGTTTTATTATAACACATGTTAGTCGCATAATCAACATTATGCGACTAAGTAAACATAATAAAAAACTACTGCCGGTTTCGTTTTACTGTGCTGTTGCAAATATGCTAAGCCTTATTGTAAGTATTGCATTGTAGAAAAAATCACAAAGGATTCCAATAAGCTTGAAAGCCTTATTCGTGAAATTGACACTGCAATGCAGGAGGTTGAATTATCTAACCAGCAGCTTGTAGACAATATGGAAAAGGTTTCTGACATCGTTGAAACCATGACCTTATGTATCAGTGATTCTGATGTGGTAAGTCGGAAGATGCTTAGTAAATACGATGAAAGTGCAACAAATATAAATAATCTCGAATCTATTATCCAAGCTCTCATGCATGAGCTCGGAGTTGGTGGATTCATGGGACTTGATGATATCCGCCCCGGAATTAAAGCCAAGCTCATTCTGACAGATGTACAGTCCGGCAACGAGTTCCATTGTGAGGTAAAGGCTGTTGACAAAAATGGTCTTAAGCTTGCATCAGACGGCTTATCTATAGAGTCATCCAGACATATGTTGACGAGCAACTTCGAATGAAGCCATAAAATAAAACTATAAAAATAAAGCTATGTTTTAAAAAAGCTATGAGAGCCTTTAACCTGGTCCTCATAGCTTTTTAGAATATATTTTTTAAATTATTGTTCAGAATCAATATCATTTATTTGAAATCTACGTTTTCGAATTCACCTACATCAGTTTTAATGATAATTGTCCTTTCTATATCCGGATTCATCTTAAAATCATATTCTTTTCCATTGATAATAGATTTCGTATATCCGCTATTTGTAATGTCTCTTTCCAATGTAATCATTGTACTGTCTTTTTGCCTATATAAAGCTTCAACCCTCATAATCACACTACCTTTCGTCATATTTAAAAGTATTATATCACTTTGGTCATATATCTTCAATTGTTTATGCAGGGTATTATATTAAATAAATGATAAAAATTGGAAAAAGCTGTATCTAATTGTTAACGGAATTAATATGTTTTTCAATTTCTTCAATAACAATTTTCAAAGCCTTAATTCTTGCGTACTTCTTATCATTTGATTCAAGCACATGCCATGGAGCGTATGTGGTGTTGGTCTTTTTAAGCATTTCATTGACTGCAGTCTCATACAAATCCCATTTTTCACGATTTCTCCAATCCTCATCTGTAATCTTCCACTGCTTTTCAGGCGTGTTCTGACGGTCATTGAAGCGTGCAAGCTGGGTATCCTTGTCAATCTGAACCCAGAATTTTATTACTACCGCACCCCAGTCGGATAGCTCCTTTTCAAATTCATTAATCTCATTGTATGCTCTCTGCCATTCATTCTCATTGCAAAAGCCCTCAAGACGCTCAACCATCACCCTGCCATACCAGGTTCTGTCAAAAATAGCTATGTGGCCTGTCTTTGGCAGACGATTCCAGAATCTCCATAAATAGTGTCTTGTCTTCTCATGAGGCTCCGGACTTGCAATTGGATGAACCTCAAAGCCTCTTGGGTCGAGTGCTTCGGTAATTCTCTTTATATTACCGCCCTTTCCTGCGGCATCCCAGCCCTCATATGCGATGATTACGGGAATCTTCAACCGGTATAGCTTGTTGTGCAGCTCACTCAGCTTTGACTGAAGCTTTTTAAGCTCCTTTTTGTATTCTTCCTCTGTCAGCTCCTTATCAAGGGAAATCTCGCCAAGCTTTGGGATTTTCTTCAAAGGAAATACATTTTGTAATAGTGGAACAGCCAGATTACTGTTTTTTAATGCAGTCTCTATTCCACTGACTAAGGTTTCAAGTACCTGAAGCTCTGCCCATTTTCTGCTCTTGGCATCTATGATATACCATGGATCTGCCGGGGCATTTGTATCATTTAAATATCTGTCAAACACATGCAGACATTTGTCATAATGCTTATTCTGCCAATTGTCGTTGTCACTTACACGCCATTTGGTATTTTTGTCCTCTTTCAGTATATCAATACGTTTTTTCTGCTCCTTCTGACTAATCTGAAAAAAGAACTTCATAACAAGATAACCGTTGTCTGTAAGCTGTCGTTCAAACCGCTTCACACTCTCTATCTTTTTCTTGTATTCTTTTTCATCCATATCCTTGTGAAGACAATCGTTTACAATCTCGTCCATCCAGCCAGAGTCAAGAAACTCAAACTTGCCCTTCTCCGGAATTTTGACAAAATGTCTGTACAAAAACGGCTTACGCTTTTCCTCCTCCGTTGGCTCATCCATAGTCGCAACCTTGAAGAAACGCGGATCAATATTTTTGATTACTTTGCCGAGCACACTGCCCTTTCCGGCGGTTCCCCATCCCTCAAACAGTACCAGCACCGGTAAGCCGTGCTCCTTGATCTGCATCGCTAAGGATGACAGCTTTGCGCGCGCTGTATGCAGCCGTTCCTCAAGCTCATCATCCTCAGGTATTTGTGGTTTATTCCAGTTTTCTAACATATAATTACCTCCCAATTACTGTTAATATGAATTGCTACACTATACTTAGTATACCATTCATCAGGGTTAATTACTATATGTATAAAACTAATTTTACCTGTCATCTATCATTTTAATATACTCGTATTTCGGTCTGAAATCATTTTTATTGTACAGCTTGTAATACTGCATAAATATACGCTCCATAACCTTTGGAATCTGGTTTTCCAAAGGTTCAAAGAGTATTATCAAAAACTGGACTGAGCTGTATCTGGTACACACATCAACCTTTCTGATTTTCTGACAAATGGACTGCTCCATATAGTCAAGTGCTTGTTCCATTACCTCAATGTCCATAAACTGCTCAGGCAGTGTCTCCATCGTCACCATGACAAGATAACAGTTATGCTTATGTCTCTCACCAAGATTGTTCATAAACTCAAATATTTTGGCGAAATCTCTGTAGTTTAAATCAAGAGCTCCTGTATAGCTTCCGCTTTCCTTCAGCGAACCTGCTATTTTTTTCAAATCCACTCCCATTCCTGAGCTGACTTTAGAGGTTATCTTAAGCTGATGGAAAAATGCATAGGTACCTTTTTTGTTTTGCTTTACATAATACAATGCCTTATCTGCCTTTGCATAGTCATCCTCAAAGATATCACCCTTTGCCGTCATACACATTCCAACAGACAGGGAAGCATCTCTTATCTCGCAGTCGTCATCCTGCCCTTTTGCAAATTTATCAAATAACTGCTCTATAATCTGCTCTATATAAGTTCTGTCTGAATATGGCAGAAAAATCAAAAATTCATCTCCGCCCAGGCGGCATGCAGTCATGTCGCTATGCTCTTTTTCAGTAAGAATATTTCCTATAAGCTTAAGAGCTCTGTCTCCTGCTTTATGTCCATGTATATCGTTAACTTTTTTTAGATTGTCCATATCAATAAATGCAAGGCAGCCATTCATCTCGTTCATGCGCTCCGCAATAAACTTTTGACCGCGGCTTCTCATAGGAAGCCCCGTAAGATAATCGATACTGTCTGAGCTTTCCTGCATGCTGATGGTACTTACCACATCTGAAATAAATTTGCCTGCTTCAAGCTCAATATCAGCATTATCGCCCTCCTCCTGCATAAAATTATTGTCCTCAATGACAACCGCATTTTTGTCCATAAGCTCAATAAAAACATCCGCAATCTGAGGATCAAACTGAGTGCCTTTGTTTTTGACTATCTCATCCCTTATTATTTCATCAGGAAGTGAATTTCTGTATATTCTTCTGGACTTCATGGCATCATAGCTGTCAGCTACGCTTATAATACGGGCATGAAACGGAATTTCCTCTCCCTTTAATCCGTCCGGATAGCCTTTTCCATCATATCTCTCATGATGATATCTGGCAATATCAGTCAGATTACTGACAATCGTAATATCCTTTAAAATGTCAGCACCCATAATTGTATGGCTTTTTATTATTTCGTATTCTTCATCGCTTAGCTTTGTCGGTTTATTAAGGATAGTATCCGGCACGCCGATTTTACCGATATCGTGAAGAAACGCTGCATTTCTCAGATTCTGAACCTCATTCTCACTCCATCCGAGCTGCTTTGCTATGAGGGCAGAGTACTCTGCCACCCTATATGAATGTCCCTTAGTATACTCATCCTTTGCCTCGATGGTGGTAGCAAGAGTCTTCATCATCTGCATTGAAACCCTCTCAGCCTGATCCCTGAGCTTTTCACTTTCAGCATTTTGGCGTTTGTACTCAATCTCGCTGATTCGCTTGATTGTGACTATGATATTGATAAACAAAATCACCACCAGACCTGTCCCGATAAAAAAGCCTGAAATAGTGACAACAAAATACACCGATGCCTCTTCTATAAGCATCAGAACAAGTGCTACAACCGTGGCAAACATCTCAAGTCCATAGGCTGCCGCTCTCTTTTTAATTATATCAATGATAAATGTTGAGACAACAACTATGCAGCATACCGCAAGCATCACCTGCCCTGCCGGAAGTGTCCCGATAAAGTCACGCACACCTGTTAGCTGAAGCAGCATGCATGTAAGAAAATTCACAAAGGACAGGGTCTCTACGCACGCATATATTTTTCGATATCGTCCTCCCTGTACGTTGTCAATATAAATTGAAATGGCGATGGGAGCTACCAGAATTACTATGAAACACATGGCTGCCATAACCGATGCATTGGGAACAAGCATCTGGCGCAGCTTTGACTCGCCAAGCATCCACACGGCCCCCAGAAGCATGCACCAGCCCACATACTCCATGTCAAAGTGTGTCTTGTATACGATACTGAGTGCAATACTGAACAAAATGGCCACTATTGCTGCAAAAAGTATAAAAAAGGCAATCACAGTCTCTCTGGAGCTCTTTTGAAAAATATTAGCCCATATATCACTCTTATCTCCACAGTATATTGTGTTTACAACACCTGAATAGTTTGCCGAGCTGCTTTTTAGCTCAATACGCACCTCTTTACCCGCATCATTTTCTGACATATCGCAAAATACATATCTGCTCGCAGAATCCTTACCGAACGGTCTCGTATCCTTTGTATCATACTCTGCTCTCAGACTGCCGTCCACATAGAATCTGACGGTCTGGAGTGAAGCCCTGATTGCCATGACACTGGCATCAAAATCCTTAGGTAAAACCGTGCTTATGGTCATAGTATCACCCGGCTTTACATCATATCTGCCGGGCACCTCGATAGCCTCACTCTCTCCGTCTGCTTTAAGCCATGTAAAACTGCCATCATAAGTGATATTTTCATCACTCGTTGATGTGCTTCTCTCACTTGGTAATACGCATTCGGCAACTATAAATCCAACTGTTAAAAAGGTCATTATTATATAAAACAATAACCTCTTTGTCCTGCTTACGCTGTATCTATCCATAATTTATCCTATTCTGCAAACATAAGGTCTGCTTTATTATCGTAAGGTTTTCCAATGTCGCAGACGGAAATTCAGGCACGCTATGCTGCCTGCTGTTCAACCATCGTGTTGATTTCCTTGCTGATTTTATTTACATACATCATGATTGCTACACCTGCAGCAAAAATCACTACTGTGACAATTATTCCAACTGCCGAAAAGCAAAGCTGGTTTAAATATCCGATAAACGGAGTCTTGGCAATAACCTGTCCTTTTACTACTTTATATGATACACCTTTTCCATCACGAAGTGCAATCTCTTTTGCAGAAGAATCATTAGAATCCACATAGTATGAATCTACCCTTCTACCTGATGAATCAGCTGATTCAATGGCTACTATATTGCCATCCTTGTAAGAGGCCTCGTCAATAGTCTTTAAATAGACCACGCTGCCGTTCTTTGAAATATTTCCTGTATTGTCTGTGCCCGAAAGATATGTATGATAGCCAAATATCGGTGGAAGCACAACCGGAAGCACTATAAGAAGTGCCACGATTACAAGCGCATAGCCCAGTATTGTAAGCCCTATCCTTTTACCCTTTTTCTCTTCTACTGTCTGATTGTTGTTATTGTTTTTACTCATATTAAGCTCCTTTCTGTTCATAAACCCTGTATTACTACAAATGAAGTATTTCCATGTAGTCTGTTGCATCAGCCGCTACAGCGGCCTTTTTCTGCATGGCCAGCGCCTCATCAATGAGATGCGGCATGGCCAGTGCCGTGTTGAGAGCCTCCGCCATATCAACGTACTCGCTCTCCTTAAATGTATTCGTGTCTGCGGTGTAATATGCGTTGTGCATGGTCTCCTCATAGCCCACTATAAGCATGTTGTTTAAGAAAGCCCTGTGAACCGCATCCACTATTTCTCCCTCGTGATTGATATCGAGGTAGAAATCACACTTCTCAAAAAGACTATCCAGCACGGACATCTTCACATTAGGGTAGAGTGACACATTGTCATACTGCCCTGCCGACATAAGCTTAGACGACATCTCTGTGATGGCCGCCACATGAAAATGCATCTGCGGCATGAGTGACGCAAGCTCTGTCAGATGACCCACATTCTCTGAATTGGTACATACGAGTATGTGCGGCCTGTGCTTATTTTCCCTGACGAAGCTGTAGATATATCCAAGCTGCTTCACCTTATCGGAAGGAGCGCCAAGTGCTATAAGCCTGTCGTAAGAGTCCTTTCGCGATACAAATACACGCTTTGCCCTCGTTCCCTGATCATGCAATATAATCTGCATATTGCCGGGTATTTCATCTCCCACCGGCTCGTGCCAGAAGAGTGCATCGCGAAATCCGTTTGGCGCAAGCGCCTGTGATGCAAAAAACGGATATGACAGCTAGTTGAAATAAACTGCTGTATCCTCAAGCCCTGCACATCTGATGAAAAACGCTATAAAATCTGTCTTACTTCTGAAAATCCAGTCCTTATCCTGCCATCTGACGAGTAAATCGCCGGTGACGAAGTTTTCCACTATCATCTCCCTGCCCGTCACATCAAAAAACTTCCTGAGTGCCTTCTGGCCCTTTTTATTAAAAACCGTGTGACAGAAAATCGCGCCATACCTGTTATAATGCTCTGAAAGCCTGACCTGACCGGCATCATCGAGCCAGTCAACAATCTTAACCCGCCGCCTGTGCGTAGGCTCCGTGAAAAATATCCTCGCTCGCTCCCTGGTGCGGTCCATGACCTTAGCAGATGAATTATCTCCCTCTATGCGCCAGTAATCAGGAATCTGTATCTGATTGAAATACAGCGGCTTACCCGGTAAGCTGTCAGCTTTCCTGTAATCGCCTAAGAAAAATCCATACACGCTCATCACATCATCCGGCAGAAAACCGTCATCCTCAATGACTGCTGCATGAAAGGCTGCACCGGCATTTTTAAATGACTCAAGGAGATTCTTGCTCTCGCCAGAAAATGTATCAAACAGCAGTGTGATACCAACTGCTTCGTGTGTTACTTCAACAGCTCTATCCATCTGTGAACCACCTCCTTAGTCAGATATTCTTTAGCTTTTTCATATGAATGTGCTGAAAATGCATCCATATCATCCTCTGTAAACATCCTCACTATACGCTCAGATAGGAGCTTTATCTTCTCCTTCTGATCCATCTCATCAGTGATTGGAATCCTGTAGCCGTTTTGCCCATCATCGATAAAGGTCTGGTTGCCATACCTCACATCAAAGCCCACAATAGGAAGCCCTGAGCCTATGGCCTCCATGAGAGTGAGTCCGAAGCCCTCACTCTGTGAAGCTGCCACATACGCATCATAGTGCTTGTATACATCATCTAATTTCTGCTGTCCCATCAAATGCACATAATCAGCGCAGCCCAGCCTCCCGATAAGTCCCTTAAGCTTCGCCTCATCGCCACCCTTGCCATATATGTCAAGTGAAATATCAGGAACACTTTCTTTTGCCTTTACGACAGCCTCCACCAGCCAGTCACAGTGCTTCTCCGTCGCAAGACGCGACGCTGTGATGAGAGAGTGCCTCTTTCTCGGCTCATCCGGATACTTAAGCTCATCCAGACTGCCCACCGGAATAATGACCACTTGAGGCTCTTTTCCACAGTACTTCTTAAACTGCTGCCTCATAAGCTCATTCTGCGCATCCGTCGCTGTGATGTAGAAATCTATGTGCTCAGTCTGTGAAAACGAATACTCATAATAGTTGTTCCACAGTATGTAATCATCAGCCGTGAGATTAAGCCTCTTTACCATGTATCCGACCAGGTCAGCCTTGGTGTAAAGCACCTGCGCTCCTATCCTGTAAAAAGCACTGTCATCCTCTATGACCTCCTCGTAACACACCGAGCCATCCTCATTGAAAAATGTCCTGCCGTACAGATGAGCCTTGCCGTCAAGCGGAGCATAGTACTCGCTGAAGGTCCTGCAATAGGTGTAAAAATCCTTCCTGATCAGGCATCCGTTTGAGACAATCTCGACTCTGTGCACGAGATCACTCGTATCATCAACCATGTAGCAGGTGTAGAACCTGCCGCTCTCCTTAAACTGATACCTGCACGTCTTCCCATCTCTGGAAAAGGTATAATCCTCCTCTGCCATCGTAGCCTCAAGCTCCTTTAGAGTAAAGGTAACAGGCGATGTCCTCACATCTGTAAAAAATGTGTACAGCCATATCACTTCCTCTTCCAAAGAGCCGATGTTTCTTGTCATGTGCTCTATATTTTCAGTTGGAAACATATCTGTGAAAACAAACCTTGCCGGAATATATGCCCTGCGGAGCAGATTCGCTCTGTAGCTCTGTGCGTACTCCACACCGCTTGAAGCCCAGCCTATTCCGAGATTGAAGTTATATACCATATGATTCTCCTCGTATCTGTCAAACGATTGATATTACAGTGTCTGCATGTTATTTAATGTGACTATTTTTTAAGCCACATTGAGAACAAGAAAATCAGCTGCTGATATGCCAGCATGACGTATCTGCTTTTCTCCATATTTTATGAATAGTTCCATCTATGGATATATAATCTGCAGCCTGCCATCCTTGCCGATTTTCACATCACTAAGTAAAATATTTCTTATGATATTACATTTTACTGCTTTTTCTGTATCCAAAAACGACTCGAAAGCCTCATTTTGGTACTCAAACATAACATTTCTCTGTGCAGATGCTCTTCCCGCTACCGCATACTTGAGCTGCTCGAGGTAGTCAATCAGCTCAACCCAGCCATCATCCACAGCCTTTAGAGTTGCCTCACGGACAAACTGCTCGTAAGACTCCTCATCACCTATGTGGTGAAAGCTTTGAGCCATAGTAGAGTGAACCGAAGGTTCCCATCGAAGCTCCTGAGAGCACGAGCCCATCCTTAGTAAGGCCAAGCTCATCGAGCTTATCAGTCACATAATCCGTAATCATCTGCTCAAATTCACTGTCTCCCAGATAAAAGGCTCCACCCTCACTTCTTGGGTCTGTCACAAGAATAAACGGCCATCCGAAGCCTCGCATCATATAGTAGCCCTCAAAGCCCTCCTGAGTCCTGTAGCCTGAGAAGTAGACAGCAAGCGGTGGCTTCATATCGCCCTTCTCAAAGTACACAAACACTTCCTCTCCCTTAGAAGAGACAAGCCTCTCACCTCCGGGCAGGAAAAATCCGTGTCCACGGCGGGAATGTCTGTCGTGAAGTGATATGATATTCAGGTTGCCGGTGCCCCTTGCAAGGATAGAAACAAAAACGGGACCCTGATCTGATTCATTATCTATTCTGAAAACATCCTGAAGCTGTTCCTCGTCAAACTCCCAGACCTGCTTAATATCACCAATCGAACCGTAGTAGAACTGAAATAATCTAAGCTTAATCTCTACATCACCTGTTTTCTCATACTCAAGATACATATCAATACACTGTTCCTCAAAAACAGGAACATTGTATCTCCAGTATGCAATCTGTACAAAATCCTCTCCAAACTCTCCATCCAGAAGCAGGTTATAGTTTCCATCACATGATACCCTTCCTGTAAAGGAATCACTGATAGCAAGCTTGGCCGGATTAAACTTCTCGCCATACGGATTTGGGTAGTAATTTCTCACCTCATGGGCCAGAAAATCCTGTAAGGTCTGTCCACATTTCTATGAAAAAGAGTAATCTGCTTTATAGTCTCGTCAAACTCTGACTTGAGCCTGCGCATATACCACTGCTGCTCGTTTTCGCACCACATATTCTGTTTATACCATGCCGGTATAAAATATAGCATTATGATTCCTCCTAATTCTTAATTCAAAGCGCCGGGAGCTATATGAATGTATGATACCTATCCATATTCCGGTACACCTCTGCCTCGCGGTATAGCGAAATCCAAAGCCCTGTCGTCATAACGATGGACAACAGCTTTGACGGTCATTTTAAAATCCGCGACGGAAAATACCTCTCTTCAAAGAGAAACGACTTTGGTATCGGACTGTCATCCATCCAATCCGTTGCCCAAAAATATGGCGGAGACACTGAATTTGTGGCAAAGAATGGGGTATTTCAATCGTCCCTATACTTTCAGATATATACACATAGCATAAAATAGCAATCTATAATTTACCAAATAATGGAGTCATAAATAACAGAACGAGTTAAAAAGCAAATTTAAATTGATATATTGTGAGCCAATTTATTGTATGTAATGCACATATATGCTATAATAATTTAGATAATTTATACATAATGCACATAAAGAGATTTAAATTATGAAAAAAGACACAATATTCAAGGAATTTATCAATCGAATAGCAAATTTATCGGATGCCATATACCCTATCATCACAAATATGGATAATAATATCTCATATGTACCAAAAAAGACTGCAGATTTTTTTGGTCTTGAGGAGGGGAATCACGCTTTTTTCTTTGACCAGCTTAAGGATTTTATCAATGACGTTGACCTTCCTGAATACGAGGAGGAGATTCGTTACCGCCTTAATAGCGAAAATCTTGACAAAGTATTTTATGTTCGTATGGGAAAGCATACCAAGGAATATATGATGGGATTTTATTCTGATAATTTTATTGATGACAATGGACACCTCTACTATATTCTCATACTAAGGAATGAAAATACCCTTCCGGATATTGATCCATATACATACCTGTTTGGTCAGTCAAAGTTTGAAAAGGATATCAACGGATATATCATGGAAAACAGGTCTGTAGCCATAATTGAGGTGGAAATATGCCATATTGATGAGTTCAATATACTATATGGTTCCAATTTCAGCACCACCATTCAAAGAGAGCTGGCTCTCAAATTCATTTACATGATGGATAGCAGCTCTGCTACCTATCATATGAATAATTCCAAGTTCGTATTTGTGTTAAAGGAAGCTGACAGAAATGAGGCAGAACTCTTTTATCGGAAGATTGCAGACGTGATTAAAACCATGTCTTTCTATAAATGTTTCAAATTTGAGTTTGACATGTATGCCGCATGTCTGATTCTTAAGGATTATGATGGTGATACCTCTACTGTCATCAGCAAGGTGGAGTACACTCTCGACCGGGCAAAGACTCTTCACAGTCCTGATATGTTATTTTTTAATGATATGGTTCTCTTTAATGATACCTCGCATATAGATATCATGAAAATCATCCATCAGTCGGTTCTCAATGGATGTGATGGATTTTTTGTTGAGTTCCAACCAATTGTAAAGGCACAAGACGGTGAGATAATGGGTGCTGAGGCTCTGGTTCGCTGGAAAAAAGAGCCTTTCGGCGCAGTACCACCCGGACTGTTTATTGACTGGCTGGAGGATACCCCTGCTATGTATGAGCTTGGAAACTATATCATGAGAACGGCAATAAGTGCAGCCGATGAATTTTCAAGAATAAAGCCTGGATTTTTCATCAATGTTAACGCCTCCTCAGAACAGCTTGAGCGCGAATGCTTTGTTAAGGACACTCTGGCAATTCTTAAAGAGTATGATTTTCCACCTTCACAGCTATGGATAGAGATTACAGAGCGATGCAGGGATCTGCCTGTATCTACGATAAAGAAAACCGTCACAAAACTCAGGAAAGCCGGCATCCATATCACCATGGATGACTATGGCACCGGAAGTTCATCATCACAAATGATGCTTGAACTTCCCATAGAAGGTATCAAGATAGATATGAGCTTTGTGAAGGATATTCTTGAGGATAAAAAGAAACAAGCTCTTGTGATTGGCATTATTAATTTCGCAAACGCTGCAAACCTCAAGATTTGTATTGAGGGGATTGAAACTGATACTCTGGAAAGCTACCTAAGGCAGTTTGATGTCACCTGGTTTCAGGGTTATCATTACTCAAAACCTATCGGTCATAAGGAACTTATAAAGCTTCTTATGGCTTAAGACACTCAATTTCCGAATTTATTAATACCCCCAGATACTGACTCCAAGCTTCTTAAGCTCCTGATACAGGCGCGCTACCGGAAGTCCTACCACATTATTGTAATCACCTTGTATTCCCTTAATGTGTATGGCAAAGCGTCCCTGTATCCCGTAGCTTCCCGCTTTATCCATAGGATCACCACTTGAAATATAGCGGTCAATCTCATCTTCTGTTAACGTATACATGCTGACATCCGTCTTCTCATAAAAGCAGTGTTCTCCGGTTCTTCCATCTTTTTCAATAAACACAAACGTTACCCCTGTATAGACGCTGTGCTTTTTTCCCGAAAGCATTGAAAGCATACGCCTTGCATCTTCTTCATTCTTTGGCTTTCCAAGAATCTGATTCTCATAAGCCACTACCGTATCTGCTCCGATCACAAGAATATCCTGTGGTGTCACAAGCTCTGCGTGCTGTTCATTGTAGGTAAGCACTCCTGATGCTATCTCCTCTGCCTTTTGACGGGATAGCTCCATGACAACCGCAGACGGCTCCTCCTCTGTGATTATCTCCTCTCCCTTTGCAGGACAGACAACAAACTCTGCCCCAATCTGCTCTAATAATTCCTTTCGACGCGGTGATGCCGACGCCAATATTATCTGACTCATATTTATTTACCTTTTCTTTCAATTCTGATTTTTTAGCTGTTTATATTTCATCGTATAATTTCATATATTTTATCACACATAAATAGCCAAAAAAAGGACAAACTAATTTATTCAATTATTTACATATTCAAATTTATATTCTTTATTTTAATATCTTTTATGTTACATTTTGTATTACATTTTTTTATATATTTTATTATACATTAAATAAAAAAATCGGCAATAAAAGCGATTACATTTTATTGCCGATACTTTACTCATATATGTTTATTTATTTATATTGTATTCATTTATGCTATATTGATTTTCCCAGCAGTGCTCTCTCCATCTCATCATAATCATTTTCTCTTTGTTCAAAATTAACAAACACATTTTTTTTCGATGGAACGGAAGCTGACTCATTATTCTCAGAATATAAGCCATTCTCCATAAGCTTACACAGATATGATGCCTTATGCTTTACCTTTTCGTTTGAAAATGTTTTACTTAAAAATGTAGTAAGCTGCTGGATGTTACAATCTGTCTTCACATAATCCTCATATATCTGATCAATATCCTTATCCGAAAAACCAAAGCCCTTCAAAATACCTACAACAACAGTATCCCTGCTGTCCTTCTCTTCTATGGCATTAATCTCCTGCTCCTTGAGTTTAAGGATATTCTTAATCATGAACCTCACGCCTGTAAATGACTTTCCTGTTTTTAGAAGCTCATAATCAAACTGTATATCTGTGTTTGGTATATTGTTAATCTCATCTCTCGCTTCGTCCAGTATTCTTCTTCTAACATCTGTTGGTCTGTACGTCGTAGGATAATCTACCAGCTCTCTCAGCTCATCAAGCGTTAGAGTAAAAACTCCCGGCATTGCGTTGGGATAAGCCTTATAATTCTTGCGGCTTTCAAGTATGTAATACAAGTTACGGGCATATTTTCCTTTTATGCTGCTACTTATTTCTATAGAATAATGTGCTCCATGCATAATCGTTGATGACAATGTCAGTATCTTAAAAAAAGGAGTCGGAACAATTACGATATGTGCATTATCATTCATCCCCTTCTTTTTACAATCCTCAGCACTGTTATAATCAAACAAAAGCCACCACTGAATCTCCATTGGATCAGCGCCCTCTTCTTTTCCGGGTATTTCAATAAGAAGAGGTTTTTTCTTCAGCTTGTCAAAATCCTTTTTAAAAACGCGATATATGTAATTCTTGTCATTATATCCGATGTACTTTGCAATATCCTTAATATAAATCTTATATGATTTATTATCAGGATATGAAGAAATGTATCCTGTAATTATATCAAAAATGGTATTCTCGGTAACTGAATACTGCTGTCTGTTTTTGAAAATAATACTGTCACATCTGAATCCGATGTCCTCTCCGCCTTTTTTATTTGGATTTTCATTACTTTGAACAGAAAGAAGCATCTGCAAAGCTTCTTTTGCATTATCCTCAAAATTATCGTAAAATTCAGCCTCATCCCATAGTGTCATTTCATTTTTTTCAATAGATGCCGGCAATCCACTTTCTTCTAATATAGGCTCCTTCTCAGCCTCAGAAGAAATAATTGAAACATCATTTTCTGAATTAAACTCCATTGATACCTGTCCCTGAACATCATTAGACGGAATCATAAAAGATTTTACAATATTACCTTTTTCATCAACTATCCCTTTACTGCTTCTTTTATATGTTCCCATTTCTGCTTTCCTTTCAAAAGTGCACCCTCTTCTCCTCTTTGCACATTTACAATTATAAGTGACATTTACTTTTACTGCAACTCTTTTTTGTTGTACTTCGTGTCACTTTTTATACATATTATATTATATTTATTGGACTTGATGTCACCCTATATTTCTTATGCTGTTACTGCTCTTCTATCCTGTTGTCATCCCTCTTTTTTGTTGTACTAAACGTCACTTTTTAACTGTTATCCCTCGCAAAACCGCTAATTATGCAGTTTTCAGAAATTATTTCCTTTTAGATTTCTTGCAAATGTGACATTTAGTACAATACTTTTATAGTCATTTGCTTAATTTTTTTATTTAACAAGCAACTAAATCCTTATTTCATCATCATTTCAATCTAATAGTGACGATTAGTACAACTATTACTTGGACTAAATGTCACATTAATATTTTTTACGTACTATTTTGTCGAAAAAGTGCTTTTCAATACTCTTTTGTCACTTTAACTTGGAGTCTACGTCACTTCTATTGGACTTTTTATCACCTTTGTATGGATTGTATGTCTCATAAATTTGTAATTTATGTCACCTTTTACTGGATTAAGTGTCACTCAAAAACGCCGAAAGCCCTTGTTATTTAAGGGTTTTCGGCGTTCCTGTTATACATATATACATTATCTATACTATATTATACTTTTCTCTTTTTTGAGAGTTAAAAAAATTATTTATTATTTTAAAAAGTCATCCAGATTTTCAAGAATGATATTCATAAATTCATTTTTTGATTTATATCCAGTCATTGCTACGTATCTATTAAGATTGTCCAATGCTTTATCGGTGACAAGAAATCCAATCCTGTTTTTCTTAAGGTCCTTTTCTTTTTGAATTTTAATTAATTCCTTTACAGTATTGTTTTTTATTTCAGAATAATTATTTTGTGATCTAATTTCATTATTTTTTATACTATTTTTCATTGATTCAGGTTTATGATCTTCTTCTGTCGCTGGTGTTAAATCTTGATTTTTATCATATCCAGCGTTGTTTTTTGGAGTATTTTCTGCATTTTCACTGTCATTCGCCTGTGTTTTTGCAGGATTAATTTCATTTTCTGATGAAGTATCATTATTAACTATGATACTTTTCTCTGTAGAGTTAGCATACACATCTACTAAGGTCTCCTCTTTTTTGGTATTCTCCTGCTCTTTTTTCTCATTTTTTCGCTGTGCTGCCAGCAACATTTCTCTTCTTGATGCCATATTATTCACCTATCCTTTTTACAATTGTATTTGCTATATCGTAAAAGCTCCTGCCAAGAGGTGATGATTTGTAATCTTCACATATTGCTGTTTTGAAGGTCTTTACCTCACTGGCTATAATCAGTTCTTTAACTATTGCTATAAATGGTTTTGGCTCATCATGGTCATTAATGTGTTCCTGCAGTCTGTTAAGCGCTAAATCGTACATATTTGACCTTTTGTAGAAATTTAATATATATCCTATAACCTCAGCATGGCTTTCGTGATTTCGGCTGTTTACGAGCTTGCTAATATCCCTTTCCATCTCATCAACCATCTTCATGGATCCCTCATCAGACATTGTCGGGATGATAATGTAATCAGCGGCAATGATGGTCATAGTCAGTAATACTGATCTGGAAGGCGCATTGTCTACGAAAATGAAGTCGTAATCATCTTTGATAAACTCAATCACGTCTGAGAGTAAATATACGTCCTCACGTTCTGTAAATTCAACAGATGCCTTTGATAGTGATTTAGACCCCGGAATGATGTCAAAAAGCTTGTGGTGCTGCACGGCATCGTTTATGGAGCAAGCTCCTGTTAATACCTCATATATTGTGTTTGGAGCGGAAATATCAGCTCCTATGTTGTCACTTAAGGTACTGTTTTCGTCTAAATCGATTACCAGTACTCTCTTGTTTGTAATATTTCTTAATGCGTTCGCAATTTCTACGGTGCAGGTACTCTTTCCAACGCCGCCTTTTGCAGATGTAATTGCTATTGTTTTAACCATTTGAAATCTCCTTGAATATAAATCCTACTAAGTCTCAATATTAAAAATGATACTTAGCTGTTTTATAAGATCATTTTATATTATGTTTTAACGTATGTTTTAGTGTGTGTTCAGATTTACATTACATAATATTGAACATCTTATTGTATATTTTATATGATATCTTCTAATTTATCAACAGTTATATAAAAACTTTTAACCAATATTTATTATAATATTCGATTTTATATAAAATCATATAGCTTATCAAATATAAAATTCTATATTTTATCCTATATTTTACACAATATAATATTAAAAATAAAATTATATATTTCAATAAATATAAAAACATATAGTAAATATTAAATAATACTTCAAATAGTATAACCTATAAAATCATATAGAATATTATATATAAAATATAAGATAAACGCAAATATTATTGTTTATATTAATTAGAACATATATGTTAATATTATATAATAACTAAAATGAAATATAAAACAATATATAATAATAAATATTAACAATAATGATAACTATAATAAAAAATATAATAATAGATAAAATAGTAGATAAAATAATAAATAAAATAGTAGACAAAATAGTAGATAAAACAATAAATAAAATAGCATACAAAATAATCTACATAATAATGTATATTATATACAATAATATAAAAAATATAACGTTATATAAAACAATATATATTATATATAATATAATAGATAAAAAAAGATAGTATATAATATAAAAATATAACTGTAATAATATATATAATATTACATATGATAATACATGTTATATTTAATATAAAAAATAATCTAATAAATAGTATGATGATTTGTATTGTAGAAAATAAAAGATTAAGAAAATAGAAAGTGTAAGAATTTATAACATAAAATACAAAAATAAAAGTAAAACAAAAGGTAAAATGCAACATACAATAAAACCTTTGAATAAATATATACAATAAAATATGATAATAAATATAATAAAAAATATTATAATAAAACATATAATAGAATTTATATTAAATAATAAATAATAAAATATAAAAGTGAATACGAAAAGTTATATAAAATGTAAAAGGTATTATTATACAAAAACTGATATATTAAAATGAAAAATCTCCCGGAACAGACTTCAGGTAACTCATATCTGATAATCTGGCTTTATCGAGTTTATTGTAATAGGTACTGTTCATGAGGCGGTTCTTATGACGATAATATGTAGCGCGTTTCATATTAAGAGCTTCCATTATGTCAGTATCGGAGCTTTCCTGAAGCATATACACTATATCCGAGAATCTATATTGATTGAAGGAATAAGGAGAATCACTATTTTCCTGATAAACCAGCTTTCGTTTTGCTCCGGCATTTCTTTTGGCCTTAACGTTAAATACATCAGGGTCCATGTTAAGTGAAAGACAGTTATCAGATGAAACCTGCATATCAATTCCCAGACTTGAGAATATGTCCTGAAAGAAAAGGAAATCTGGATTTTGTTTTAAATCCTCAGCGTTGTTATCTGAGGAAGCTAACTTAAGGTTTAAGTGTCGGTAGCCTTTAAGTGCTTCATAGGTTAAAGAACTATCTGTTTGATTTATTTTGCCTTTATAAGAGCCTGCCATGGGAATACCTCTGAATAAAAAGTTTTTAACTGTTCTTTAATGTCAAAATAGTAACAGTTAGTATTTTTCTGTCCATAGAGTATCATAATTAACAATGATACTCAAGCTGGAAATCATAACCATAGAAAACAAAAGAAAAAATTTTCATAGAATAAATCGAATAGAATAAGCAAATTAACAAAAAGATAATTTTTAAAAACAAGAGGATTATCTTATAAAAAATAAGGCTCTTCGGGGATAATTGTGGGTAAAAAATCCCCGAACTCCTTTATTTATGCCGATTTGGCGACTTTTGCTTTTCGGTTAGGTAGTGGAATGACTAAATCGGAGCATACAAGGTATATCATAT
>Ga0256404_1001731_pt1 | contig 51215 bp, 42 predicted proteins | sample RumenRJG_01DNA_FD_185990 | JGI IMG/M metagenome (GOLD analysis project Ga0256404, IMG submission 185990) | Bovine rumen microbial communities from Lethbridge, Alberta, Canada - RJG_01 | ecosystem: Host-associated > Mammals > Digestive system > Stomach > Rumen | place: Canada: Alberta | collected...
GCCTCTGATATGTCGCTCCATACGACAGGAACTCCGAGAGAAGGAATACTCGAGCCCCAACGGCCGTAACCAATAAGAGCATATGGCTTTCCTTCAGCGCGCATCCTCGCGTTGAGTTCCCTTATCTGGGCTGCCATCTCCACTGTCTTCAACGTGTCAAACGCCGATTCTTTAAGATATATGACATCCTGAATCCCATTTATCCAGCCGGTCCCAAGAGCAGAGGAACTATTCAAAATAGCATCCCGGGTATCAATTTCATCCCAGTCTATCCTCGCCTGCATGCTGTCTGAAGAAATTGGACGTACCTGAAGCACATCAAACACGCCCTTGTCCAGCTCGGCGGCATACTCTATTTCTACATTGCATTTCATTTCTTCGACAGCCATCGAAAGCAATTCAGAGAGAATTTCCGCCAAAGGGAAAGTTCTGTACTTAAGGATGTGGGAGAAGGTAACGAATTTCGGCCCCTCCGCAAGCGGAGAGTCCACCATCCGCATGCCCGTATAGTCATAGGTGGATACAACCTTGGAGAAGGATTTAAACTTCGAGCAATCGCTGATTGGAATTCTCTCCAGGTTGACCGCATCATCGACGGAAGTCTTAAACTTTTCCGGGCGGATATCGAGGGCATACATCACCTGCTGAGTATCCCGCATAGTCAGTTCCGGGGTAGAAGTCTGAAGGGCCTTTCCAGGATATCTGGGAGAAAACCGAAGAACCTTTTCGCCATCGACTACGGCTTTTCCGAGACCGAATGCCACTTTGGCGACACCTTCCTCCGCCCGCTCATATCCTATTGGATAAAAGTTGACGGACCTTGCGACCCCTGATAAGGTCGGGAAGAAATACCCGCTGTCTTCACTGCCGCAGAGCTGCTGGATTACTATGGCCATTTTCTCCTCTGAAATCACGTTCGCTGTCGCTGTGATATAGCCCCTCGAAGAAGCATAATACACAGAGGCATAAACGCTCTTAACCGCTTTTGCAAGAAGCCTCACCTGCTGATCCGGATTTGACACAGAAGGTATCATATATGTCGAATACACTCCTGCAAACGGCTGATAATAAGAATCTTCCAGCTTCGAAGAGGAGCGTACGGCAAATGGACCTTCAACAGAATTGACAAATACCCTGAGTGCATCTGTCAGATCCTGAGGGAGCCTTGACGAGACGAACTCGGAGAGAATTTCTTCGTCGGAAATATCTGAGTTGATGACATACTGGAGTCCGTTCTCCATTATGAACTTGTCGAAATAATCAGTAGCTATGACAAATGTCCTCGGCACTGTAACATGAACTCCTTCCCATTTATCAAATACCCCGTGCTTGTAAAGGATGCGGTTGAGGAATGCCAGTCCCCTGGCCTTTCCGCCAAGCGAACCTTCACCAAGCCGAGAGAACCAGATAGTGTCATTGAAAGTTGCTGGATCAAACTTCGCCACAACACCGAGTCCCTGAGATATCCGATAATCATGGAGTATGGGAACGACCACAGAACGGAAGGTCTCCGAATCGGAGGAAGTCCAATTTTTAATATGGTTTCCAGGGCCGAAAATACCTCTAGCAAGGAGCCATCTGGACACATAATTCTTGCTCCTGAGAACATCGAGAACCCTAGCAGGGATCGTAGAGATAACACGTTCCGCCCCTTGAAGATCCCTTGCACGTCCATAAACCTTCCCGGAAGCGTCAGCCGCAACAAAATCTCCGAATCCGAACTCGCGGCCGATGTACTCGGAAAGTTCATGAGTCAGCGTCTTCGACCGCTTATTTAGAAATCCCGCATTCAGATTTTTGGCAACCGACCTCATGCTTTCCTGAGAGGACTGCATAAGAATCGGCATCTTCGGCACTTCGCTCCGAATCAGATTGCAAAGGTCGACACCGGCATCGAGTTTTTCCTCGGAGGGATGATCGTGACGATGGATAACAAATCCGATATCGGATATCACACCGAGAAGATTGTCCCTGTATTTATGGAAAAGGCCGACAGCGTCATTATAGTTTGTTGCAAGAAGTATCTTCGGACGAGCTCTTTTCCTGAAGATCTGCTGATCCTCGTTAAGGGCATCCCTGAGCGCCGCCACATTCTGTTGAAGAACAAGTCTGTAAAGGAGAGGCAGATATGTAGAATAATATCTCACCGAGTCCTCAACCAGGAGGATGCACTGGACTCCCCCTTCGAGAATATCGTAATCAGCATTCACGCTGTCCTCGAGGAGCTTCACTATTGCAAGAATAAGGTCGGCCTGACCGTTCCAGCAGAAAATATAATCAACGGCGGACCGGTCGCTTTCTTCAATCTTGCGATATACTTCTCTCGAGAAAGAGGAAAGGAGAACTATCGGAGTCTCACTGTCATATGACTTCATTTTGGAGGCAAACGAAAACACGTCGGTACCTCCGACATTGAACATAGTGATAATGAGATCGAAGCGCTCTCCGGAAGCAGCCTTCGCAATGGCCTCGTCAGGGGTCTCAACCCTTTCGAATACGGGAGGATTGGAGAGGTTGAGATCGGAATACTCACGGGCAAGCCTGGCATCCAGTCTTCCATCCTCTTCAAGCGAGAAATTGTCGTAGTTGTTGCAGACAAGGAGGATCCTCCGGATCCTTCGGGCCATGAAGGTTGTCGAATCAGTCATTTCCCCTTTACATTCTCTCGGGAAGTTCTATTCCGAGGATATCCATAGCGCGGCGAAGCACCGAAGAAAGAGTATCTATCAACTGGAGACGGAACTTCAGCACAGATGCATCTTCTTCTTTAAGAATAGGAGTATCGTGATAATACTGGTTGAACTCCTTGGCGAGATCATACGAGTAATTGGCGATGACCGCCGGGGAAAGGGCGGAAACGGCCTCCTGTACCTTCTGAGGAAGGATTCCAATCAGTCTGATAAGACGGATTTCCTTGGCGGAGGGGACGATTTCGGTCGTTATATCCTCGGGGCAGTAAGAAATACCCTGCTCAGCCGATTTACGAAGAATGGAGCGGATACGGGCATGGGTATACTGGATGAAAGGGCCTGTATTGCCGTTGAAATCGATAGACTCCTTCGGGTTGAAAAGCATGGTCTTTTTAGGATCCACCTTGATAATGAAATACTTGAGAGCGCCAAGGCCTATCATATGGTAAAGCCTCTCTTTCTCTTCGGGAGAGACATCTGCGAGTTTGCCGCTCTCCTCCGAAGTGGCTTTCGCCTCCTCGTACATCTTCTCGATCAGATCGTCCGCATCCACGACAGTCCCTTCGCGGGATTTCATCTTCCCCTCAGGAAGCTCAACCATTCCGTACGAGAGATGGTAGATCTGGTCCGCCCAATCAAATCCAAGTTTCTTGAGAATGAGTTTCAGAACCTGGAAATGGTAATCCTGCTCATTTCCGACCACATAGACATGGGAATCGAGGTCGTAGAGGGAGAATCTTCTCTCAGCTGTCCCGAGATCCTGAGTAATATAGACAGAGGTGCCGTCTCCGCGAAGAACGAGCTTTCGATCCAGTCCGTCTGCGGTAAGGTCGCACCATACAGAGCCATCGGCCTCTTTTTCAAAGACACCCATTTCCAGCCCCTTCCGGACCAATTCCTTACCAAGAAGATATGTATCAGATTCCCTGTCCACCTTATCGAAAGAGATTCCAAGGGCCTTATAGGTCTCATCGAATCCTTTGAAAACCCAAGAGTTCATCATGTTCCAAAGGTCACGGACCTCCTTATCGCCCTGCTCCCACTGGACAAGCATCTTATGAGCCTCAACAAGGGACGGGGCGTTTTTCTTGGCCTCCTCTTCACTCATCCCCTCTTCCATCAGCTGCTTGACCTCAGCCTTGTACATCTTGTCGAACGCGACATAGCAGTCGCCGACGAGATGGTCGCCCTTGATTCCGGTCGACTCCGGAGTCTTCCCGTCGAAGAGTTTCTTCCAAGCGAGCATGCTCTTGCAGATATGGACTCCCCTGTCATTGATAAGGGTAGCCTTTATCACTTCGTTGCCGCCGGCCTTAAGGAGCCTGGAGACGGAATCTCCGAGGAGATTGTTGCGGATATGTCCAAGGTGGAGAGGTTTGTTGGTATTAGGAGAGGAGAACTCAACCATTATTCTCTTTCCTGTCGAAGGAAGCTGGCCAAAATCAGGGTCAGAGGCTATTGAGGCGAACATTTCGTCCCAATAAACAGAGGAGAACAAAAGATTGAGAAAGCCCTTTACGCTATTATATGAAGCTATTTCAGGGACATTGGCAACGAGGTATTCTCCGATAGCGTTACCTGTCGCTTCGGGAGCGGCATGGGAGATCCTTAGAAGCGGAAAAACTACGAGAGTATAGTCTCCTTCGAATTCCTTACGGGTAACACTTACCTGAAGGGTAGAAGCATCTGTATCTACGCCGTAGAGAGCTTTTATAGCCTCGGCGGCCTTGTTTTGGATAAAACTTTCAGGTGTCATCGCTTATCCGAGATAGTCTTTCAGCAGTTTACTTCTTGAAGGGCTCTTCAGACGACGGATAGCCTTCTCCTTGATCTGACGGACGCGCTCCCTTGTAAGGCCGAAACGCTCCCCGATCTCTTCAAGGGTCATTTCCTGGCAGCCGATGCCGAAGAAGGACTTGATTATCTCCCTCTCGCGATCGGTAAGAGTAGAAAGGGCACGCTCTATCTCTGTGTTGAGCGATTCATTGACGAGGCCCTTGTCCGCACTCGGAGAATCGTCGTTAGGAAGGACATCGAGAAGAGAGTTATCCTCTCCTTCGACAAAAGGCGCATCGACCGAGACATGACGTCCGGACACACGGAGAGTGTCTGATATCTTGTCTCTCGGGACATCGATTATCTCTGAAAGCTCTTCGTCTGAAGGCTGGCGCTCGTTTTCCTGCTCGAACTTGGAGAGAGCCTTGTTGATCTTGTTGAGAGAGCCTACCTGATTGAGCGGCAGACGGACTATTCTCGACTGCTCGGCAAGAGCCTGGAGAATAGACTGACGGATCCACCACACGGCATAAGAGATAAACTTGAATCCCCTGGTCTCATCGAATTTCTCAGCAGCCTTGATAAGGCCGAGATTTCCTTCATTGATAAGGTCGGGAAGAGAAAGTCCCTGATTCTGATACTGTTTCGCTACGGAAACCACGAAACGGAGGTTGGCTCTTGTAAGTTTTTCTAGTGCAGCCTGGTCTCCCTTACGGATTCTCTGGGCAAGTTCGACTTCTTCCTCAGGAGTAACGAGCTCCTCCCTGCCGATCTCCTGGAGATACTTGTCAAGAGACGCGCTCTCACGGTTGGTGATCGACTTTGTAATCTTTAATTGTCTCATATTTTGTTATAAATCAATTATTTCTTACAAATGTCACCGTCCCCGCGAGAGCGCGACTCCGATATTTCAACCGGCCGGGTCCGCTACTTGGCGAAGCCGAAGTAGAATGACTTTCCGTTGGCGTCCACTCCTTCTACAAAGATAGACCTTGAGGCCTTCTTGGTAAGAGCGATGACATCTTCCGGTTTCGAAACGGCCTGATCGTTGACATAGAGGATTATGCTTCCTGCCTCGGCACCAGCTTCGGCCATCTTGCCCTGACCTACGCTCACGATTTCAACTCCACCCTTTGCTCCTATTGCCCTGAGGGTCTCGGCGTCTGCGGACTTTAGCGAAGCTCCATAGAAAGCTATGCTTCCGTCGACATTGGTCTCTCCAGTATTGGTGGCAACGCCTTGGAATTCAACCTCTGTCACTTTCTCCTTTCCATCACGGATATATGTGATAGAAGCTTTGTCTCCCGGATGGTAATTATTGACCTTCGCCTGAACAGAAGGAGCATCTTTTACTTTCTCCCCGTCGATAGCGATAATCACGTCACCTTTCTGAAGTCCTGCCTTCTCAGCTGCTCCGGATTTCGAAACCTCGTTAATATATACGCCTGAAAGTGAGGAAAGTTTCAATTCTTTTGCAATTTTATCATCAACTGTCTGCATGGTGATGCCGAGGATGGCACGCTTGACCGAGCCGAAATCGATAAGGTCTTCGACAACCTTCTTGACGATATTGACCGGAACAGCGAATGAGTAACCGCTATATGAACCTGTCTGGGATATGATCGCAGTGTTAATGCCCACCAGCTGGCCTTTCTTGTTGACAAGGGCACCACCCGAGTTACCGGGGTTGACTGCGGCGTCTGTCTGAATGAAAGATTCGATTTTGAACTCTCCGGAATTGCTAGGCATAGAACGGCCCTTGGCACTCACGATACCTGCGGTAATAGTCGAACGGAGGTTATAAGAAAGAGGGCTTCCGATAGCAAGGACCCACTCGCCAAGACGGAGGGCATCGCTGTCGCCCATCTCTATGACCGGAAGGTCTGTAGCATCGATTTTAATAAGAGCCACATCGGTTGCCGGATCGGTTCCAACCACGGTCGCATCATAAACCTTATTGTTATTGAGGGTGACACTGACCTTGGATGCGTTCTCAACCACATGATTGTTGGTAACTATATAGCCGTCGGAACGGATGATGACACCGGAACCGCTGCCCTTCTGCTCCCTGGACTGGGGCTGGCCGAATTCCTCTCCGAAGAAATAGCGGAAGAACGGATCAATCTGCTGATACTGCTGACGCATTTTGACCGTAACTTCAACATAAACGACAGCGTCTACTGCCGATTCTGCCGCATACGTAAAATCCGGGTAATCGGAATCTGCCAAATTGACAGTTTTTGTTCTGTACTCGACAGCATTGCCGCTGCCGTCGGACGGAGAAGAAACAAATACTCCTTCATTGTTGGCTTTCACCACTCCATATGCTGTAAGCCCGCTGAGAAGCACGGACAGAAGCACTACAAAGAAACCTTTTTTCATAACTATATCGATTTATTTTATCCTATGACATTCGGCTCGAAAGACGGGCCGGTCTCAATTTTTCAAATTATATGCCATTCCCACTCTCTCGAGGAATTGTTTTATAGGCACTATTATTATGCGGGGATTTGACTTATTTACCGAAAATATTTATATTTGTATGCTAACTGCGAGATTAAAGATAAAAACATTTAAATATGAAATTCAGTATTTCCAGCACAGACCTTCTGAAGGCTCTCACAGACGTTTCCAAGGCTATCCCCGCCAAGTCTGCACTCCCTATTCTTGAGAACTTCCTCTTTGTTCTTAAAGATAACCGCCTCCAGATTACAGCTTCTGACCAAGAACTGACACTTCGCACTGAAATCGATGTCGATTCCGCCGAGGAAGGAGGAAGCATAGCTATCCCTGCAAGGCACACTATCGAGCTCCTGAAGGTCCTCCCCGACCAGCCTCTTAAGATCAGGACCCTCAACGACAGCTCATTCGAATGCAGCTGGTCGAGCGGAAATTCCGTTCTTCCCTATTTCCCCGCAGACGACTATCCTGAAATAAAAATGGCCGGAGAAGACGCCCAGAAAGTCGTTTTCCCCGCAGAGAGTCTTGTCGATGGCATTGGCGGGACTGTCTATGCCACGGCTGACGATGAGATCCGTCCGGCAATGAACGGTATCTTCTTCGATATCGACACCGCCTCTACCACTCTTGTCGCATCTGATTCCCATAAGCTGATTTGCTACACAACAGGCGACGTCGAAGCTTCCGAGAAGGCTTCATTCATCCTCCACAAGAAACCGGCGAACGTTCTCAAATCGATTATCGGCAAAGATGTAGAAAAGGTTGAGATAGCCTTCGACGCCTCTACTGTCGTATTCACTTTCGGAAGCACTATGATGGTATGCCGCCTTGTTGTCGGCAAATACCCGCGCTACCGCGACGTAATTCCGCAGAACAACTCCAACATCCTTAAGATAGACAGGCAGCTGCTTCTCAACACCGTCCGCCGTGTAGCCGTATGCGCCAACAAAGCGTCCAATCACATCAAATTCGACCTCAAGCAGGGCCAGCTCGAAGTTTCCGCCCAGGATCTCGGATTCGCCCTTGCAGCTTATGAGAAGATTCTCTGCGACTATCAGGGAGATGAGCTTACTATCGGATTCAAGTCTACTTTCCTGACTGAAATCCTCGCCAACATGAGCTGCAACACTCTTGTAATAAAGTTTGCCGACTCCCGCCGCGCCGCCCTTCTACTCCCCTCCGAAGAAGAGGCCGAAAGCGAGAAGATTTGCGGTATCCTGATGCCTATAATGATTTCATAGAAATATGGAACTGAATCTTGAAAGACCGCTGCTCTTTTTCGACATAGAGAGCACCGGTCTTAATATTGCAACCGACTGCATTGCCGAGCTTAGTTTTGTCAAAGCCCTTCCCGGTGGAGAGTTAAGGATCAAGACATGGCGCTTCAAGCCATGGGACTATGCCTTAAAGAAGCAGTATCCTATCAATCCTTCCGCTTCTGCCGTCAACGGGATAAAGGACGAGGACCTGAAGGACTGCCCGAGATTCATGGACAAGGTCGACGAAGTGATTGAATGGATTGGCGACAGCGATCTCGCCGGCTTCAACTCCGCTAAATTCGACCTCCCGATGCTTGCCGAGGAGATAGAAAGGGTACGGAAATATGCCGGCAGGGAGGATATCTCTATCAATCTCCATGAGAAGCTGATGGTTGATGTCCAGAATATCTACCATTACATGGAGCCGAGGAATCTTCGCGCCGCCCACCGCTTTTATTGCGGCTCTGACTTCGACAACGCACATTCTGCGGAAGCTGATACTATGGCCACTTACGAAGTGCTGGTCGGTCAGCTCGAAATGTACGGGGATAAACTCAAGAACGATGTCAATTTCCTCTCTTCCGTCGGGGGAAGGCCAAAGAGCATAGACTACGCAGGAAGGCTCATTTATAATGACGCCGGAGAAGCTGTAGTCAGCTTCGGAAAGCACAAAGGAAAGACAGCCAGAGAGGTCTACAGGACAGATACCTCGTACTTTGCCTGGATAGATGGAGGAGAATTCACCCTCGATACAAAGAGGCAGTTCAGCATTCTGAAGCACCAGTTTGACAAGGAGAGGAAGGCGGCCTATGAAGCCCGCCAGGCATCTTTGAACAGGCCTGCAACAGAAGATGAGCTCGCTTCGCTTGCAGACAGGTTCAATACCGGAAAGCTATTTTAACGCTCCATGAATATACTGGTCCTTAACTATGGGGGGAAAGTCTGTAATTTCAGACCGGATACCACATTGGAGAAATTCAGCAGGGATTATTATATCCCCGACGGGATGGACAGGGTTGCATTCGCCCCTGTCGCCTTTGCCGAAATAGTAAGGACCGGAAAAGCAGTGAGTGAAAAGTTTGCTCCGAGATACCTTGGAAAAAGAAGTTTCGGCCTTTTGATCTATGACGGGACCGCTTTGGACCGCTCTGACATGTTCTCCTATGCGGAGGCTTCATGTCTGGACAAGACCTCAGTACTCTCATGGCCTCTTCCGGAAAAGGTCGACGATTTCGTCCTCTATTCCGGCGGGAAAGAGATATTCAGATTTGATGGAGATGCCTCTAGTATACTGGAAGATGCTGCAGCGAAAGCCAGTGCAAGGACATTTTTCCGAACGGGAGATGTTATATGTGCGGAGCTCTCGCCGATAGGGACCCTCTGCATGAGTGAAGACTCCGGAATAACAATATCCGGAGAATCCGGAAATGAGAAACTTTTTGAATTCAGTATTATATGAAAAAAGTCGGAATGATGATGGACAGTGGGACAGCCACCTTCGACACTGAAGGGGGAATGGAAGCCGCTGCGTCAAAGGTCATGAAAGCTATGGAAGAAGAAGGCGGTGAGGTCTCGAGGGAGAATGAGAATTTCATCCTTCTGGACTCTTCTGACAAGTGGATGACCCGCTACATCAGAGCTACTATCCAAAAAGCTGCCATCGAAGGCCGCCAGGACGCTTACTGCGTTTCTTTCAAGGAAGCCAGCAATTCGACAGCCCTTCGCCACTATTCTCTTCTTTTAGGAACACTGGCACTGCTTGTCATACTGGTCAGGCTTATCGGCAACTGGTGGGGGCTAATTCCCGCCGCAGTCATTATCTGCTGCTATGTCTTCCTCACATATTCCCCTGACAAGGGAAATATCGCCCGCATGAAAAGAATTATCAATAAGCTCAACAAGTAGATATGTTACCGCTAGAAATAGTCAAAATAGCTCTTACCGGCGTAGTCGCAGCCTGTGATGTTCCGGCGATCATGGACCGCGCGGATATTGAATGGCACAAGATAGAGTGCGACACTTGGAAATGCGCAGAAATAAACCCTGCGGTCACTTTCAGGATTGCCCATACGGGATCCCATATTCTTCTCCAGTTCCATGTTTCAGACAACAACCTTCGGGCTGAAGTTGCAGAAGATAACGGGCGCGTCTGGGAAGACTCATGCTGCGAATTCTTCGTTTCTCCGGATTGCGACGACAACTATTACAACTTCGAATGTAACTGCATAGGGACTCTCCTTCTCCACGGAGGCTGGAAGGGAACCGACCGCGGCAACGCTCCCGAAGAGATTTACGGCACAATAGGGCGCTGGAGTTCCCTAGGAGATGAAGCATTTGGATATAGGATGGGACCTGTTGAATGGGACCTTGTAGAGGTTATCCCCTCGACAGCCCTTTTCAATCATGAAATCAAGGATTTCTCGGGTCTTAAAATGAAAGCCAACTTCTATAAGTGCGGGGATAAGACGGCTACACCTCATTTCCTTTCATGGGCGCCTATAGACCTCCCTTCACCGGCATTCCACTGCCCAGAGTTTTTTAGCGAAATTGTATTTGAATAAAAATGAAAGCAAGTTTTAAATTATTACTAATCTCAAGCATTTTACTTACCGCCTTCTCTTCTTGCAACAAACTTCCTGAAGACTCCAAAGCTTTAGATAAGGATTCTGCTCAGTTTATCGGCGTTTGGGCTGTTTCATCTGATAATCCCGCAAGGAAATACGCATATTGGATTTTTTATGACGACGGCACAGCTAAAAAGGTCATCTCAGAGTATTCATACTCAAATTATTACGAATGGAAAAGCGGTGGTTTCGGGAGATGGTCTTATGACAAAGAAACGAAAATATTAGCTACAACAGTCGACCTTTTCCAGGTCCAGATCACTATGGTTAGCGAAAATGAATGGTCTGCAATAGGAACTGACGGAAAATACCACTACACCGGAACTCTGTACAAGGGCTCTGAGATAAGTAATCTCTACATGTTTCTTATTGGGACTAAGTGGGAAGGCAGCAAATTCGGAAAACTAGCGATAGACGCTCCATTTTCCGGATATGCTGGAAAGAATAGCTCGTCATATCTCCATACACTCTGGTTTTCTACACCTTCGGTGATTAAAGAAACTGAAAAGGATTTTTGGACTAACCTTTATATTTACGATTACGAGGATCAGTTGCACTATAGTCTTTTTAGGCGATATTATAGCACCACATATGGAAGAGAGCAGTATTTATCTATAACCGGAGAAGACATCATTAAAATTACTAAATTTGAACTCACCAATCCACTAAGCCCTTCTTCATGCCGCCTGGTCTTCAATGTCACATACTCCGCTGATGGGAATGGACTCCTCAATGTCAGGAAATACGACGACACGTACAAACTTGTGTTATAATCAACTCTGATGACACTCAAGAGATCACCACAAAAAAGGAGGGTTACAAAAAAGTCGAAAAAAAGACCGACGAATTGTTCGCCGGTCTTTTTAGTAATAAGGGCTGAATAATTATTCAGAAACGACGTCGAATTTGAATGCGCCCTTGATACCCTTGTAGATCTTCACTGCTGCCTCATAGGTGCCGAGCTCCTTGATATCGGAAGGAATAGTGATATTCTTCTTGTCGATATCGAGACCAGCTGCCTGGAGAGCCTCTGCGAGCTGAGCAGAAGTAACAGAACCATAGATCTTTCCGCTTTCACTAACCTTGACAGCGACCTTGAGGGTCTGCTCTGCGAGCTTGGCTGCGAGAGCCTCAGCATCAGCTACGAGCTTAGCCTCTTTGTGAGCCCTCTGACGGAGAGTCTCAGCGTGCTGCTTCTTTACAGACTCAGTAGCGACGGTAGCGAAGCCCTGAGGAACGAGGTAATTGACTGCATAACCTGCCTTTACCTTTACGATCTCGCCTGCATAGCCGAGATTCGCAACATCTTTCTTAAGCAAAATTTCCATAGGGCAAATTATTTAAGGAGGTCAGTTACATACGGGAGAAGAGCAAGAGAGCGTGCCCTCTTAACAGCCTGAGCGACCTTTCTCTGGAACTTCAGGGAAGTACCGGTGATACGGCGGGGAAGAATCTTACCCTGCTCGTTGAGGAACTTCTTGAGGAACTCAGGGTCCTTGTAATCTACATACTTAATACCAGCCTTTTTGAAACGGCAGTATTTCTTCTTTCTCACCTCCACTGCCGGCGGGTTGAGATAACGGATTTCATTATTTTCCTGTGCCATAGTTGTTTCCTCCTGATTACTCTTCTACGATAGGAGCGTCTGAAGCAGCTGCTTTAGCGGCCTTGTTGGCTCTCCTCTTTTCTGCGTAAGCGGCGGCGTCCTTGTCAAGAGCTACCGTAAGATAACGAATGATCCTCTCGTCACGGTGATACTGTGTCTCGAGAGTAGCGACGAACTGGGTGTCCGCCTCGAACTCAATCAGGTAATAGAAACCTGTGGTCTTGTGCTGGATCGGATAAGCAAGCTGACGCAGGCCCCAATCCTCTTCGTACACTACTTTCCCACCATTTTCCTCGATGAGCTTGGTGTACTTAGCAACCGCTTCCTTCATCTGGGTCTCAGACAAAACGGGAGTTGCAATGAAAACGGTCTCGTACTTCTGTACCATTTGGTTGTAATTAATTGTTTATAAATAGTTTGCAGTCCTCTTTCGACCTAAAAGGCCCAAAAAGGACTGCAAAGATAAGAATAAAAATCCGATTTCCAAAGACTTTTCTTAAAGGATTTTAGCCAGAAGAGGCATCAGATACTTCTCTGAAGTGCCCGCTATCCTCTGTTCCGACTGGGTCCTTGGATGGGGAAAATACTTGTCATTGACCTGATACTCAGAGGCGCAACGAAGCCGCACGCGGAAACCATCCGTATCATCAGTAAGGGTAGTCTCGAAACTCAGCATAGTCGGAGTATTCGCCGTCAGCACCACATTACAGTCAAAACTCTCTGAATAAGCGCTCAGGTCAATATGCTGTACCTCATATCCCGTAGCCGGTTTCCACTGCTTCCCGTCCATGAACTCAAGCATCCAGTACTTGGCCCCATATTTCATCGGATGAAGAGTCAACTGCGCATAGAGCCTCTCCCCCGCATTGAAACTTCCAGGACACTCCAGCAAGAAATAATCTCCTGCGAGAAGCCCGCAAACATAGGGTTGACCTCCGTCCTTTGCCTTGAAAAGACCGATTCCTGCACGTTCGTCACCGGTCTCATCGCTCCACGCTCTCTTATCAACTTGAGTAAAACTGAGCCGGCCGGTACCGGAAAGATTAGCATTGAAATAGCCAAGCTCTCCGGGAACATTGGTATAACGGAAAACACCAAGGTTGTCCATATTATTGTCCAATCCCGCAAATGTTTTCATATATCCATCAGCTCCGGTCGCCGCTTCCGGAGAGAAAAGCCATGCAGCAAGAGTATCCCGCCTGACAGATACTTCTTCACCCTTGAAATAGGAGAGATCAGCAGTCTTGTACATGTGCTCGGCGGCCTCATGGGCAGCTGTCTGACAGACGAGGGCGACATTATCGGAGATAGAGGAGGGATGATAGGAGTTCCCTACCACGCTCTCTCCCGTAATCTTTTCATACCAGATACAGCCTGCCGTATAGCGTCCATAGGTCATATTAAGATGCCAACCATCGCGGTTGAAGGTGTCTCCGAGGAAAGAAGTACGACCGTTTTGGATGGCATCAAAAGTATTGATGCAAAGGGCAAAATCGTCTTTATGCTTTTCGAGTACAGTTTGCGTCGCTGTACAGATCATCGAATACATCTTCTTCTGATCGTAGTCATAGTAGCTGAATTTGACGCCGTCGTATCCCTGCTGAGCCGCCCATGGAGCATGATAAATCAATCGGGCGGAAGGAACAGTCTTTTTCAAGTGGGCTATCAAATTTGTCATATAGGGCTCCATGTATTCTGCCTGGCCATGGTGACCGGCTCCCTCTTGAATAGAGATGAGGTCCCATTTCTCATCAGCAAGGCCCGCCGACATCTTAGTATCGGCAGTCTTGGTCATACTCCCGCCTACGATTTTGCGATAGCTGTAAGCTGCTGCGTCAGAAGCTGCATTCGAGGCATGTTTCTCCAAAGGGCAACCTGCAATATACAGGTTGCCTATAACAATCTTTTTACCTGCAGCTGCAAACAAAGGATAGAGCTCCTGCTCCACGGCATCGGCCGAGAAAGAATTGCCGATAGCGAGGAGTCTAATCGTACCGTCACCGTCAGTGTCCGGATTCCAAACCTTCTCAGGAGTAGGCGGGACTACGACAGGTTCCGGATCCGGGGTCGGATCCGGCTTGGGATCAGTTTTCTCCTGGGTCTGGGCCGGAGAGCAAGCAGCGAGGGCGCAAATAAGCGCCCCCATCCATAATAAACTCATTTTCATCTTCTTACTTTTCAGGAACATTCTCCAATACAGCCTTGAGATAATCCCAAGTACGGGCGACTGAAGGGATATTTACCTTCTCGTCAGGGCTGTGAGGATACTTGATGGTAGGTCCGATCGAGACCATCTCCCATGCGGGATATTTGGCACCCATTATAGCGCACTCAAGACCTCCGTGGGTCGCCATAATCTTCATTGGCTCCCCGTAGACTTTTTGGTACTGGTCCATCATTACCTTGTTCATAGGTGTATCGAGTTTGGGAGTCCACCCACTATAGCCGCCTTTGAAAGTGATTTCTGCTCCGGCAAGCTCAAAGAGGCAGCGCATCTTCTCGGCAAGATATGCCTTTGAAGAATCGACCGCGCTTCTCATCAAGGAATGAATCGTGATATGTCCTCTCTGGGTACGAACAATCGCAAGATTGGTGGAAGTCTCAGTAAGGCCCTCCATAGTCCTTGACATTCTGACAACTCCTGCCGGACAAGCGAGTATTGCCTTGACGGCACGAAGCATTACGCTCCCCTGGATGAATTTAGGTGCAGCATCGACAGCGTCAACATAGAGGACTGCTGAAGGGTCGCTATCTACATATTCAGCCTTAACGAGTGCGAAGATATTGTTGACAGTATCGAGAACAACCTGCTTATTCTCCTGAGGTACAAGTATTTCCGCACTTGCCTCGAAAGGAATTGCGTTGCGGAGAGATCCTCCGGTGAAATCCACTACCTTCACTCCGTATTTCTCAAGGAGAGGAAGAAGGATGCGGGCAATCACCTTATTGGCGTTCGCGCGGTAGAGGGAAATATCCATTCCGGAGTGTCCTCCCTGAAGTCCCTTGACAGTCACTTTGTAGCCTAGCATGCCGGAAGGAGTATTGTACTTGCGGTACTTGAAATCGGCGGAAGCGTCGAGTCCACCGGCACAACCTACGCAAAGTTCGCCCTCTTCCTCTGAGTCGAGATTAATAAGGATATCGCCCTTGAGAACTCCCGGACGAAGCTCGTTTGCTCCTGTCATTCCCGTCTCCTCATCATAGGTGACAAGTACCTCGACAGGGCCATGCTTTACATTCTTATCCTCGAGTACTGAGAGGGCCAGAGCGACTCCGATACCGTTGTCGGCACCGAGGGTGGTCCTGTCTGCGGTGACCCAGTCTCCGTCGATAAGAGTCACGATAGGGTCTGTCAGAAAGTTATGATTGCTGTCGCTGGTCTTCTGGGGGACCATATCCATATGGCCCTGAAGTATCACTCCGCGGCGATTCTCAAATCCGGGTGTAGCTCCCTTACGGATAATAATATTGCCGGTTTCATCACGGAATGTCTCCAATCCGCGGGAAAGTCCCCAATTCAAAAGATACTCCTGAACTTTGCCTTCATGCTTTGAAGGACGAGGAATCTGTGTTAGGCCGTAGAAGTTGTTCCAGACTATTGTCGGATTCAAATCTTTGATTGTCATATCTTTAAACTTTTATTTAGTAATCGGGTACACTTCTTCCCTGCCGAGCTGGTAGACAGGGATTCTCATAGAAACAAGGTCTTTGTCGTCGTTGGACAGGGTCACCGTGCAGATAGCCGGTACGCGGTAATGGAGGGAGGATTTGGGCTTGGCAGCCTTCGCGGGATCGATTTCAGGCTCTGTAAGTTCCTGAGGATCGAAGAACAGATAGAAAATCTGGTCTCCCCCTTCTTCCGCCGGGACAAGCCCGTCGCGTCCTGCCGCGAAGAGAGGATAGAGGCCGTTCTTTTTTGTTGGAGAGGGAGTCACCTCAAATGTTTTCTCCAAATCAGTGTAGACTGAATATCCGACAAACATGGTGAGGTATTCCTCCTCTACCCTTGTCAATTCAGCGATAGCGCTTCCAAGGGCTTCGCCGCTGAAGGTAGCGTCTGTATTGCCGGTTGTAATATTGAACTTCTCGCGACGGGCCTTGAGGATAATTTCAGCAGCTTCCTTTGCCTTCTGCTCCAAGGTCTTGGTCACCACGAAATCCTGCTGCACAGCTATTCTTGTGAACGAAGTATCCGTCTGGACATCCCTGTAAGTGGTTCTCTTTTCCACAGTATCGGGAGAAGTAAGTCCCTTATTATTGAAATTAGATTTTGCATAAGGGGTAAAGCGCCACGAAACCGACTCCGCCTCAGCCTTGCTGCCGAATGAGACCAGTCCCTGCGCAGAAAGCTCTGTCATGCTGTCGACGGTCTTTCCCGGAGCCACGGAGAAACGGGCTTTAGCGTCAGCTTCAACTTTTGGGATCAACGTCACGCTTGTAACACGGACCGAAGAGGAATTCTTCTGACGGACATCGAGCCCGAGGTATTTCTTCGCGAACTGGGCATAGGGACCGGCGAAGAATGCTTCATGGACAGCAGTAACTTCAGCCTGGACTGTTGTCAGAGGAAGGGAGTAAGTTACATTTCCAATCTCCTGCGCCGATGAAAGGGCGGGGATGGCAAGGGCGGCAGCAGCCGCTATAAATGAAAGTCTCATATTCATAATTATTTCCATCTTTTATGTGACCAGAGATAGTTCCACGGCTGCCGCCTGAGGTCCTCCTCAATAAGGTCATAGTAGGTTCTCATTATCTGAAGGGGTGTCATTTCCGATGCATTTTCGGTAATTGGAACGAATGTGACATCATAACCTCCCTCTCTTTTTTCCCAGCGAAGATATACAACCGCCATGCCGAATTTTACTGCCAGAGCTGCCGCACCGGTCATAGCCTTTGTTGGCTGATTCATAAACCCTCCTATATCGCATCCTGCAGCCTTCCAATAGGGATACTGGTCGATGTTGAAAACATAGAATTTCCTCTCATCCCTATGGATAAAAGCATGACGGAGCATCATTGAAGACTCGGTATAGCCGTCAAAAGCGGTATCCTCGAGAGGGCCGCACCTGACAACTGCCATTATTTTATCGAAAAAAGAGCTGCTGAGCTTCTTATAGGCTACAACGAAATCTTCGGGCTTTACGGCGAAAGTCTCTGAGGAGTAATTATATTCATCTATTCCTCCGGACAGCTCCCAGTTACCCATATGGCTGTTAAGGACGAGCATGCTGGAGCACTCCAAGTACATCCGGTTGAACTCCGGAACATTCTTAAACTCAAGTACATGCTGCCTGTGGAGCTTCTCACATCCCTTTCGTCCAGTCTTCCCTGAGAACCAGATCGCCTCGGTAATGATATCCCCGAAATGACGGTAAAATTTCTTTTTTACCTCTTTCAGTTCATTATATTTCATCTCAGGGAAGCTGCGGGCTATATTTGTCGTAACCACATCCTCCCTGTAATGCATTATATCCTTCATCACCCAGGAGAAGAAAGCTGAGAACTTATGGTGCCATTTCAGAGGCATAAGAGAAAAAAGCCTCATAAGCCCAATGACCAGTTTCTGTCCCGGATTTGTCTTTACCTTTTTCATATTAGATTACAAATATAATAAGAAAACTTTACTATATTTGTAAACCCAACAAGGATTTTTAACTGTTAAAACCATAAATCATGTTCAAAGGACAACCCAAAGGCCTGTTCGCTCTGGCTCTCGCAAATACGGGCGAACGTTTTGGCTACTACACCATGCTGGCCATCTTCCTCCTGTTCATACAGGCGAAGTTCGGCTTCACGGCTGCTGCGGCCGGCCAGTTCTACGCCATTTTCCTGGCTGCCATCTATTTCATGCCGGTCCTCGGCGGATGGCTTGCCGACAAGATCGGATTCGGCAAGTGTGTCGTCACCGGCGTATCCGTCATGTTCCTCGGCTATCTTCTTCTCGCAATCCCCACGGATGCCTTCGCCAACCGCGGGCTGGCGCTCGCCCTGATGATCTGCGCCCTGCTGCTCATCGCCGTCGGCACGGGTCTGTTCAAGGGCAACCTCCAGGTGATGACCGGCAATCTCTATGACGACCCGAAGTATGCCGCCAAGCGCGATTCCGGATTCAGCCTCTTCTACATGGCCATCAACATCGGCGCCATGTTCGCTCCGACGGCCGCCACGGCCCTGACCAACAGCCACCTGGCCAAGTCCGGCCTGATCTACAAGGCCGACATCCCCGCCCTGGCGCACCAGTGCATCAACGGCACGCTCCAGGATCCGTCCCTGCTGCAGGACCTGCAGGCCGCCATGCCCGGCGCCGACGTGACCGCGATGAGCCTGACCGACTTCAGCCACTACTATGTCAACCACCTGGCCACCGCCTACAACCTCGGCTTCGCCGTCGCCTGCGTGTCGCTGATCTTCTCCATGGCCATCTATTTCGGTTTCCGCTCCTGGTTCAAGCATACGGACGTCAACGCAAAGCAGGCCGCTGCGGCCAGCGATCAGGCCGTCGAGCTCACCCCGAAGCAGACCAAGGACCGCATCGTGGCCCTCTGCTTCGTGTTCGCCGTGGTAATCTTCTTCTGGATGGCTTTCCACCAGAACGGATTGTCCCTGACCTACTTCGCGCGTGACTACACCCAGACCACCGTCTCGGGTCCGCTCCGCATCGGATTCAACATCTGGCCCCTGTTCCTGATTGCCGTTTCGGTCTACACCCTCTTCGGCATCTTCCAGTCCGAATCGTCCCGGTCCAAGGTCATCTGCGCCGCAGCGACCCTCGCCCTGTGGGGCGGCGCATACTGGATCTATTCCGGCATGGCTCCGACCCTGAACATCCTGCCCCAGCAGTTCCAGCAGTTCAATCCGTTCTTCGTCGTGGCCCTGACGCCCGTCTCGATGGCCCTCTTCGGAGCCCTTGCCAACAAGGGCAAGGAGCCTTCCGCCCCCAAGAAGATCGGCCTGGGCATGTTCGTCGCCGCGCTGGGCTACCTCATCATGCTCGCCGCCTCCAAGGGCCAGCCCGCTCCTTCGGAGCTCACGGCCGTCGGCGGCCTCTCCCCGGACCCGGTGGTCCCGACCTACCTCATCACCACCTACCTGGTCCTGACCTTCGCCGAACTGCTGCTCAGCCCGATGGGTATCTCCTTCGTGTCCAAGGTCGCCCCGCCCAAGTACAAGGGCCTCATGATGGGCTGCTGGTTCGCCGCCACCGCTATCGGCAACTATCTGGCCTCCGTGCCGTCCAGCCTCTGGGCCCACGTCCCGCTTTGGGTCAACTGGGTGGTCCTCATGTCGCTGTGCGTCATCTCCGGCCTCGTGATGTTCTCCTTCCTCAAGAAGCTCGAGGCGGCTACCGCTGAGTAATGACGAAAGAAACTGTAAATCAACTGATAGAGTGGGCCGTTAAATACAACGACCCTCTCTATTTCAAAGAGGACCCTATCGCTTTCCCGACGAAGTTCAGGGATAAATACCGCCGGGGAGAAGCCGACTTGAGAGACATTGAGATTTCCGGCATCTTCGCCGCCCACTTCGCATGGGGGCGCCGTGCAATGATTGTCCGGGACTGCGGAAGGCTTTTCGACGAGATGGACTGGAAGCCGTTCGACTATGTAATGAAAGGTAAGTGGAGAAGTGATAATACTAGTATCCACAGAACTGTCAAATGGTCGGAGGTTGCTTCTATTTGCTCCCGTCTCAAGACAATCTACGAAAGACAGGATTCCCTGGAGAGCCTCTCGATAGAAGAGATCAGAACGGAGATTTTCGGACAGAAAGAGGACCCGAAGGCTCCGAATAAAAAGATAAATATGATGAGACGCTGGTTTGTCCGTGATGACGGGGCCGTGGATCTAGGGATTTGGAAAAATACTTCCCCCGGGGATCTTCTCATTCCCCTCGACGTCCATGTTCACGACATAGCAGTTGAGATTGGGCTTACCACCAGGCGTCAAAAAGACATTATTACTGTTCGGGAGATTACCGACATTTTCAAGGATATTTTTCCCGGAGATCCCTGCAAGGGCGATTTCGCCCTCTTCGGATATGGTGTAACCCATTCATAAGAAATGCCGAGACTTTTCGTAATAGGAGGATGCAACGGCGCCGGCAAAACGACGGCGTCATATACTATACTGCCAAGGCTTCTGGACTGCTCGGAGTTCATCAATTCCGATGAGTTTGCAAAGAGCCTCTCCCCTTTCGACCCCGACAAAGCGTCAATAATGGCCGGCAGGTATATGCATATGAAGATGCAGATCCTGATGCAGAAGAAAAAGGATTTTGGCATCGAGAGCACCCTCGCGACAAGGTCCCTCCTCAAGATCATCAAAGAGAGCCAGGAGAACGGTTATACTGTCACCGTGCTTTATCTATGGATATCTTCTCCCGAGCTGGCTATAGAGAGAGTGAAGAAAAGGGTCACGGAAGGAGGTCACGATGTACTCGATGACACTGTCAGGAGACGTTTCAACGCCGGGCTTATCAATTTTTTCAACGATTACATGAACATCGCCGACGAATGGATTCTCGCGGACAACTCCGATCCTCCTTACAAGACAATCGCCAGCGGCTCCAAGAAAGGGATAACGGTCCACGACCTAAAAAAGTACAGGGAAATAAAAGAGTCCATACTCAACGAAATCAGGAATGATAAAGACTAAACAACAATATTTCAACATATTTGGAGTAGATCTTCCCCAGCTCGAGCTCCTTACGGCAGAGGCTCTGTCAAAAGGAGGAGATTACTCCGATATTTATTTCGAAAACACTACATACGGCAACCTCACCCTCCGTGACGGAGCTGTCACAAGCGGAGGACAGCATATCGACTTCGGAGTCGGAATCAGGGTCCTTTCCGATGAGAAAACCGGATACGCCTATTCCGAGAGCACCCTAATGAAAGATATGATAGAGGCGGCAAGGGCCGCCGCTGCAATCGCAGAAGGCTCGGGAAGGACAGTTCCTGTGAAAATCGGAAGTGAAGGAATTACCCCCAACGAAGCAGCCAGAATATTGAAGGCCTCTCATGACCTTGCCGACAGTTTCATCCCCTTTTCATCAAACGGAGGGAGAATGGTGCGGAAATTCTTTCCGGGAGAGCCCAATCCGTCGGCAGACAGATACCCTGTGAGTGTCCATTGGAGAAGCACAGGAGCCGATAAATTCCTTCCTTTTCTCGAAAAACTCGATGCTGCCGTAAGAAGTCGCGACAGCAGGGTCGTCAAAGTACTCGCTATGCTCTCATGGCAGGTAAGTGACTACCTGATGTACAACTCTTTCTCGGAACTGAAATATGATACCCGTCCAATGGGAAGCGTCTCTGTATCAGTTGTTTTCCAGCAGGGAGACAAGATCTGCAACGGAGGTGCGTCGAGAAGCTTCAGGATGGGAGTGGAGATGCTCACTGACGCCCTTATCGAAGAGCTTGCCGATCTCTCGGTAAAGGGCCTTGACGACAGATTCGCAGCCGGAAGGCCGAAGGGAGGAAAGATGAGCGTAGTGATGGGAGCAGGAGCTTCTGGGATACTGCTTCATGAGGCCATGGGTCATGCTTTCGAAGCGGACTTCGCCAGAAAGGGTCAGTCTATTTTCACGGGCAGAATCGGTGAAAAAGTCTGCCTCGAAGGCATCAACATCATCGACGATGCAACCATCAAAGGGAACCGTGGAGCCCTCAACTACGATGATGAGGGAGTCCCCGGGCAGAAGACATATATGGTCGAGGACGGAGTACTGACTTCTTTCCTCCATGACAGGATCAGCGCACGTCACTTTGGAGTAATGCCGACCGGAAACGGCCGTAGGGAGTCTTTCCGCTACGCTCCTATCCCGAGAATGAGGGCAACCTATATGGAAAGCGGCTCGGAAGAGCCCGGAAGCCTCATCGAGAGAGTCAAGAAAGGAATCTTCGTAGATGAATTCTCCAACGGACAGGTAAAGATTGGAGAAGGAGACTTTACTTTCTATGTAAAGAGCGGATATCTGATTGAAGACGGCCGTCTTACTATGCCTGTCAAGGACATTAACATTATCGGCAACGGGCCCAAGGCTCTCTCGGATATAGTTGCGGTGGGAAATGACCTCAAGGTCGATGAGAGCGCATGGGTATGCGGGAAGGAGCAGAGTGTGCCCGTTTCCTGCGGAATACCGACTGTGCTGATTGATAATCTTACTGTAGGAGGAGAATAGGATGGAAGAGAAGCTAACTGAAAATGAGATACTTCTAGCCAAGGAATGCATAACTCTGGCAAAAGAGGCCGGCGCTGAGAAGGTCAGAGTCACTTTGAACAAGAGCCTGATGGAGCTCTTCGGAATGCTTGATGGAGAACTCGACAAGGTCACCCATGCCCTTGACAGGAGTCTGAGCATTGTCCTTTTTGTGGACGGGAAATCAGGTTCTTTCTCAACCAACCGACTGGTAAAGGAAGATCTCAAAGAATTTATTACAAGGGCAGTATCTACCGTCCGGATGCTTGCAAAGGATGAATGCAGGGATCTTCCCTCCCCAGACAGGACGGTAAAAAAAGCTGTCAAAGGGAATGAGCTTGGACTTTATGACAAAGAGTACGAGACTCTAACACCGGAGAAACGGCTCACGATGGCAAAGTCTTCATCCATTTGGAAAGGTAAAGAAGCTCTCGAGAAAGGTTTCAGGATCATCTCAGAAGAAGGAGAATACTCCGACAGCGTTTTTGACACTGTTACCATGGATAGCAACGGTCTTTACGCCCGCCACACAGAAACCTCTTTCGAGATAGGATACGAAGTGACAGTAGAGGATCCGCAAGGCAACAGAATAAGCGCGTATTGGTGGGATGCCTCCCCGACTTTAAAGGGGATATGCGGTTCTCTGACAGATTGTTCGATGACTGCTGTAAAAAGGGCTGCAGGGAAAATAGGTCCCCGCCCCCACGAAGGAGGCCTTATGAATCTCGTTGTAGACAGCGAATGCGCCTCCAAGGTAGTCAGCCCCATACTGAATGCTCTGAGCGGCCATTCTATCCAACAGAAAAACTCTTTTCTCACAGGGAAAAAAGGAGAGAAAGTTTTCGGAGAGAATGTCACTATCATAGACCGTCCTCACGAAGAGGGTAAGACAGGAAGCCGGCTCTTCGACAGCGAAGGAGTAGCTACCTCTGACCTGCCAATAATTGAAAACGGAGTCGTCAAGAATTATTTTATTAATACCTATATCGCTGGCAAGCTTGGGATTGAACCGACAATCGAGGACTGTTCCAGGCCGGTTCTATCCACTGTCGGAGACTCAAAGGAAGTCAGTGACCTCCTCGAAAAGGTAGGGAGCGGAATCTATGTCACCGGTTTCAACGGAGGCAACAGCAATTCTGCCACCGGCGACTTCTCGTACGGAATTGAAGGCTTCGCATTCGAAAACGGGAAGATCCTCCACCCCGTACGGGAAATGCTCATGACCGGAAATTTCATTGACCTTTGGAACAACCTGATTGCAACGGCCGATGACGCCAGAAGCTGCATGTCGAAAATAATTCCTACATTAGCATTTTCAAACGTATATTTTGCAGGATGAAAATAGAAAAAGATAAAGTGGTCGTACTGACCTATGAACTCGAAGTCGACGGTGTGATTGCCGACAGGGCAAGTGAAGATCATCCTCTTGACTATATTCATGGCACCCATATGCTCCTCCCGAAGTTCGAATCGGAGGTAGACGGACTGGAAGAGGGCGAAAGTTTTGCCTTCACCCTCCTTCCCGAAGAAGGATACGGTCCGTATGACGAGAGTAAGGTGCTTGAGCTTCCAAAGGCGGCTTTTACCATCGAAGGAGTTGTAAGAGAGGATCTTATGGAAATCGGAAGGACTCTCCCCATGATGGGGAAGGATGGAGGAATACTCTACGCCACCGTAAAGGAAGTTACCGATAATGGTGTCGTTATGGATTTCAATGACCGTATGGCCGGGAAAACCTTGAATTTCAAGGGAACTGTCCTCTCCGTCCGGGATGCTACCGAGAAGGAACTTCGTGAAGGTCTCCATGGAGAATATCTTCCTCCGGAAGAAGGGCACCACTGCTGCCATGGAAAGGGGAAGGGCCACTGTCATAAGCACGAAGGAGGAGAAGGCTGCTGCCATGACAAAGCGCCGGAGAACTAGAGATGAAAACGGCCGTAGTCATACTGAACTGGAACACAAAGGACTTTCTGGAAAAGTTCCTTCCTCCTCTTATTGAATCAACGGAAGGACTTGATGCAGAGGTCATTGTCGCCGATAGTGCATCTACCGACGCTTCCATGGAGATGATGTCGGAGAAGTTCCCCAAGATAAGGCAGATCCGCCTTGAGAAGAACTACGGCTTTACAGGAGGATATAACCGCTCGCTCGCACTTGTCGAAGCCGAGTACTATGTCCTTATAAACTCAGATATTGAAGTCCCGAAAAATTGGCTCTCACCGCTGGTCGAGTGGATGGATACCCATCCGGAATGCGGAGCCTGCGGTCCGAAGCTTCATTCCTGGTACGACAGGGACATGTTCGAGTATGCAGGGGCCGCCGGAGGATATCTCGACCGCTACGGCTATCCTTTCTGTAGAGGAAGGGTAATGAGCAAGATAGAGAAAGACACCGGACAGTACGACATCCCAGCCAATGTCCTGTGGGTTTCAGGAGCATGCCTTATGGTCAGGTCTTCCCTCTGGAATAGCCTCGGAGGGCTGGATGACCGTTTCTTTGCCCATATGGAAGAGATTGACCTCTGTTGGAGGATACAGCTCTCCGGATTCAAGGTTACCGTAGTCCCTTCTTCTGTAGTCTATCACATCGGAGGCGGAACTCTTCCGAAGAAGTCTCCATATAAACTCTTCCTCAACTACCGCAACAACCTTCTTATGCTGGAGAACAACCTGCCAAAGACTATCGGCAGAAAGAGGGCAAGAAGAAGAATTTTGACCAGAATGATTCTCGACGGAATGTCAGGAATCGTATACCTCATTACAGGTAAATGGGAATCATTCAAGGCCGTTGTCAAGGCCCACCGGGAGTACAGGAAACTCAGAAGAAGGACTGACGAAGATGCTCATGCAAACATCGACGGATTGGTCAATTACTGGATGATACCAAGGAATTTGCTATTTTTGCAAAAATAAAGGGAATACACTATGAAGATCATTATCGAAGGAGCCGGCGAGGTCGGATCGCATCTAGCGAAAATGCTCAGCCATGAAGCCAATGACATTACGGTCATTGACACCGATGCCGGAAGGCTGACAAAGCTTTCGGCGGTTGCCGATGTAATTACCATCCAAGGCGACCCCTCGTCCGTGGATGTCCTAAAGAAAGCAGGTGCCGCAAGTGCGGATCTTCTAATAGCCGTGAATCCCTTTGTCCCGCAGTCAATCAATCTGGTAAGCAGCCTGCTCGCAAAAAAACTCGGGACAAAAAGAGTTACTGCCAGAATCGATGACGAGAGCTATCTTGCTGTTGAGAACAAACTGATGTTCAAGGACATGGGAGTAGATCTTATGTTCTATCCCGAAAAGATTGCCTGCGACGAGACGATAGAGCTCCTCAAGCACAGTTCTACTTCCGATTCAATGGACTTCGCTAGGGGAAAACTCCAGCTCTCAGTATTCAAAGTTGACGAGGACTCCCCCATCCTCGATATGAATGTAGCCGAATTCACGTCACAATTCTCTTCTGTCAATGCTGAGACCCAATTCAGAATCATTGCAATCTCCCGAAGAGACCAGACTATCATTCCAAGATTCGACACAAGGTTCAAATATTTCGACCATATCTACATTATCTCTACCCGCGAGGGAATGAAAAACGTTATGCGTTTTCTCGGCAAGAGTGATGTCGAGATCAATAGCGCCATGATTCTTGGAGGAGGCCAGATTGGTTCCATGGTAGCTGAAGCCCTTTCCAAGACAGTAGAGGATGTCAAGATTATCGAGATGGACAAAGAGCGCTGCATAGCACTCTCTGAAAAGCTTCCTCAAACGGTCAACATAGTCAATGGGGATGGCCGTAACTCGGATCTCCTGGTCGAGGAATCGATAAAGTCTTATGACGCCTTTATCGCCGTTACCGGAAATGACGAAGCCAATATTCTCGCTTCCGTAGTAGCCAAGAAGTTCGGCGTCGGTCGCGTTATCGCAGAAGTGGAAAATATTGAATATCTGAGGCTTGCCGAGGAAATGGGGGTTGATGCCGTCATCAATAAGAAGCTCCTGACCGCCGGTCGTATTTTCAAGTTCACCCTCTCGGATAAGGTCCGTTTTGTCAAATACATGAACGGCACCGACGCTGAGGTATTGGAATATACCGTCGCTCCCGGCAGCAAGATTACAAGAGAAACACTCAAGGATACCGACTTCCCTTCCAATGCCATTATCGGTGGCGTGATTCGCGGATCCGATGCATTCATTGCAATAGGCAGTACCCATATAGAGCCTTATGACAGGGTTGCTGTCTTCGCCCTTCCTGAAGCAGTCAAGGATGTGGATCGTTTCTTCAAATAGAGTCTGGCGATGGCTTCATATCTCCAGATTGAGAATATCTCCAAATCCTACGGGACGAAGATTCTGTTCGAACATATAGGCTTCAACGTCAATGAGGGCGACAAAATCGCCCTCATCGCTCCCAACGGCACAGGAAAGACCTCCCTTCTAAGGATTCTGGCAGGGAAAGACAAGTCCGACAGCGGAGGGAAAATCCTGTTTCTGAAGGATATAAGAATAGCCTTCCTGGAGCAGGACTACTCGTTTGACCCGGAGAAGACAATCTTCCGTCAGATAATGGATTCTTCCGTTGAATGGACAAAGGACCTCGATAGCGAGCACCTTTTCGCCTATGAAAGAAGGGTTGTCCAGATTCTGACAGATTTCTCTCTCGGAGAGGGAGAAAGACTCATGGGAGACCTCTCGGGAGGAGAGGTAAAAAGAGTTGCAATCACCGAAATGCTTGCCTCTGAGGCCGATTTTTTCATAATGGACGAGCCGACCAACCATCTTGATGTCGACGCCATAGAATACCTTGAGAATATTCTGAAGCGATCACGATGCACTCTCCTCATGGTCACCCATGACCGTTATTTCCTCGACAGGGTCTGCAACATAGTGATGGAGATCGACCACGGAGCCGTCTACACATATAAGGGAGATTACGAGAATTATCTTGAAAAGAGAACCGAGAGAATCGACCTTTACAATGCCGAGACAGACAAAGTGAGGAACGTCCTGAGGAGGGAGCTGGAATGGATGCACAGCACTCCATGCGCTCGTTCCGGGAAAGCAAAATACCGCAAAAACGCCTTCTATGCCCTAAAGGACAGAGCAGAGGACACATACACTGTTAAGAGCGTAGACATGAGCGAGATGACCAGGAAAGGCACCTATCTCGGCAATAAAGTCATAGACTGCAAGGATGTTTCTTTCTATTGGGGCGGGAAATGCTATCTGGACAGGTTCTCCTATAAATTCCAGCGCTACGAAAGGGTCGGAATAGTTGGGAAGAACGCTTCAGGGAAGACCACTTTTCTCAATCTTCTGACCGGAGGATGGGACCCTTCGATGGGCGGAGAGCTGACAGGGACAATTGAAAGAGGAGACTCCCTCATTGTAGGATATTATCACCAGAGCGGGATACAGTTCAAAGAGGATCAGACCGTCCTCGAGACGGTGAACGACACCCACCTACTGTCCATGTTCCTATTCTCCCACGATATGCTTAACACCCCCGTTGCGAGGCTGTCCGGAGGGGAAAAAAGGCGCCTTTATCTTCTGACTATTCTTAAGCAGGAGCCGAATCTTCTCATTCTCGACGAACCGACCAACGATCTCGACATAGTTACCCTCAACATACTGGAAGAGTATCTGATGGAGTATAAAGGAAGCCTGATTATTGTCTCCCATGACCGTCATTTCCTCGACCGGCTTGTAGACCATCTTTTCGTATTCTGCGGAGACGGAGTCGTCAAGGATTTTGTCGGAGGTTATTCCGAATACAGGGAATACATAAAAGAGGTCGACGCTGCCAAAAAGGCATCCCAAAAGGCAATTGAGAAGGCCTCCAAGCCTGATTCCGCTCCTTTGGAAAAGGAGAAGAAAAAGAAGCTTAGCTGGAAAGAAGCGAGAGAATTGGAAGCTCTTGACAAAGAGATTCCCGAGCTTGAAAGCGAGAAGGCCTCAATAGAAGAAAAGCTCTCTTCCGGAACACTTTCCTCTGATGAAATCATAAAGGCCTCGAACCGCTATAGCGAGATCAAGGCCCTCCTCGATGAAAAAGAGCTCCGTTGGCTGGAGCTCTCTGAAATCTGATTTATTCTTTTGCGTAAGATGTCGCGCCGTATCCTCTTGTGAGGTTAAGCACCCTCTCGGGATAATTGGAGATGATTGCATCCACATCGCACTTTATCATTCTCTCAATCTCCTGAGGATCGTCAACCGTCCAAGGGACGACCTTTATTCCCTTTTCATGGGCGAGTTTGACATTCTCCTCCGTTACTCCGGCGTAATTGGGGCTCCACCAGTCAGGAACAAATGAAAGATGGGAGAGGAGTTCCTCAAGATCAGTCTCCTTCTCTGTCAGGTATGAGAGGAAGAGGTCCGGATACTGCTCATGCATATATTCCAAGGCCCTTTCATCGAAGCACTGAACTACTAGACGATCTCCCAGATTCTTAGATAGGAGAAGCGGAATGGCTGTATCCACAAAATCGTGATACTCCGGCCATTTTACACCTTCGCCTTCCTTGGCACTTGTCTTTACCTCGATATTGTATCTCATCGGCGAGACTCCTATCTCAGCTGTATAGCTCTCGATGAAATCGATAAGAGCGGAAGCCAGAGGCTTATGCTCGCGAATCTTCTTTTGCTCGGGGAAGCGAGGATTCTCCTTCAGACCTGTCTCGTACTTGGCCACGGAGTCATAGGGCATGGTATAAATATACTCCCTGGGATCTTTCTTCTTTATCTCAGATCCGTCCGGACGAGTGCAATAATCGGGATGGAAGTAGTTCTCATGCGAAATGATCACCTTTCCGTCGGCAGTAATCTGCATATCCATTTCAAGAGTATTGACGCCGAGTTCGATTGCATGCTGCATCGCCGAGAAAGTATTCTCCGGCATCACTCCAGCACCGCCTCTGTGGGGCTGCACATCGACATAGTCACTCATGTTGAAAGTATACTCCCACTCCCTTCCGAGAGGATTTGTAACCTTGATTCCTACAGTCTTTGCATACTGGGAAGGTATCGCAGCAAAATAATGGATGTTAAGACGAGGTTTCTTGTACTGGGAGACGCTCTTTTTTCTAGGAGCGAAAACAGCGTTGATCTCTTTAATGTAAGTAGGAGAGACATCAGCAACAGGTGCAAGCTCACCCATAAGGGCGCCGTCCTGGTACCATTCTACTGTCCAACCCTCATCATAATCCCAGACATTGGCTACAAGGGCATTCGGATACCTTGGAGACTGGCCGAGATCGATGAATTCTACCTGATAATCGTCCGGATAATCTACATTATGCCAGGACCAAGTCAGATAATTACCGACATTGTTGAATATCTCGTATCCTCGAGGGGTTCCGTCGTTGCAGATCTTGGTATCCCACCACGCTCCGCAAAGGCTTGCGGCGTTGTGCTCGTGGATATTGTCAGCATAAGTAAAATTATTCTGAATATGGGTATGTCCGGAAAGGAAGTCCACATCGTAGTCTTTAACCACTTCGAGCATCCTGTCAGCATTGACAATATACTTGTCTGTCCACCAGTGGTACAGAGGACTATGCTGCCCGATAAAAATATGCGTTCCGGAAGGAATATATCTAAGAAGACCTTCCAGCCAGTCGAGAGTCGAATCTTTATAGCCCTCCTTATACTTTCCGCTCTTGGAAGGATCGCCAATTCCATTGCCTGTGAAGATAATATCTTCCAGTCCGACGACAAGGTCATTACCAAGGAAGAAAGCATAATTGACAGGTCCAAAGGCCTCCCTGTAGGCCTCTGATGCTTCTTCTCCCCCTTTGTCCTGGATAAAGTCGTGATTACCGATGACATTGTAAACGGGAATACCCAGTTGAGACATTGCCGCCTTATAGTCAGGGAAGACTTCCGTAAGATTCCATCCGAGATCCCCGAGGCAAATTGCAACGGTATTACGCTCCTTGCTATATTTTGCGGCCTGCTCGATAAGGTCCTTCAGGGGTTCTGCAGAGAATTTCTCAAAATGGTCATACCCACCTTGAACCGACTTCATCTGGGGATCCGAGATCGAGAAGAGGGTATAATCAGATGAAGGAGAGGTAGCCTGAAGATCGAAATTGTATTTCGAGGACTCAGTGAGCTTCTGATAGAATTCGGTAGTCCCGGAAGAGTAATCGGCAACGAAGCCGGAAGGGGTTACCAAATAGACAAAATTAGCAGCAGGATCAACTTCAAGCGAATACTTCCCCCTGGAATTGGTCTGCGTGAAATTCTTTCCATCGGTTACAATCACACCGGAAAGCGCCTTGCCTTCTCCGGTCACCTTTCCCTTTACCTTTCGCGCCTCAGATGTTGAAGCAACGGTAAGGAATGCGAGAAGAATGATGAGAAATTTTTTCATATTAGACTTTTTATGATAGAATCACGTAAATATAAACAATATTTTCCTAATAAAGCCCTTTCAGTATCGATAGATCGAAATCTCCGAATATTTCCCTTGTCTTCGAGAGAGCCTGGTCTTTGACCGACGGAGTAATACACTTTATAACGGTAAAAATCGCCCATGTCAAGGCGGCGAGATCATCTGTGTATCCGGCGACGGGTATAAAATCCGGAATAAGGTCGAGGGGAAGAATCAGATACCCGAGTGCCCCGAGAATTTTTGTGCGGTCCTTCTTGGGCGTCATCGGGTCTTTTACCACATAATAGAGAAGCAGGGCGGCATATACCACCTTTATTCCCGCTTTGGTGCCGAACACTTTGATTTTATTCCAGAAATCATTCTCTGAATACTGTCCGGAATACTTTTCATATCCCTGATCATCCGGTTCTTGTACGTATCTTTCGTTTTCCATTGCTTATATGATTAGCCGTTGTATTTATGCATAAATCGAGCCTGTTTTGTGAATTTAAGAATAACCTATCAAAACGGGTTCTGGGGAGGGGCAAAATCGTAGAAGGTCTTATAAGGGAACTTTCTGGGAGCGCCCGGCTTGTCAGGATAGAAATCAGCCATCTCATCTACTCTGGCTTTGAGCGGACGAAGTTGCTCCTGAAGCTCGGAAGAAGCATCGGCCCACATAAGGGGATGAGTAAACTCAGGATCCGTTCTATAATTGTAGATACGTCCATCCCAGAAATAAGCGTATGTATCATCCATGGCATAGCGGGAAGCCTTCGGGGAAGGGGTTGTAGGCCAAAGAGGATTGAAATGGACAAGGACCAGATCCTTTTTATTAGGTTCATTTCCACATAGCTCCGGATACAGACTGACTCCGTCAAGATCCCAATCCTCAGGTATTTCCACACCTGCAATATCGGCAATTGTAGGAAGAATGTCCGTAAGGTCCGCAAGATGGTCGGCCCTCCTTCCCTTGAGCCTGTCGCCCCAGCAGATAATCATGGGGACATGGGTCCCGATATAAGTCGGCTCACCTTTTCCTCCGCGGACTTCCTTTCCGTCAGAGGTCTTGGAAAGAATCCTCGTAGATGTGCCGTTATCGGAGGCGAAAATGAAGATTGTGTTGTCCCAGACGCCTTTATCCTTCAGGTGCTGAACCATTTGGCCGACCTGCTTGTCAAGATATTTTACCATGTACTTAAAATACGAGGTGTCGGCCCCATGAATGAAACGGGAATCATAATTATGGTCCCAGTCCCAGTCATCAGGAGTTGTAGTATGGGGAGTATGGACAAGAGGTTCGGTATAATAGAGAAGGAACGGCTTTCCGGACGCCGCCTTGCGGTCGATATAGTCGAAAGCATAGTCCTGCATGGCGTCGGGGCCATAAATAGCGAAATCATAACGCTCGCCATTATTGTCCCACATGCTGTTCGCATAGCGGTCAGTCTGCCACTCCCCTCTCGATTCGAGATACATTTCTATCTGAGAGCAGAAGAACTCGTCGAATCCGCATATCGGGAGCATCGCCCTGTCTCGTCCCAGTTGCCATTTTCCGACAATCGCAGTCTCGTAACCACCTTCTTTTGCAACCTGGGCGAATGTGTGTTCGTCCTGGTTCATATAGCCGAAATTGACATAATTGCGGTCATTGTAAAGGCCGGTCATCACCTGGACGCGACTGGGAGATGAAAGGGGCTGGGCATTCATGTTGGAATACAAAATGCCCTGCCTGGCAAGAGAGTCTATGAAAGGCGTCTCGTACTCAACTCCTCCATAGCATCCAAAGCACTCGGCCCCGATGTCGTCAGCAAAGAAAAAGACAATATTAGGCTTCTGCTGTTTCGGAGCGGAACATCCCGCCAAAGCGGCAAGGGTGCCGACTCCGGCACCAATTTTTTTCAGATTATTCATTGCGTTTTTTCAGTTTTGCTGTAATATCAGGATCATAGTAATCTCCGACGAGAGAGTGGAAAGAGGTTTTCATCGCCTCGAGCTTTTCGGGCTCGGCAGATGCCAAATCCCTATCCTGATGGGGGTCTTCGGCGAGATTGAAAAGGGCATATTCACTTAAATTACCAAGCTCCGTACCTGTATCCGGACGAACCTTTCGTCCATTATATGGAGGAATAAGAATCCATGGGCCCTCTTTCAAGGCAAGGTGGCTTTTAGCTTCAAGAATAAGGTTGTCGCGACCTTTCTTGGATTTTCCGAGAAAGGCTTTCGATAAGTTCTTGCTATCTATGTCGGTCGGGACGTCGGCACCTGCGATGTTTCCAAACGAAGCGAAGAAATCAAGCTGGGACAGGAATGCGTCAGATACCTGACTCTTTGTATGTCCTTTCCAATAAACAATCATAGGAATATGCGTCCCACCATCATAAGCGCTGTATTTTCCACCGCGGAAAATGCCGGCAGGGGTATGATCGGCTACCAGGGAGTCTGCAAGATCATTGTATCCATCCTGAAGGACCGGACCGTTGTCTGATGTGAATATTACAATAGTATTATCGAGGATTCCTTTTGAATCCAGATAGCGAATCACCTCTCCGACACACCAATCCGCCTCTACGATAGCATCCCCTCGGGTCCCGAACGGGGTTGACCCGAGGAATCTGTTATTTGGAAGGCGCGGAACATGAGGCTCATGGAGCCCGTAATAGAGGAAGAACGGCTTACCGCGGTTCTCATCGATGTATTTCTTTACTTTCTGAGCAAAGTAGTCTGCCATCTCCTCGTCATTCCAAAGCGCTTTCTTTCCCCCTCTCATGTAACCGATTCGCGGGACTCCATTCACGATCGAGCAGTTGTGCCCATGATGCCATGTCAGCCGCAGCATCTCCGGATTTGTAAGGGCAGTCGGTTCACCATCAAAATTGTGCTTGTAATCGACCTCGATAGGATCGTCTGGGTCTAGGCCTAGGACATTTCCATTCTCTACATAAACAGTAGGAACCCTGTCGTTTGTTGCTGCAATAAGGCAGCTATAGTCAAAACCGATGTCGTTTGCGCAAGGAGAGATATGCTCGTTCCAGTTGATATTTCCCCTACCCATACCGAGATGCCATTTACCGATTGCGGCAGTTGAGTATCCTGCGGATTGAAGTGCCTTCGGGAGGGTCGGTATATCTGTCGGAATTATCAGAGGAGCATCGCCCGGTAGAATCCTGGCCTCAGGGTTGGTCCATGGATAGAGGCCGGTAAACATAGCATATCGGCTTGGAGTAGAAGTAGCACTGGTAGCATAAGCATTCGTGAACCTGACTCCCATTGAAGCAAGGGAGTCGATATTGGGGGTATGTATCTTGCCCATCCCATAGCAACTGACATCTCCGATACCAAGGTCATCCGCAACGATAAGCAAGATATTTGGTTTCTCCGTCTGCTTGGCACAAGATCCGACCGCAGTCGCTACTGCTCCAATGCCTGCTGCCACTTTCAGAAAAGGTTTCATAATAATGTGATTAGATCCTTACAAACTTAACAATTTTCAGAAATATAAAAAAGAGACCGGCCGATAATTTCTTACCGGTCGGTCTCTGGTATTGAAGTGCTTACTTATTTAAATAATTGTCAGTGGTGAACGCCTTCGGCCTTGTCATTGTCTCAGTGGAGACGTTTCCGAAGCGATCCGTCACCTTGATAGAGAGCGTAGACGTTTCTGACGATGCTCTCACCTTGAAGAAATGGGTGAAAGAATCTGTACAGAAGCTGGGGCTTTTGGATGTCGACATTCTCTTTGCAGTCAAAGCTATGACATGAAGGGGGTCATATGCCCATACAGGAATGACTTCCAACTCTTTTCCGTCTTCAGTAACGGATATTTTCCATGTTGGATCATAGTTCCAGACGTTGATAAGGACATCATTCACTGCATAACCGCTATAGGATGTCACATATTTCTGGAAATTGCTATTGTCGTTAGCAATGGACATTGTGACATTTTTCTTTACCTCGTTCATGTCATACGAACGGAACTGATAGCTTATCGGCCATGTAGAAGACTTATACTGCCAAGTCATATCGGTACCGTTAACCTTAAGGATAGTATATCCGCCCGGAGCCCCGTCAGTGGAGACATGGACTCCGGGAGTAAGCTTGCCGCTCCACCACCATGCGGCACAAACGGCTCCGGCATTGTGCTCAAAATATCCGCCTTTTTCCATATTGTCATAATTGAAGGTCTTATGAGTATGGGCGGTAAACGCATGGACCTTATAGTCTTTCAGGGCGGCAAGAAGGGCGTCTGTGTTAGCCTCTCCGGTTGCGTTCGCACCGGACATTCCGGCATACCAGCCCTTTGAGTTCGGACGCATTATCGGAGCATGGGTGGAGAGAATAATAGTGGAGCCCTTCGGAACATAAGCGAGGTCTTTTCTCAGCCAGTCCATCTGGTTCTTGGTGATGTCGCAGACATACTCTCCTCTCGCGTCAGATCCCGTACCCACATTGTTGTAGTCGATATCGTCTAGCACGATTCCATGGATCTTTCCTAGATTATATGAATAATAAGTAGGACCGACATCGCGTATGTAACGGAATTCTTTCTTGAAATCGCCCGCTTCATTCATATCGTTGTCATGATTTCCCATGGTATGGAAGAAGAGGATATTCTTGAAGTACTTATTGGTCTCCAGAAGATAATTCGGGAAAGTGAAGTTATTGTCATACCAATATAGATCCCATGTCATATCACCGAGGGTCAGGCAGTATTTCTTTCCGGAAGTGGCATTAATCTCATCGACGCAATCCATAGCGACCTCCTTGTACTGATTGAGGTCATTGTTGCGGTTGGCAAGATGCATATCGCCAAGGATGAAGAAAGTAAAGTCCTGATTGTCCGCTTTAATTAAGGTGAAATCTCTTCTATCCACCTGCGAGATTGAAGAGGATACGGCAGAATGGAACTCAGGAAGAATACCGTCGGAAGGGACCTCGTATCCGCTCGGTATAGTCATGAATACATATCCCTGCTGCTTCTTGGACTGGATCTGGTATACACCTTTATCGTCGGTTGTGACCACTTCGTAACCATCCGATACGACAACCCCCGGGACCCCGACTCCGTCGCATGTTATAAGGCCATAAATATTTGTACCTTCATTGATGTTGATATCAAGAGGCTTAATAATCGAAAGTTCTGTCTTACCGACATATTTATTGACACCACCGGACTGAATGTAGACAGTATAGCTGCCACCGACAATACCTGAAGGGAGTTCGAAATCCAATGAGTTTGAACTCACTGAAAGAATCTTGCACTCGTAGTCATTCTGGGAGGCGGACCTGAATATAATCTTGTCGGAAGTAGAAGCGCCAGTAAAGGCAAGAAGACGGAAGGACACGGGATCCCCCTCCTGTGCCTCAATCTTCGCCGGTACAACTATATTGGAGGTTATAATGCTATTGACAGGTTCCTTGGTTTCAGGCTCCTTCCCGCATGAGAATGCCAGAATAAGCGAGAAGATGATAAAAAAACACTGTTTTGTTATTTTCATATTGAGCTATTCTTGAGTAAGACGTTTTTCACTGGGGATAAGAAGGGCGCAGAGAACGACACCGATCAGAGATCCGATTGCGACAGAGAGCATTGCGGCATCCCAGCTGCTGCTGTTGGCGATTCCGCCGACAACAATCTTGGAGCATACGGCATCACCGAGAAGGTAACCGAACAGGCCGACGAAACCGGCTGCAGTTCCGGCAGCATTCTTCGGAACCAGATTGAGGGCCTGAACGCCGGTGAGGGCGACAGGGCCATAAATAAAGAAGCCTATCATGCAAAGAGCCACATACACGAGCACCTTTTGGGTTCCGGGCTCAGCCTGGATTATACCGGCGCCCACCATCCAGTACAAGAGGACTCCAAGGCCGCAAAGGAGCATGCAGATGACATTCATCGGGGCGCAGCGTCCCTTGAAGATTTTCGAAGTTGCCCAGCCGCAGGCTATCGTACCAACGGCGCCGACGATATTGTGGACGGAGAAGGCTACCTTACTCTCGGCGGCGGTCATGATTCCCTTGGCCTGGAGATATGTCGGGGCCCAGTCGCCGATGCCATAGCGTACCATGTAGACAGCGACATTAGAGATGGCAACGATCCAAAGAAGCTTATTCTTCAGGACATAATCTACAAACAGCACTTTGAAAGGAAGCTTCTCTCCCGCCGCACCCTTGGACTTGACTCCGCTATGATCGTTGCGCCAATCTCCAACAGCGGGAAGGCCGCATGATTCCGGAGTATCGCGGATGGCCCACCAGCAGAACAGAGCTATAACGAGGGCTATGAGGGCCGGGAAAACAAAATTACCGCGCCAGGACTGTCCAACACCTAGATCCGCCGCAAGAGCGACACCTGCAATCGCAAGGAATCCAAGTGAGAAACTGCCGATGGTATGAGATACGTTCCAGATACTCATCTTGAAACTACGCTCGTTCTGGCTGAACCAGTGCGCCATGATACGGCCGCATGGAGGCCAGCCGAAACCGCTGAGCCACCCGACAAGGAGCATCATGACAAAAATAATAGCGGTATTGACAGCAGTATTGGTTCCGAACGGGATCAAGCCGACTGACATCATCACTAAAGCGGAAAGGACAAGGCCGACACATAGGAATTTTCTAGCATCGGAGCGATCCGAAACGCTGCCCATCACGAATTTACTGAAGGCATAAGCTATGGAAACCGCAGACATCGCGAGACCCACCTTACCGGCATCGAGGATGCCGTCCGCAATCATATCCGGAGCTGCAAGAGAGAGGTTTTTTCTCACTAAATAATAGGCCGCGTACCCGAAGAATGCGCCAAGGAAGACCTTTAGTCTCATGGATTTATAGGTCTTGTCTACTTTTTCCTCAGAGATCAGTGGTTTAGGCTGAGGAGGATCCAAAAATCTTGACATAATATGCTATTAGTTTTAACAGTTAAATCAATTTACAATTAACAAATTTAGGCAATCCGACGCAAAATACAAAATCTTTTGCCTCCAACGCCGTTTTCTGACAGTTTGTCAGTTTCGTAAAATGGCAGTAAATTTGCAAACTCAAATGACCGGAAAAAATGGCATATACTATGGCAGAACATAAAGAAAACAAAAAATCGGAAAATTTCGAAAAGAAATTCAAAGAGGCTGAAAAGGCTCTTGAGAAAGCCGAAAAATCGCTTCAGGAAGCTCAGAAGGCTCAAGAAGAGGCCGAAAAGGCGAAGGAAGAAGCGCTAGGTAAGGCGGAAGCCAACAAAAACGATTATCTGAGGTTGATGGCAGAGTTTGACACTTTCCGCCGTAGAAGTGCAGAAGAGAAGCTGGAGCTCACAAAGTCAGCCTCTGCCGATACGATAAAAGGGTTGCTCCCTGTCCTGGACGACTGTGAGATTGCTCTCAAGCAGCTTTCGGACATCGAAGGCAGCGAGGACGCAGTAGAAGGCATCAGTCTTATACTTAATAAATTGACATCATACCTAAAGACCAAGGGGCTCGAAAAGATAGAAGCCAAAGGAAAGGATTTCGATACCGAATTCCATGAGGCTGTCACAATGTTTCCCGCCCCGTCCGAAGACCTCAAAGGAAAAGTCATAGATGTCGCCCAGAACGGCTACACCCTAGGCGGAAAGGTCCTCAGATATGCAAAAGTGATAGTAGGAGCATAAGCGAATATGGCACAGAAAAGAGATTATTACGAGGTTCTCGGGGTCCAGAAGACCGCCTCTGCCGATGAGATAAAGTCGGCGTACCGTAAGCTTGCCATGAAGTGGCATCCTGACAGGTGGGTCAGCGGGACCGATGCGGAGAAGAAGACCGCAGAAGAGAACTTCAAAGAGGCCGCTGAAGCATATTCTGTGCTTAGCGACCCAGACAAGAGGGCACGCTACGACCAGTTCGGATTCGCGGGAACTGAGTCTATGGGCGGCGGTGCCGGAGGATTCCAGGACTTCGACCTCAACGATATCCTGCGTCAGGTATTCGGAGAAGGTGGATTCTCGTTCGGCGGCGGCTTCGGTGATATCTTCGGCCGTTTTGCGGGCGGCGGCGATTCATCATCCGCTACAAGGCAATCCCGGGGAAGGGATATCAGGACCAGTGTCCGCCTTACTCTGGAAGAGATAGCAACCGGCTGCACAAAAGAAGTTTCCATCGAGCGAAACCGTCCATGCCCGGACTGCGGCGGAAAAGGAGCAAGGAGTTCTTCGGATATCAAGACTTGCCCTTCATGTAACGGCTCCGGCTACACCCAGCAGGTTGTCAACTCCCTCTTTGGAAGGACAGTGACAAGAAGCGTCTGCTCCCGCTGCGGCGGCGAAGGCAGCATTATTTCCAATCCATGCCGCCGTTGCAACGGTACCGGCCTTGAGAGGAAGAGAGAGACTGTCAAGGTCACCATCCCCGCAGGTGTCGAGGACGGAATGCAGATAAAGATAACCGGAGAGGGCCATTCAGCGATGCGAGGCGGCACGAACGGGGACCTTCTTCTGGTAATAAACGAAATTCCTCACGCAACTCTTCGACGCGACGGGCAGAACCTCTTCTATACCAAGATTATATCTGTAATGGATGCAATGCTCGGTTGCGAGATTTCTGTTCCCTGTCTGGATGGAAATTATAAAGTTAAGATAGATCCAGGGACACAGTCAGGAGCAGTTGTCAAACTTCGGAACAAAGGGCTCCCCGCAATCAAGGGATACGGAAGCGGGACCGGCGATCTATATGTAAAGATACTGGTTTGGATTCCTCACAGACTATCAAAGAACGAAAAGGATCAACTCGAGGCAATGAAGTATTCCAATTCATTCACTCCTGATCCAACGAGAGAAGATAAAGCCATTTTCGACAAAGAGAAGAATATTTTTTAGGGAAAACATTTGTAAAATGAAAAATTCTTTCTAATTTTGCAGTCCCAAAAAATAAGCAACCTCTTACTATAAGAACAGCATAAAGCAAGTAACGTTGCGCTTAAAGATTGAAAGAAAATGGATTTGATTAAAATTGCACAGGAAGCTTTACAGTCAGGAAAGGCAGCTTCATTCCCTGAGTTCAAGGCGGGAGACACAATCACCGTTACCCTCAGGATCAAGGAAGGCGACAAGGAGAGACTCCAGAAATTCAGAGGTGTCGTCATTCAGATGAAAGGACAGGATCCTTATACAAGGACATTCACTGTCCGCAAGGTCTCCGGCGGTATCGGAGTCGAGAGGATTTTCCCCTTCCAGTCTCCGTTTATCGACAGCATCGAGGTCAACAAGGTCGGTAAGGTCCGTCGCGCACGTATCTTCTACCTCCGCAACCTCTCCGGTAAGAAGGCTCGTATCAAGGAGAAGCCTTTCGTAAAGCAGAGTGCAGAATAATAAAGATTGCCAAGAGGCATCTTACCTGGCGCGTTAGCTCAGCTGAATAGAGCATTTGACTACGGATCAAAAGGTCATAGGTTTGAATCCTATACGCGTCACAAAAAGGTCGACTAACGTCGGCCTTTTTTGTATCCGCCCTGGTCTCTTGCACCACGCCGAGAGACGAATGGTATTGATTTCCCGAGAAAAGTTCTTATCTTAGCAACAGACAACTCGAGGATCTTATGCTTAAAAAAATCAGAGTGGCTCTTGCAGCCATATTTTTCGTCGGGATTACTCTCCTGTTTCTCGATATAACCGGAGTCCTCCACCTCTATCTCGGGTGGATGGCAAAGATTCAGTTTCTGCCTGCTGTACTGGCTCTCAACTTTGCAGTAGTAGCCGCCCTGGCTCTCGTGACTCTTCTTTTCGGAAGGGTCTACTGCTCAGTTATTTGTCCTTTAGGAATAATGCAGGACATCTCCTCTCACCTCAGTGGGATGAGAAAAGGGAAAAAGATGCGTTTCCGCCCGAAAAAGGAAAATAAATGGCTACGATACGGGATGCTTGGAATATTTATCATCGCTCTTATCGCCGGGATTCATGCCCTGGTCGCCCTTCTGGCTCCCTACAGCACTTATGGAAGAATCGTCCAGAATCTCTTCCAACCTCTTTATATTCTCTGCAACAACCTTTTCGCATCTATCGCTGAGAGAGCCGGAAGCTATGCTTTTTACGAAAAAGAAGTCTGGATCAAGAGCCTTCCAACCTTCATCATTGCCGTGGTTATGTTTCTTCTTATCGTCTTTCTCTCATGGAAGGATGGAAGGACATGGTGTAACTCCATCTGCCCTGTCGGCACCACACTCAGCTTCCTTTCGAGATTCGCAATGTTCCGTCCGATAATAGATACGGAAAAATGCAAAGATTGCCACGCCTGCGAAAGAAAGTGCAAGGCCTCTTGCATAGACATAGAAAGCCACAAAATAGACTATAGCCGCTGCGTCGACTGCTTTAACTGTATCGACAACTGCAAATTCGACGCTCTTCACTATCAATACGCATGGGGAAAGAGTTCTACCAAGAAAGACAACGAGAGTAAGCCGGAAAGCAGAAGGGCTTTTATCGCCACGACTGTGGCAATGACAGCCGGAGCAAGCCTTGCCAGAGCTCAGGAAAAGGTGGACGGCGGATATGCAGAGATTATTGATAAGAAAAAGCCCAAAAGACAGACTCCCATTGTTCCCCCGGGAGCAAAAAGCCTGAAAAACCTTTCTTCTCATTGCACTGCATGTCAGTTGTGCGTCGCTGAATGTCCGAACGATGTCCTGAGACCATCCACTGACCTTTCGAGGCTGATGCAGCCGGAATCATCTTACGAGAGAGGCTACTGCCGTCCTGAATGCACAAGATGCTCCGAAGTCTGCCCGACAGGAGCCATCCTTCGCCTTTCGGCAGAAGATAAATCATCCACTCAGATCGGTCACGCCGTAACAATCCGGGAGAACTGCATCCCCGTCACCGACGGAGTGAGCTGCGGCAACTGTGCAAGGCATTGCCCTGTCGGTGCCATAATCATGGTTCCCCTCGATCCCGAAGATCCTGACTCACTCAAGATACCTTCCGTCAACGAGGAGAGGTGCATAGGCTGCGGAGCCTGCGAAAATCTCTGTCCCTCAAGACCTTTCAGTGCCATTTATGTAGAAGGACACAGCGTCCATAGAACAGTCTGAGCCATGGAAAAGAACATTACAAGAAGAGACTTTCTGAAAAAGTCAGCCGCCGCCGGAGCGGCAATATCTACTGTAGCAGCATGCAATGAGGCAGTCACAAAGACCCCGGCAAATCCAGGGACGGGAGAGATGACATACCGCCATCTTGGCAAGGATAAAGTCTCCCTCCTCGGATATGGATGCATGAGGTGGCCTTTTACCAAGAATGAGAAGGGCGAAGATGTCGTCGACCAGGAGCAGGTGAATGCACTCGTAGACTACGCCATCGCTCACGGGGTCAACTATTTCGACACAGCTCCCGTCTACTGCCGCGGCCTTTCCGAAGAGTCAACCGGAATCGCACTGAGGCGGCATCCGAGAGACAGTTATTTCATAGCCACGAAGATGTCCACATTCGGACGTGAGCTTGGCGACAAGCAGTATGAAAAGTCTCTCGAGATGTACGAGAATTCCTTCAAGAAACTCGGAGTAGACACTATTGACTACTATCTGATCCACGCAGTCGGCGGCGGCGGACTGGAGAAACTGCACCGGAACTTCCTGGATATAGGGCTTTTGGAATATTTCATGGGAGAAAGGGAGAAAGGGCGCATACGTAACCTTGGATTCTCCTTCCATGGAGATCAGGCGGTGTTCGACTATCTCCTCTCCATCCATGACAAGGTACATTGGGACTTTGTCCAGATACAGATGAACTACGCAGACTGGTCGCACGCCAAAGAAGGGAGGAATGTCAATGCCAAGTACCTCTATGAGGAACTTGCAAAAAGAGACATCCCCGCAGTGATTATGGAACCCCTGCTTGGAGGTCGCCTTGCGAACCTTCCCGCCCCACTTACGGAGCGACTGAAGGCCGCCCGTCCTGACGAGAGCATCGCTTCATGGGCATTCCGCTTCACAGCCACATTCCCGGATGTGATGTGCCTTCTCAGCGGCATGACATATCAGGAGCATCTGGAAGACAATCTGAAAACTTTCTGTCCTCTCGACCCCGTAACAGAGAAAGAAAAAGCAATGCTCGAGGAGATTGCAGACATACTCTTTGATTACCCTATGGTGGATTGCACCGCATGCCAGTACTGTATGCCGTGTCCATATGGAATCGACATCCCCGGAATCTTCTCCCACTACAATAAATGCATTACCGAAGGGACTATCGCCACTGACTCTCAGTCAGAAGGTTACAAAAAGGCCAGAAGGGCATTTCTCATAGGCTACGACAGGAGTGTTCCAAAGCTTCGTCAAGCTGCGCATTGTATAAATTGCGGACAATGCATGCCGCACTGCCCGCAAGGTATCAAGATTCCTGGAGAGCTCAGGCGAATAGACGCCTACGTAGAGAAACTCAAGCAGGATAAACTATAAGCTTCCAATAAAAGTCCGCATCCGCTCAACCTTGGAAAGGGCGCTCTTAAAGAGGGCGACCTGGGTGCGGGTACGCACCAGGTTGTGCTCGGGATATTTAATCTTGTAGTAGGTATCCCCGTTGATATAGTCGGCAAAGAAGCGGACGGCCTGCATATAAGGGAAAAGGAGGGCCCCATAAGGTAGATTTTCCTTCTCAATGGGAGTCAGGAAAACCGAAGCAGACTCAATGTAACCTCTGGAGAAAGCCTCGAATATATCCATCCTGAAATCTACGGCAGCCGTATCCGGGTCATCCTCGGCGACAGTATTTGCCGCAGTGCGAAGGAAGTCGCCGAAATCAGAGAAGACAAAACTCGGCATCACAGTATCGAGATCTATAACGCAAAGAACCTGTCCAGAGGCATCAAAGAGCATATTGTTGACCTTTGTGTCGCAGTGGCATATTCTCTTCGGCAGCTTTCCCTCACGATACATCCTCTCCGCCTTGCACATTTCTTTATCATACTTGAGAAGCTCGGAGAGAATCTCCTGCACCTCCCCTTCAGCCATCCTCCCGACCCTGTCGGCTGCAACGGCTTCCTTTAGCTGGCGGGAACGGAGTTCCATATTATGAAAGTCAGGAATAGGCTCTCCAAGCTTGTCCGGGATATCAGCGAGCATAGCTTCAAACTGCCCGAATGCTTTGCCAGCAAAATAAGAATACTCCGGATTCACTGTCTCGTATGTATAAGCATCGGGAATAAAGACTGACACCCTCCAGTACTTTTGGGAATCGAAGTAATAAGTTTTAGGAGAATCCTTCAAGGGAATAAACTCAAGCACTTTCCTGGTAATATCTTTCTCTCCTTCCGCGAGAAGCTTCTTCCGAATATGGCGGGTAACGGCCTCGATATTGGACTGAAGAAGGTCGACGTCGGTAAAAATGGCGTTATTGATTCTTTGAAGCACATAATCAGGGAAAGAATCTCCAGTAGTAACTTTATATGTATCATTGATAAGACCGTTACCGAGAGGTTCAACAGAAATAACGTCGCCTTTAAGAGCAAAATGTGAGAGGATATTCGAAAGATTGTCCATTGTGATTTTTTTTGTTATAGCCGTGTAAATATAACCATTTTTTCTATTTTTGTAACAGAAAACAACTTCATATCTGAAATGGCTGACATTTTGAAACCTCTCGGGACCTTTAAATTTTGGAAAGAACTCGTTATCATGACTCTCGGTATGCTCATCGGAGCCGCTGCAGTCTATTATTTCCTGATCCCCAGTAAGCTTATTATCGGGAGCATTTCCGGTCTTTCTATCGTCATAAGCGAACTGCTTCTTAAGATTGGCCTTACCGTAAAAGTTTCGTGGATTGTTACTGCCATAAATGCAATACTCCTGATTATGGCCTGGTTCCTAATCGGTCATGAATTCGGGGCCAAAACTGTCTATACTGCTCTTATACTCGGTCCCCTTATGGACTTTTGGGAGGCTGTGCTCCCCTATGATAAATTAGGGTTGGTCCCCGGCGAATCCTTTATGGGAGATCCATGGATGGACCTTCTCTGCTTTATCCTAATGCTAAGTATTGCACAGGCAATTCTTTTCAGAATCAACGCTTCTACAGGAGGACTGGATATCCTGGCAAAAATGGTGAACAAATATTTCCATTTCGATATCGGCATGTCAGTTACCATAGCGGGAGCGATTATTTGCTGCACAGCGTTTGCTATCAACCCATTCCGCCTGGTTATCCTAGGCCTCATAGGAACATGGCTCAACGGCATCACAGTAGATTATTTCACAGCCAGTCTGAATCGAAGGAAACGCGTCTGCATCGTCACCGGCGATTGGGATAAAGTAAGGGAATATATTGTGGTTAAACTGAAAAGAGGCTGCTCCATCTACGATATGGAAGGAGGCTATTCCGGCGAAAAGCACAGAGAAATCCAGACTCTCCTTACCCAGGATGAATTTGCTGATTTGATGAATTACATGAAAACCAACAATATCAATTCTTTCACCACGGCCGGCAATGTCAGCGAAATCTACGGAATGTGGCGGGAGCGCCATTAAAGTTATTGAGACATGGCAAAAATAGAGAACACCTCTGAGGAAAGGATAGAACAGCTCGTCCAAAGACAAAGAGAGTTCTTCTCCTCCGGAAAGACAAGAAGCATCCCTTTTAGGAAAGAGATGCTCCACCGGTTTGAAAACGGGCTCAGAAAATGGGAAAAGCCTCTTACAGATGCCCTCTGGAAGGATCTTCATAAATCCTATGAAGAAGCCTTCATGACCGAAATAGGCCTTGTCTACAGCGAGATTTCCGATGCAATAAAGCATATCGGGAAATGGGCGAAGAAAAAGAAAAAGCCCACTCCGCTGACCGGGAAACCGTCATCGAGCTATATAGTTCGTGAGCCACTCGGATGCACTCTCATCGTCTCGCCATGGAACTACCCTGTCCAGCTGCTTCTCAATCCGCTCGTAGGAGCTATTGCTGCGGGGTGCACTGCCATTTTGAAACCTTCTCCCTATGTCGCCGAAGTCTCGTTTACGCTGGAAAAGTTTATCGAAGACACCTTCCCTGAGGAATACGTAGCCGTTGTTCAGGGAAATAGGATTGTCAACGGGCAGTTGTTCTCTCACCGTTATGACCTCGTCTTCCTTACCGGCAGTCCTTCGCTTGGAAAGATTGCAATGGAAGCTCAGGCAAAGTTCCTCACACCAATGGTACTCGAACTGGGAGGCAAGAGTCCATGCATAGTGGACAAGGATGCGGACGTCAAGATTGCAGCCAGAAGAATCGCGTGGGGAAAGAGCCTCAACTCCGGACAGACCTGCATCGCTCCCGACTATCTTTTCCTCCATAAAGAAGTGAAAGACAAGTTCATAGAGGCTTTCAAGGAAGAAATTGCCAGACTATATCCAGATGGCACCGAAAACAGCAATTTCTATGTCCATATAGTAAAGGACTCAGCTTTTGAAAGAATAGTCAGTTACTTAAAGGACGGGGACATAGTATGCGGAGGGCGGTATGACGCATCTTCGAGATGGATCGAGCCGACTCTTCTCGACAATGTCTCTCCAGAAGCACCGGTAATGCAGGAAGAGATATTCGGCCCCGTGTTCCCTATCATGGAATTTACTGACACAGAGGAAGTTGTCAGCTTTGTCAACGGACGGGAAAAGCCACTTGCCTTCTACTATTTCGGGAAGCCGTCTGTCGGCTGGGACCTGATCTCCAAGACCAGCTCCGGCGGAGCCTGCATCAATGATACAATTATGCACATAACCAACAGCAACATCCCCTTCGGAGGAGTCGGCAACTCCGGCATGGGCTCTTATCATTCTGAACGCAGCTTCCTGGCTTTCTCCCACGAAAGATCGGTCCTTGTAAGCCCTACATGGATTGACCTCAACTTCCGTTACATGCCATACAAGATGTTCAACCTCGTAAAGAAAATGCTCGGAGGGAAATAATTGATGGGAAAGAATTGGTACGCCCTGAAAGTGTTTTTCAACAAAGTCTTCGAGGCAGAAGCCGGCCTCGAAGAAATGGGGATTGAGACCTATTTTCCTGTCAGTTTGAAAGAGGTAAAAGGGGATGAATTCTTCCGGATAAAAAAGAGGCTTTCGACCCCGGACAGCTCTAGAAACGACAATAAGTACATTTGCGAAGGGCCCCGAATCTTCAAAAGGGCACCTGTGGTCAATTCTTTGGTCTTTTTCAGGACAGAGCCCAAAAATGTCTCCTCCGTGTCGGAAATGATAAGAGGGAGGGGGTTTGTCTACATGAACGCTGAAAGGCAAAAGCCTGCAATTATTCCTGACAGACAAATGGAGATGTTCAGGATGGTTTCTTCATCCGGAGCCGACGGACTCGAGTTCTTCTCGGAGAAGAGCATTGTCAGCTATGCCAAGGGAGACAGGGTGAGAGTCACGATGGACGGTCCTCTCAAAGGAGCGGAGGGCTATATAAAAAGAATAAAGAAGGACAGGAGACTTCTCGTTGCAATCGAAGGTTTCATCGCTGTCGCAACCGCTCATATCCCCCCGGAATACCTCGAGAAAGTCCAAGAGTAATTACTTTCTCATCCTCGCCCAGGGAATCACCCCTGCGGGAGCTTTTTCCTCATTGAGGAGGTCTTTCATGAAATCCATATACGGAGCAACATGGGAATAGAACATCTTATACCCCGTACATAAGGCGTTGAGCCCCGTTTCCCCTGCCTCAGTGCTGTTAAACCTGTGTTTCGGGCATTCTCCATGGCAGGTGAAAAGCCACTCGCACCTACGGCATTTCGAAGGAAGGCTGTTCCTCTTGTCGATACCGAATTTTACCTGAAGATCGGATTTCATCATATCCGAAATGGATTTCTCTGTGATATTTCCGAGAAGATACTTCGGATAGACAAAGTGGTCGCAGGGATAAAGGTCCCCGTTATGTTCGATAACTGAATTGCCCCCGCAGGTCTCGGCGTACACACAAGTCCCCGGCTGAACTCCGTACCAATTGGCAAGGGTGGCATCAAACTGATTGACATAATAGCGGCCTACATCGTTGCGCACCCAATAATCAAAAATATCGCACATGAACTTGCCAAAGCCGACATCGCTGACTGACCAAGGGGCGATCTGAGCGCCGCTCTCATGGGGATCTACAATAAACAGCCTTGCTCCCTTGACGGGCTTTCCATTCTTATCCAAAGGGTATTTCACATGCTCCAGGACCGGCATGAACTGCATATAATGGCTGCCGATGGACTTAAGGAACTGATAGACCTCGAGTCCCCTACCCTCCGAAGCCTTGTTGACTGTCGACATGGTGTTGAACTCGACTCCGGCGCTATAGAGAAGGCCTATTCCACGGATCACCTTGTCGAAAGTGGGGTTTCGTCCCTTGTCCTTGCGATAGCGGTCATGAATATCCTGCGGGCCGTCTATGGAAATACCCACAAGGAAATTATGCTTCCGGAAAAGGCTGGTCCATTCACGGTTCAGAAGGGTGCCGTTTGTCTGGATCGTATTATGGATAATCTTTCCTCCAGCGTACTTCTGCTCAAACTCAATAGCCTTTTTATAGAAGTCTATTCCGAGTACAAGAGGCTCGCCTCCGTGCCAGTTGAAAGTAACCTCGGGGACATCGTTGGCAGCAATATACTCTCTTACCACATCTTCGAGCATCTCTTCGGTCATTCTCGGCTCCCGGCCGCCATATATATCGGCCTTGTCAAGGTAGTAGCAATAATTGCAATCGAGATTGCATAGAGACCCTGCAGGCTTTAACATTATATTGAACGCCGCCGGTCCTCCGAGGCGCATAGCATCGGTCAGAGTGAGTGTCTTACTGAATTCATTTGCTGCCATACTAAACAAAGATAGGGTTTCTTCTTGAAAAAAAGGAGAATAAATGATATTTTTGTAGTCTATAAGTAATCTACCATGAAAGAATACCTAGCACCTTACTCCAGGGAACTGGAGCTCAAATATGAACTGTCATTCCTTCTCTCCGGCACTCCGGATGCTGAAGACTATGGCGATAACGATCTCGGAACAATTTAAATGACGAAGGCGATGAAAAAATTATCATTTCTGCTTCTTGCAGCCCTCGTCGTTGCGACGGGTTCATGTGAAAAGAACGTATCTACGGAGCTGAAGGCAAAGGAAGCGACTCTTCTTTTTACCTCAGAACGTCCTGAAACAGAAGATATTACAAAGACCTTCTTCGACGGAGACGACCTCCTTTGGAGTAAAGGAGACGCTATCAGAATCGGTTACACCGTCGACTCTAAGTGGCAGGGAGTTTCCGGAGAAGCCACTTCCTCCTCCCCGGCAAAACTTCTTCCTTCCGAGGCTCTGAAAGAAGACTGCGAGATTGCATCTTTTAAAGTATCTTCCTCATTTACAAATACTTCCTCCGGGGCCTACAAATTCTACTCGGTCTATCCCTCGTCAGCTTTTCCTGAGACGATGACAGACGCTCCTTACGCTGATGCTGCGATTCCCTCAGAGCAAAAAGCCTTAGGATCGACATTCGACCCTTCCGCGGATCTGATGGTAGGTCAAGCCTCAGCCGCTTACAACTCCCTCCCCTCCGAAGAGATAACTCTCAAATGGCATAGGATTGTCGCCCACGGTGACATTATCCTAAAAGACATAGCGGGACTCACCCCTGGCGAGACTCCCCTCTCTGTCACTCTCGAAGCCAACAGAGCCCTCACAGGGACTGTCCCGGTGGACATCACAAACGGAGGTACAGGCTCATCCTCAAATAGTTCCACTTCAGCTACAATAGATGTTTCTTCCCTTTCATTCAACGGCAGCAATATCGAGTTCTGGGTGTCCATTCTTCCCGGGAAGATATCTTCCCTCAACGTCACTCTGGTTACCGATAAAGCTACTTACGAAAGAGAAATCAGCGGTCTCAACCTCGAATTCCTGAGGAATAAGCACAATCTCCTCACTATAGACATGTCCACTGCTGCAAGGACTGCAAAGAAGGCATATTACGTCAAAGTGACGGAGAATCTAAGCGACTGGACGGGAGACTATCTCATTGTTTATGAGGGCGGAGCGACAGCCCTGAACGGAGCATCAGCGGGGGATATCGATTCTGCAGACAACGATGTCGCGATAACAATTGCCGACGGTAAAGTGGAAGCTACTCCTCAGGCTGTCAAAGCACAGTTCCACCTTGAAAAATCCGGCAGCGGATATACTATCTATGCTACCGAGGGCGAATTCTATCTTGGCAACTCGGGAAAGAACATGAAGGCAAATTCCACAGAGACAGTTTATTCCGTAGAATATAGCAGCGGATCGACCGTTGTAAGCAACGGATCATATAAGCTGATGTATAACACTTCATGGACAGGATTCAGATTCTACACTTCCGGCCAGAAGGAGATTCAGCTTTACCGCCTTGACGGCTCGCCTTCGTCCGGCTCAGACACACCTTCCGATAAATTCGAAGCTACTGTGGAGACTGTAGGGGTAAGTTCAGTCACCCAATACACCGCCACCGCCCATGCCTCATATAGCGGAGTCAATACTGTCAACAAGCCTCAGAACGTAGTAATCAATTTCGGCACCTCAAGGAGTAACCTCAACGAGGTGGCTGAAGCAAATGAGAGCGTTCTCTCTTCGAATGGATCATTTACTGCCAGTCTCACCGGCCTTTCTTCCGGGACCACTTACTACTACAGGGCGTCGATGGATGCATGGAACCCGGAAACAAATCAGTACCAGCATATTGAAGGCGAGATTAAGAGCTTCACAACTTCCGTAACCGAGGTCACTGAAGGAAACCAAAGAGCTTATCCGGAGCTTCCGATGATGCGGACCGTAAAGAGCGGCAACTACCTTGTCAGCAGCACTGATCCTTCCCAGTATTTCGCTTATCACATTTGCCCCGGAGGAGAGAAGGATCCAAACGGGTCGGCTGCCCGAAACTATACGGTCTGTTTCAGCAGCGAGCATCACTGCGCCTTCTGGGTGGCGGCCCCAAGGCACAGCATGTATTCCGGTTCCTCAGGAAGAAGCGGTTATAGCACTGATCCCGATATTCCCTCATCTATCCAATACAAATCGAAAGACACCGGCGGCGGATGCAACAAAGGCCACATGCTCGGATCGGCAGAAAGGACAAGTTCCTCTGCGACCAACAAACAGGTCTTCTATTACACCAATATCGCTCCCCAGCTATCCAGCGGATTCAACACCGGCGGCGGTGGATGGAACCTCCTGGAGGACTGGGTGGACACGCAGGTCTGCGCTGACACCCTCTATGAGGTTGTGGGATGCTACTTCGATAAATACA
>Ga0256404_1001733_pt1 | contig 51195 bp, 36 predicted proteins | sample RumenRJG_01DNA_FD_185990 | JGI IMG/M metagenome (GOLD analysis project Ga0256404, IMG submission 185990) | Bovine rumen microbial communities from Lethbridge, Alberta, Canada - RJG_01 | ecosystem: Host-associated > Mammals > Digestive system > Stomach > Rumen | place: Canada: Alberta | collected...
AGGCGCGCTGATGAGCGTCTCTGACAAACTGCTGCTCAGGAAGAGGGCCATCATCGAGACCATCAATGACGAGCTGAAGAACATTGCTCAGGTGGAGCACTCCAGACACAGATGCTTTGAGAACTTCATCGTTAACATGCTCGGAGCGTTGGCCGCATATTGTTGTTTCCCCAAAAAGCCGTGCATCAATGTTCAAAGAACATTAGACACACAGCTCTCGTTATTCTGAATTCATCGAACTCACGTTAAATACATAGTCTAATAATCAACGTAATCCGCGAAATCTGTGGTTTAATAATTCGTTTAATTCGTGTAATTCGTAGTTTAAGGCACGGATTACACGGATTAACGCGGATTCTTTATCAGCAATATTTATAATTTTCCGTGTAATCAGTGTAATCCGTTGTTTAAAGAAATTCGTATAATTCGTGTAATTCGTAGTGTAATTAATAGTCCCGAGAAGTCCTATAAGTCCATAGAGCCATCAGAGTCATCAGCGAAATCTGTGGTTTATAATTCGTATAATTAGTGTAATTCGTAGTCCCGAGAAGTCCTGAAAGTCCGTAGAGGCATTACTTCAGGTACTTTGTGAAAAACTCTGCGAGGGTGTCCCAAGGGATGAGGTTCTTCGGTTCGCCCTTGCCCACCAGTTCGGTGTAGCCGCCATCGTAAAGGTCGCAGTGGGAAGCACCGGGGATGATGAGCAACTGCTTGTTCTCAGGTACAGGGTTAGGCTTGATGCCCGCCTCTGGCTTTCCGTTCACCATATATTTATAAGCATCCTCTCCGAAGTAACGCGAGTGAGCCTTTTCGCCGTGCATCACGAGCACAGCCGAGCGTATCTCGTTGGTGTAATAGAGGAAACGGGCATTGGCGAATGCCTGAGTACCGATGGTGCGCCATCCGTCGTTAGAGTTACCGCTGCGCTTGTGATAGCCACGTGCGGTCTTATAGTAGTCGTAATAGTCCTTCACAAACTGCGGTGCATCAGCGGGCAGCGGGTCAACCACACCGCCAGCCATTGCCATCGGGTCGGTCAGACGCTGCTTACTCTGAGCCTCACGTGCCGCATGACGGTCGGCCTCGTTATTGTTGGCATCGAAATAGCCGTTGCCGCTGACACGAGTCATGTCGTACATCGTGGAAGCCACAGTAGCCTTGATGCGAGTGTCGGCAGCGGCAGCATTAAGGGCGATGCCACCCCATCCGCAGATGCCTATGATGCCTATGCGTTCTGCATTGACATTCTCCAATCCTGAGAGAAAGTCAACAGCAGCCATGAAGTCCTCGGTATTGATGTCTGGCGATGCCGTGCGACGCGGTTCGCCACTGCTCTCACCGGTATATGAAGGGTCGAAGGCGAGCGCCACGAAGCCCCGCTCTGCCATGCGCATGGCATAGAGTCCGCTCGACTGCTCCTTAGTAGCGCCGAAGGGACCGCTCACTGCTATGGCTGGCAGGTCTTTTCCCCCGTCCTTCGGGGTGTAAAGATCGGCAGCGAGGATAAATCCATACTGTGTCTGGAACGTCACCTTACGGTGATTAACTTTCTCACTCAGCGGGAACACCTTGTCCCACTCCTGTGTTAACTGTAACTGTGTCATATCTTCTTCGTTTTTATTGTTTATTTCCTTGTTGCATGCTGTGAGCACTCCCGCCACGAGCATTAGCGATAACACCATCTTCTTCATTTCACTATTTTCTTTCCGTTCTTGATATATATTCCTCTCATGGGACTCTGGGTCCGCACTCCATTCAACGCTATGTATTCGTCAGAGTCATTATCATCCGCTTTCGCAGTGGTGATGCCGGTGGTGTTCTCTGCCGACAGGGTAACACTGACTCTGCCCTGCCCTGCTTTCAGGAACGACTTCAACTGCTCCAACGTGCTGTACTCGATGCGTCCCAGCCGTGTGTAACTCCATGAGTTGCTGCCATAGAAGAGCACTATCTGATTGCCACTATAAAGGATGACATCACCCGCCTGGGTGGTCAGTTGTTGATTGCTTGTGGGCAACGACATTCCGAGTGGTCCCACCTTCTCGAAACCGCCATAGTCATCGGCCTGATATGTAATGGGACTTGTGGCGAGAGCCGCCATGAGTGCCTCTGTAGCATTGTTCTTCACCAGCGTTACAGGCAGTGTCTTGCTACCTATGGTGATGTAAAGTTTCTCTGTCATATTCTCTTCTTTTATTGTCTGCGCCTGTGCCTCATCACCACCGCACGACATTGTGAGCAGGGCAATGGCGGCAACGAGCAGACGGCTGATTACTGTTATTTTCATATCTACATATTATTAATTACCGAATCAACAAGATACCTCATCCAGACGATGCCGTCGTTCTCCTCCACACTCTTGAAAGTGAGGCGCACTGGCTCGCGGTCTATGGGGCGACCATCGAATGCCGCTGCCATGCCATCGCGACCATCAATGCCATAGCCATACATCATGCTCACCTCGTCTATCAGTCCCTGGTCGAGCATCGAGCCGTTGATATGGCCGCCTCCAACTACCGCCAGTCGTTCCACACCGAATACCGAGCGCAGTGTTTCGAGTGCTGCACCGAGGTCGATACCATCTGTTCCGACTGTGATATAAGATATGTGTTTGTCCTTCAGGTAGTCGAGATACTCCTGGCTGACACGTTCGGAGAGAATCATCAGCAGCGGACGGCCGAAGAGTTCGGTGGTGTTGTCGTCCCACAACAACGTGCCCTGTGTGTCCACGCCGATGGCATAGCCCTTAGCCTCAACGGCTTTATAGAGTTGTTGTCCTGCATCCTCATGCGCCGACTGCGCCTGGAAAGTGCCTGCCTGTGCATAGTGCATGGCAAGAGTGACGCGTCCCTCCAATGTGGAGTCACAGCCCAACTGCGCCAGCGCATCGTAGTAATGGTTGGTGTCGTCAATCTGCTCGGTCATCTCGCAGTCAATCCTGCCGTCGAGCGATGCCATCATGTGGCAAATAACATAAGGTCTCATCATGTTTATCGGTTGTTTCTGGGTGCAAAGATATGGACAATATCCAGAAACTCCGCTAAACAAATTACGGATTAAAATACCAAATTTGTAGAAAAGAGACTACTCATCCCCCACCCCGCTTGCTCTGCATGAACTGCGAGGGAGTTTGACCTGTCGACGCCTTGAACATACGGGTGAAGTGCTGGGGGTAGTCGAAGCCCAGTTCCTCTGCCACCTGTGCGATGCTCATGCCTCCAAGAATAAGGTTCTTGGCGCGCATGATGACAAAGCCACGGATGTAGTCTTTGGGACTCTCGCCAAGTGCGTTGCGCACGATGTCGCCGAAATAACCTGGCGAGAGGCAAAGTTCGCCTGCACAGTATTTCACATTAGGAAAGCCTTTTGTCTTCTGCAGTCCACGGGCGTAATAGTCGATAAGCACCTGTTGGAAACGGGTGAGAATATCGCTGCCTGTAGTTGACTGCTCTTTGAACTGCCGGGCATAGAAACGGCTGCAATAGTCGAGAATCAACTGGATGTAATCCTTCACGATGTTGTCTGATTGCTCTTCCTGCCCATGCATGGAGAGTTCGGCACGTATATTTGCCATCAGTCCTGTCAGGATGTCTTTCTCCTCTGTAGTCAGGAAGAGTGCTTCGTTGGAGTTATATGAGAAGAAACGGTAGTCGTGTAACTGGCGCTCCACCTGTGTGTCACGTATGAACTCGGCATCGAACATCAGCACCCAGCCATGATACTGTCTCAGCGTGCCATCGTCGCTCTTGCCGCCTATCTGCCCTGGGGCATAGGCCAGCAGCGACCCGTCGCCCTCAATATACGTGCCGATGCCGTAGGTGAGATTTTCGGGAAACTCCTTTTGCAGGAACAGGGCATAGACGTTGAAACGATTGAGCGTATGGCGTATCTCCCCCACCTCATCATAATGGATTATGGAGACGTGGGGGTGATAGACCGGTGCGCCGATATCATGCGCGTAGTCGTTCACATGGTTTAGTTGCAACTGTATCTTCACGATGCCTGCATTATGTTTTCCGCCATGCGTTTACCTGCCTCGAAGGCTTTCTGCAAATCCTCTTCCCAATGAGCATCACGATACTTGCGCTTTGCCTCTTCAGAGAACCCTGCCAGTTCGTAGCGGTCGTAGTTCTTCACCTGATAGGTGTTATAGGCAATGAGTCGCTCGGGGTCACCGAGAGCGTTCTTGATGCAATACTCCATTGAGCCATACCCTTGACTGTTGTTCATCTCGGGTGTTCCGTTCATCGTCTCGACAAGCACCACCGGCATGCGTTTGGGTGCCGTCATGCTATAGTCGTTGTACGAGAGCCAAGGGAACGTCAGCCGCTCGAGGAAGGTGCGCATCTCACCCGTCACGTCGCCGAAATAGATGGGCGAGCCAAGCACCAGTCCATCGGCATCTGCGATATCCTCGAGGATTGGAGTCAGGGCATCGCGGAACTTACACACATTTGATGCCTTTCCCTTTATCTTGCATGCCATGCACGACATGCAGCCCTTATAATCGAGACCGTAAAGGCGCACTGTCTTCACTTCGATGCCTTCGCCAACGGAACTTGCCCCCTCGGCAAACTTCTGCAACATAGAGGCCGTGTTGAAGTTCTTGCGGGGTCCTCCATCGATGATTATAATCTTTTTCATAGTTAGTATTTTGTTAGGAATATTTCACTTGACCTTTTCATAGCCTGTCACATACGCATGTTACTGATTGCAAAGATAGGGAAAAAATACGAAACCACAAACTTTGACATACAAAAATAAAGGCAAAAAGCATCACTTTTCATCGAAGAAACTGCCTGTTGGCATTGATGCGTCTTCTGCCACACAGCAGTTGTAACGCTCACGGCTACGACGCTCGCGCCTGAACATTTCCTTTGTGCCCTCGATGTCCTGACGGAACTCCAGATGCTCATCGATAGAGAAAGAGTGAGCCATTGTCTCCACATCAAGGTTGTCGGTACCTATTAGTGTGAAGGTCCACTGCTGTTTTTTCAATTTCTCTATAAGGTTGCGCACCATCTTCAGCGTCCATTCTGTGCTACAGTTCTCCTCGCCGTCGGTGATGATGGTTACCAGCACATGGTCGCCATCCTCCGTCTGTGCGTTGACCTTAGAGATGCCTTTCCCGATGGCATCGTAAAGAGGTGTTGCTCCTCCCGGGTTGTATGCTTTCCACGAGAGGTCGGCAGTACACTCTGCTGGGGTGTTGTCATAATGCAGTCTGGTGTGGTCGCTGTCAAACGTGATAAGGGTTACACGCTGTTCTTGGTCGGGGAACTTCGTCTTCATCTGGCGCACCGTCTGGAGAGTCTCGTTCATCCCCGCGAAAGCCTGCTTGCGGATTATTGACATCGAACCGCTCTCGTCAACAATAATCAGGTTATGCACTCTCTTGCCATTTGTGGCAACATTCTCACGCTCGTCAGTGTTCTTCTTTCTTTTAATAGAATCTTTCATAATAACTAATTTTTAAATTGTGAATACTCTGTTTTCGACATGTCTTTATCTCTTAAAAGAATTATTTGAAGAAAAATTAAGCAATGAGATGTTTTTTTTGTATTTTTGCAGAAATTCTATGTTTTATGCAGCATCACAGACTGTCTGACGAGGCTATTATCAAAGGATTTCGCAACGGCGACGGCGACATTATCCGCGATTATTTCTACGGATATTGCCGCATAGGATATCATGTCTTCGACCAGAAATACCAGTTGAGTGACAAGGAGAACCTTGACTTCCTCTCGCTCTCGCATCAGTATGCCATCTATCTTATGGAGCACGACTGGAAACCGTTGGAGGACCACTCGCCAGAAGTGAGTCTGAAGACATGGTTCATCAACGGATTCCGATATGTGGTGCTCGATGCTCTGAAATGGTATCGCAAGGAATACGGCAGCGTGACGTTTGAGGACTATCTGCGCTCGTTTGACGTTACCAACGACCTAAGGCTTCAATTCAACAAGATGGTTGAGGATGTATGCGACCACGCTGCGCTTTCAAGACAGGAAAGACTGATTATCGACATGCTGCTGCTTCGCGGTTTCAAAGGCAAGGAGATTGCCGCCCAGATGGGCATGACTCCTTCTGCCATTTCGCAGAAATACAAGAAACTGAAAGAAGAAATCATCGTGCCATATTTCAAGAATCACTTCGACATGGACCTGGACATGCCAGAGGTAATGGACGAGAGATGCGTGGTCTATGGCGAAATGCCTGCGATGGAGGCTTCTATGCCTGCACCGATGGCTTACGAGGAAACTGGTTATACATATATAAAAGAAAAGAAAATGCAAAAGAGAACAACACCGGAGTTTATCACCTCGCTGGAACCGAACGAGATTTTCGTGTTCGGCAGCAACCTGAAGGGAATGCACGGAGGCGGCGCAGCATACATCGCATACCGCAAGTTTGGAGCCATCATGGGACAGGGTGTGGGACTGCAAGGACAGAGTTATGGCATTCCCACAATGCAAGGTGGCGTGGAGACCATACGTCCATACGTGGATGAGTTCATACAGTTTGCCAAGGAACACCCGGAACTGACGTTCCTCGTAACCCGCATCGGATGCGGCATCGCTGGATTCACCGACGAGGAAATCGCTCCTCTATTCGAGGCTGCGCACAACGAGGACAACATCGTGCTGCCGCCGAATTGGTAAAATAAAAGATTTCATTGAAGACGAGATGGAGAATGATTTTTTATTGTATAAATGACAATGATCATTAAACCTTTTATATATCTATGCGTCAAAAGATAACTTTTAACTTATAAAAATCCATTTAATAATTTAAAACAATGAAAAAAACGATGAAAAAAGCAATCATGATGATTGCATTGTTGGCAGTTCCTTTTGCCATTCAAGCGCAGACAAAGTTCCACGACGTTGAAGTTAACGAAGCAACTGGTCCGGTAAAGTCAATCTCTACTTCATTCATGGGCCAAAGCCAGGTAACCAATTTCTCACAAGACGGCAAGATGCTGGACGGTGTGACCGATGCCGTTTATGATGCCGATGGCTATCTCCAGTCAGCAAGCCGAGAGATGAATGGTCAGAAAATCCCTGTTTCTTTCAAGTGGGAGAATGGCAAGGTGACAAGCCAGAAGACAAGCATGATGGGCAACGAAATCACCGTTACTTTCAAATACAACGAAAGCGGTGTTGTCACCAGCCAAAGCATCGACATGGGCGGTCAGGTGATGGACATGCCATACAAGGACATTAAGTGTGACGACCACGGCAACTGGATTAGCCGCAAGAGTTCGATGATGGGTCAAGAAATAGAGCAAACACGTAAAATCGAGTATTACGAATAAGCATCATAACAATGCATACTATAAAGCCCTGGAAGTTCCCACTTCTGGGGCTTTTTTTTACACAAAACAAAAAAGTGCAGAAAAAGTGTATCAACTTTTTAACCCCAAAAACGGGTAAATAAAATAAGCGACTGGAAATCGGTTACTTACGTTTTGATTGTCCGGTGGGACGCTCACAAAAAAAAGACATTGCCTATCGGCGATGTCTCATTTCGGGTGCCCGGTGGGACTCGGACGTTTTTGGTGGTTTTTAATAATTCCATATATGAGCATTATTTATTGAATATCAGTTAGTTATAGAATTTCTCAAATTCGTTAAGATTTACAAAATGTCATAAAAACTCAAAAATGTTCCATCAATGTTCCATCAATTTGAATTTTTATTCCTATCTTTGCACCGTTGATTTTAAACGGAAAGATTATGGCTAAGAAATTCTTTTTGCGGACAAAAGAAACGAAAGGCCGTGCGAGCCTATATATAGAGGTACGCAAGCGTACTCCTAATATACGTGCGTTAGTCTGTACCAATATTCCTGTAGATATTCAGACGTGGACTCGTGTTAACAAATCGCCTAAGGTGTGGGAAACCTTTCGCCAAACTAAAGACGGGAAAGCTCTTTCTGATAAACTTGACCTAATAGAAGCCGCTATCAATGATACAATTGCCAACGGTATTGATATTGATGGGATACATTATGACATCGAGGATGGCAACTCTTCTCTCAACTCAATGGTTCTTAATACTGCCGTTGATAAGATTGTCATGAAGGACATCATTGAAATGAGACAGCAGGAAGAGGCGGAGAGGAAAGAGCGAAAAAAGCGAGCCATGCAATCTATTGTGGGTTTCTATGAGTATTTCTTGGAGGGTATTCGGAACAGGGACATCCTTCATCATAGCGGTGAACACTACGAGAAATCCACAATTGCGATTTGGGTCGGATTTGGAAAGTACCTGAAGGAATACACACCAACCGGTATGACATTCGACGAAATTACCAAACCGTTTGCTGACAGGTTTTATACGTTCTTGGAGAAAAAGGGTATGATGCCTAAGACCATAACAAAAAATATCATTTGCTTCCGAAAGCTCTGCAATCTTGCAGCAGAAGAAGGCATCAATACCAATGCTGTTTCCCTTAAAGTTTGGAAAGAGCGTAGTGTGAAGGCTAACGAGAAACGTGCGGAATTGTACCTTACTGATGAAGAAGTCGATGCCTTATATGAGATGCCCTTGGCAGGAAAGGATGCAGAAGTCCGGGATATCTTCTTGCTTGGCATATTCTCTTGTCAGCGTTTTTCTGATTACGGTTGTTTTACACGCGATAACTTCAAGACGACTGATCGTGGAACACCTATCATAAGTCTGTTCCAGCAAAAGACAGGTACATATATTGAGGTCCCGATACTCGATGACAGGATGTTTAGGATCTGTGACAAATACGATTATCGATTTCCTACTGTCGATAAACGCACCATGAACCACCATTTGAAACAGATATTAAAGCAGTTGTCTGAGGATGTTCCCTCATTGGCTGAGAAATACGTCACCCAGATTGACATGCGCCAAAAGCAGAGTGAAGACAACTTTGTGAAATGGGGAAGGAAAGTTGAAAAGGGCCTGAAATTGAATGATAGTGAACGTAGCCAGTATGGCAAATTGAAAAAGTATGCTCAGGAGCACAACGGTTCTCCATTGTTTGAACGTAATAGTCATGGTGAAGTCATCATGCCAAAGTACGACTTGATATCAACCCACACCGCACGTCGTAGTGGTATCACTAATCTTTATAAGCAAGGGATTTTCAATACTCGTGAGATGATGGCCATGAGCGGGCATCAGAGCGAAAAGGTGTTTGAGAACTATATCAAGGTGGGTGTGAGTGAGCAGGCAGACCGTATAGCAGAGAAAGCCCGTTTAGCAAAAAGCCTAAAATGAATGCATAAAAAAGATGAACAATAAAGGATATATTATTGATTTGTCAAATGTTGACAATGCTAACCAACAAATCACTTTTTCAATACGGGAGAAAGTTCATACTTGGTATAGCAATAACGTGACAGTATATCAGAAGTTCCTTAGGAATTTCAAAAAGATGTCAAGTACAAATACCGTCTTTGCTTCAAAGCTTTACAGATTATTTGCCGATAATATGCCCAAGGAAGCCGAAGAGGTATGGAACTACTTCTTTAAGGACGGAGGTGATAAGCAGACTCCGAGTCTGTTGGATAAATACGATACTGTATTGGATAGTTGTCTCGAAGGTGACAATTGTTTTAGTGTCGATATGTCTTCCGGTGATGTGAAGCATTACCAAACTATTCCATCAAATATGCCTCAAGGAGAAGTCTTGTTTTCCAAAAAGATGTCCGACTTGTTTTTTGATAGTATTCCCCAAAGGGCCAAAATTTACTTTGTTAACATGTTCTCTGAAGATGGCATCGATGAAGAAGATCTGCGATTCGTCGTTTATACATTATTGTCCGCCTCTTTGATTTCTGTTCCAAAGCTGATAGAGAACTTGATTTATAAACGTAAACAAAGCTATAACCTTGCTTACTCTGTCAGCTATTTCATGATTTTCGACAAAGGGCTATTGAAGATGCTGAAAAAACTAATGGAGATCGTTAGTAGCACTAATATAGGATATGATTATCAGATGATGGCTGACAACCTAACACGGAGTCTTGTAAGTTCTAGTATTTCTCATGGTTACAACTCGAAAGAAGAATGGAAAGAACTGAGCAAAGAAGAAGATGGAGAAACGGCAGAGATAATTGATGGCATACTTGCAAGGACAAAAGGAAAAGGTGGAAGAAAGGCTGATTTCAGAACAATAGATGAACTGTGTGTCGGAAACAAGAAAGCCGTGATTCAACTAATAGAGCAGTTCTTGGAGGAAGAAAAAGAGACTGTTGCATTGGCATACCTGTTTTATGTGTTGAAAACTTCGGGTCATATATCATGCAGAGACTATAAAGCTTTCCATCGCTCATTGGTACAGGCCTATCCTCTGGCTGGCATTAAAGGACTGACAAAACCACAGGCAAGATATTCTGAGCTGTTGGAACATGCCGTTTTTCTGCTGGACGACAATAAGTACAAATTGTACAAGGAGTACAATACGATTAAATGGAAGAAAGCCCGCAAGGTCATTATGAAGTGGCTTCCGCAATTTTCTGCAATTGACCAAGGATAGTGGAAATAACAGAAAACATCATATTTGAACAGGTAAGAGGCTATTTTGATTCTTCTTACCTGTTTTTTGTGTTAACAAGGATTAAGAAAGGGTTGGTTTAATTGCTATTGGTATAAACAAACCCTCATTTATTTTCAGAAAAGTATTTTTGCACTCGCATTAAAGTTCGAACAAGTGCATAAGTGTGTAGATAACGTCACTCGGTGAATCCGTTTGGCAGAACTGAAAATAAATAAGTATACCAATATGTATAAAAAGATTATTTCGAAGAAACAAGGGGCAAATGCTTCTGTTTATGAAGCAGTTGGCAAAATGCTCCTTGGTAACGCTGTTACTGGACGCAACATAAATACCGCAGCCCTTAGTCTCATTACTAAGGCTGTTAGTAAGGAGCAGGACCCGGAGTATGAGGAACTGTTAGAGAAACCTCTTTGGCAGTTCACCGGTAAAGACCATGAGTATATGCTAAAACATGTCCTTATGGAAAGTCTCTCAGTCGATGGCAATAGCCAGCCCTCCAATAAGAAATATGTTCAGGGAATCAATGGTATTGCCAATCTCTTTGGGTGCAGTAAGTCCACAGCCCAACGCATCAAGAATAGTGGTGTTATCAATGATGCCATTACACAGGTGCAACGTAAGATTCTTGTGGATGCAGATCTCGCATTGCAGTTAGTTAAAGAAAGTGGATATAAAGTTAGCGAATGATGGGTATCTATGACTACATGAACCATTTTTGGTTTGAGAATGAGAACGATCCTTGCTCATTGAGCGAGACCTCTCTCTATTTCTATCTGCTCTATGAAGCCAACCGTCAGCATTGGGTAATGCCTTTCAAGGTCAGTACCCAGATGCTGGTGGCACGGCTGAACACCTCCAAGCAGAACGTGATGAAGGCTAGGGAAGGACTTAAGAAGAGAGGACTGATTGATTTGTCCAAAGGGGAAGGCAAAGGCAAGCCGGCTCTTTACACACTCCATTTTTCGGAGGTACTATCGCAATCGTTGTCCCTAATGACGACTCAGCAGTTGCCCGAAACGTTGACATCTAAGTTGTCCCAAACGTTGCCCCTTTCCAATATAAAAGAAGATAATAATAAAAAAGAAGTAAGGGAAGAAAAGAAATCTCCATCGCCTAATTCAAATAATGTGTTGTCTCTTTCTGAACTCAGAGTAAAACTGCTGAATGACAGTTCTTGGCATCATGATTTATCATCACAACTGGCCCAAAATGGGATTAATCTCAATCCAGAAACAGTGAGAAAGGAGCTCTCTGGTTTCTTTGACATGTTGGAGCAAAAGGGCTGTAAGGGAAAAGAAGAGGCAGATTGCCGTCAATATGCATTCAATTGGATTAACTATAATCATAAAAACAAGAATCATGGAGAAGAATCAAAGTGTTATGGAAAGGCTGGCTCAGCTGAAATCTCAGCTAACCGTCCGGAAGACTACAATGGGATTTGTTAAGTTCCCAATGTCTGTAGATAATGCTGCCCTATATATTGAGGCAGCCTTGCGAGTCGAGGTTGAAAAACGTGGTAATACTTTTGACGATTGTGAAGAACTTCAAGGCCACATAGCTAAAATTGCCAGACTGTTCACAGAGCCTACGACGAAATTCGGCATTCTATTGTGTGGCGGTGTGGGCAATGGTAAGAGTTCTATGATGTATGCCTTGCAGAATCTCATAAGGGGCCTTGTAATCCCCCTCAATGGTAATACCACATTTGACACCTGGGGAATGAGAGTTGAGAGTGCTAAGTTCATCTATAACCAAGTTAGAGTTGACTCTCAAGAATATCGACAAATCCAAAATGCCAACATGCTTGGCATAGATGACCTTGGTGAAGAGGAAACTACGTTTATTAACTATGGAAATCGTGTCACTCCAGTAATTGACCTGATTTCATACCGCTATTGCAGAATGCTTTTCACGATGGTGACCACCAATCTGACACCAGCACAGATTAGGGCAACTTATGGCGACAGAATAGCAGACCGTTTCAATGAGATGATGCTTATTCTTCCCTATAAGAATCCATCGTTCAGAACACCACAGCCCAATGGAAGTCTACATCAATAAGGTACTGGCCGTTATGGGGGCTTTGCTGCCCCCTATACCCCCTTCCGACGCAACAGAGTTGCGATTGCCTATCGCGTCGCGAATTTCTACCTTCATTCCGTTTCTACAGTCGTTCTGCGCCTTACACTGTGCGCAGTCCGGCTGTTCCCAACGGAAATCAGGTAGCACACTAAGGGTTATGTCAACCCTTGTGTGCCAGAGTGACCTCTCTGGACTCCGCTCAGGCTCTGCCTAAGAACCGCGAGGGGAGTGGCTTCTCCCCTTCGAGCCCTACCGCTGGAGTGACCCTCCCCAGACCCCCGCTTAGGACTTTCAGCCCTAAGAACCCGACCATGGAGAAACCCTCTCCCTGGACTCTCTTTTCAGAAGAACTGCCTAACAAAGCTTCTGTTGAATACAATATTTCATAAATACATAAATTCATAATTTCATAAAATTAGAATTGCATAAATGCATAAATGTATATTTTCAAAATTATAGAAATATGGCAAAAAAGACATCGATTCATATTTGTGCTGCCAAGTATGGTGCAGAGAAGCACAATAGGCGCGAAAAGGAGATGAAACATGTTCATTCCGAGTATTCACACCTTAACAAGAGTTGGGAAGCTGAGGACTTCAAGTCAGTAGCCGATGAGATCCGCAAGGCGAAAGAACGCTATTCCAACCATCACTTCTGCCGGAAGGCAAAGCTTGGTGAAAATGGAAAACAATTGACAATGCCTGCTTACGACAAAAAGAGTGGAAACCCAATCGTTGACCCTTCATCTGGACTTCCAAAACTTGTTCCTGTATGGGAACAGGATTTATCGAAGCCCAAGAAGATGCCGAAGAACGCTGAGCCTATCCGTGAAGGTGTAGCCGTCATTACAGAGGCTACGACAATGGACCAGATGAAAACACTCGCAGAACAAATAGAGCAGCGTTGGGGTATCAAGACCAAAGCCATCTATGCTCACCTTGATGAAGGACATGAGCATCTGGTGACGGATAAGGATCATCAGCAGGGCAAGTATCTCAATTCTGCAGAAGGTTCGATTATCTTTCTTTGGAATCACCATGCTCACTATGTTTTCGATTGGACTGACCATAAGTCAGGACAGTGCATCAATCTAAACCGTCATGATATGTCGGAACTACAGGACATGTTGGCAAATACTCTCAAGATGGAGCGTGGCAAGAAAAGTGACAAGAAATGGCGCGATGCTCATTCATATAAGGCAGAACAGGAGGCCAATCGGGCCAAGGAAGTAGCAGGATATATAGAGCGTAAGAAGGCTGAGTCGAAGCAGATTATTGAGACTATCAAGGAGAACAGCAATAAGCTGACCAAGCTCCAGAAGGCTCTTGATGATTTGCTCTCTGCAACCAGTGTCCCCGAAGAGTCTCTCAATGCTGTTCCATTCGCAGAAATGACATTCACGATGAAGGGATCTGATAAGGTTAGGACGGTTCAAGATCTTATTGACGATGCCATCCGTCTTATCAATGATGATATCAGCACACCAATTCCTCTCTTAAAACGAGATGAATGGCAGAAGGAACGTAATGCTAAGGCCAAGGAGATAGTTACTAATCTTCAACAGCAGCTGCTCAGCGTTTCCAAGCTTCACAAAAAGCAGATTAACAACGTGGGTAAGCAGATGTATCTCGATGCCAAGCAGAGGGTTGCTCTTGCTGCCAAGACCGAGGAAGAAAATGTACGGTTGAAGCAGCGTATCTCTCAATTAGATGAAAATGCAATCGCTCGTGAGAAGACAAGGGCTGCTACGGCAGAACGTAAAGCTCAGGAACAGATGGCCCGCGCTGACCGTGAAGAACAACGGGCTAACAATGCCGAGAGTCGACTGTCGATGATGGAACGCTTCATTCATCAGGTTGGAGCGTCAGAAACATTTACTCACTGGTCACTTCTTACCAAGATGGTTGACAAGGCTATAGACACATTCTATGCTTGGGCTCACAGCACTGCATCAATCTTCAGCCGCGATGATGAACGAATCATCGGACAGGGTATCATAGCAAAGTGTCAGCTTGAAGGACTCAATCCTGTCAGCGATGCCGACCGTAAGGCTGCCGCCAGTAGCATAGCTGAGATGGCAGAGAAGAATGTAGGCTCTATCTCTCAGTCCATGTGGGACACAGCAGTGCTTCGTATTGGTCAGCTGGCTTCTGAAATGAGGGCCTCTATGAGAGATCAGTCTGTTGGCGGCAGCAACGGGAATGCTGATGAATTGACAAACTGGGATGGCACCAAGAAACGTGGATTGGGAATATAGAGTTATACTCCGACCTTGTACTAAGAAGGTGGATATGCTTCCAGACCCACCTTTTTTTACATTCCTTTATTTGTGAATTTCGATTTGTGAATTGGCTTTCATTTGTTAATCCATCATTTTTCAAAAGCCTTCTTATCCACTACGATTGTGGATTTTGTTTTTGAATTATACTTGTTTGGTTTGTTAATCCAACATTACAATTATCCAATATTGCCTATCGATAACCTAAATAATTCCTTTCTTTCTAAGGTAAGAGAAAATGCTTTGAAGCAAAAGGCTGACAGCATAGCCGGAGCAGAACGCGAGAAGTTGGAGCGGTTTTGATGATTATGAAAAAGGGATGTACCTCAAAACAGGTACATCCCTCTGGCCGATTTAGCCTTTGATTATCTACTTGATGTACACGTACATTGTTCTAACATCATTTACGAGTGACCAGTAATCCTAAAAATCAAGAGGCATTCCAATTGAAAACTTAATTACTATTGCCACTGTGTTTATAAATGATACTATAAACTTTGCAGAGTCCTCAAAGCTCTGCCCTTTCGCGTTATTTGCTAGTTGGGCAAATTTTTGCCCAATCTAGCATGTAAAACCTTTTTTTCTCATTTTTATTATTTAAATTCTACATGTTGCCACAGCCTTTTCGTGGTCTTATCTGAGCCTTTATGACTATCCACCCTTCCACCCAGCTCTTGCAATCTCATATCGGCTCTTATTATGCGAAGTTCCTTTTATCGTAAATCCGATTGTTTAATTGCAGTGCAAAGGTATACAAGAAAAACCAAATAATGGCCTCCTTGATAAAAAAACGCCTTTGTACGGTTAAAATTGATTTAAATTACACCTTATTATATATAAATAAGAATTTATTTTCGTACCTTTGCAAATGTTCCCACGCAGATGCTTTTCCTTTGGGTAGAGCGGATAGGATGGGGACAGACATCATGGATATAGGCGTTTTCTGACGCCTTGGTTTTGACAGTGTAAGAACTTCGCAAACTCTACTGTTCGTCAAAAACAAGGCAACGAGGACGCCCCTTAGGATGTTTATAGATAACCAGTAGTGTATCTGTGTGGCAACATGTTTGCCATTTTGGTTGCACGAAGGTTACTACTATATTCATTCTGCGTGGGGCTTTCTGCGTTGCTCGTTTCGACGAACAGGGCAATGCGAAGGCCTTTACACTGTGGAACGGGCAACAGGACTGGCTCCACGTTTTTTTATGTTCATCGGTGTAGAAACTTATTACTAATCTCGCAGCCTTCTCGGAGCCTGGCCGCACATTAATTGGATGGTGTTGACAGGCGACAGCACTCACAAACAACACATCGTTGAGTATCTGAAACATGCGACTCGTAATCGCCTGGTGTTTTGTCATGAGCCTATTGAAGGACTATCTTTTCTCAATCTGGGGAAGGTTTTGGCTACAGCTTTAGCCAGCGAAGACCTTCGTTCTCCTATGATAGCCTATGCAGCAGAGGATACTTTGTCTGAGGTTTTTTCCTCATCACAAAACGATTTACAAATTGGCTGCTATTTGGCGTTATTCAACATAGGTATTCTATTTGAGCCAGAACTGGAATTCAACCTTAAGTCCACATTAGACAACGCATCCATCAATAAAACCATCATTATTTGTTCAGATGGTGTTATACTGTCAGACAAATATTTCTTTCTCCAGCCAGGCGATGAGGTATTCATAGACCTGAAAGGATTATCGTATATAGAAATCTAAAACAAATATGCAATATGAAATACCGCGATTTAATACACTTCAAGCCTATTACCGAGGTTATTCGTTTCGGTGATCTTCGTGATGAAAGAAAGCGTCAGCAGTTCGTTGAGACGTTTGTTTTCTCAGAACAATACCGTAAGAGCTACATACCGATGATATGCAGCAATCTCGATTTTACAGAAACCGAGATTATCGTTAATGGAAGACACGAACCCAAGGAATTCTTTGGACTCCAAATTGTAGGTAGCTATGGTACAGGTAAATCTCACCTGATGTCTCTCTTTTCTCTGATTGCAGAAGATGAGCAGTATCTACAATATGTTACCGACGAAAAGGCAAAAGCCGATCTCTCAAAGATAGCAGGCAAATATAAGGTGCTGCGCTTCGAAATCAACTCAGAGAAAGAGTTGTGGGGCATCGTCAGCTATCAAATAGACAAATTCCTCGCCAGCCTCGGAGTTGATTACTCGCTGACCAACGATACAAGATTTGAAAACAACGATGTGAAGCTCCAGGACATGATGGCCGCTTTCGAAAAGAAATATCCCGATAAGGGACTTCTCCTGGTCATCGACGAAATGCTGGCATACCTGAAGGGACGTAGTGGTGCAGACAAGTTGAACCGCGACTTGCAAGTATTACAGGCGCTGGCTCAGATAGCAAACCAGACGAAGTTCCGCATCGCCTTTGGCGTGCAGGAAATGATATACAATGCGCCAGAGTTCCAGTTCGCCCGTGAGATGCTGCTCCATGTCAACGACCGCTACCGCCCGCTGACAATCACGAAGGAGGATGTGAAGTATATCGCTCAAAAACGTATGCTCAATAAGGACGACCAGCAGCGCCAACTCATCCGCGACCATCTGGAGAAGTTCACCAAGTATTTCTCGCACATGCATGGTCACATAGATGACTACATCACCTTGTTCCCCGTTCATCCTTCTTACTTTGAGAACTTCGAATTGATCAAGGCAGGCAAGAGCCAGCGCGAAATCATGAAGACGCTGTCGGCAAAGTTCGGTGAGATTATTGACAAGGACATTCCTGACGACCAGCCCGGCCTTATCTGCTATGACAGTTACTGGGACTATATGGAAGGCAACGCCACACTGAAGACCGACCCTGACGTGGCGCGTGTGTCGGAGATCATGCAGACCATCAACAGCAAGATTACCGACAATTTCACAGGCGCACGTCGCAACCGCATAGATTTGGCACGCCGTATCGCAAATGCCTGTGCCGTGAAGATTCTGCAGCAAGAACTCTCCAAAACGAATGGTGCCTCTGCCGAGACACTGACCAACGACCTCTGCTATGTCAACCCCATCTATGAAAGTTTTGACGAACTGCAGATGTTTATTGAGAGCGTGGCACACAACATCCAAGAGTTTACCGCTGGCCAGTATTTCTTCAAAAACAAGGAGAACGGTGAATACCATCTCTGCGTAGAGGGTGGCATCAACTATGAGGAGATGGTCAATATCTATGCCGGCAACATGCCGGAGGGTACCAAGGATGAGTATTTCTACCAGTTCCTGCAAGAGTCGCTGCCCATCGAAGATGAGGTATATCGCAGTTCGTTCAAGATTTGGCCATACGCCGTCAAATGGAATTCCCACAACGTCACTCGCGACGGCTATATCTTCATGGGCTATGACAATGAGCGTCCTACCACCCAGCCGGAACAGCACTTCTACATCTATTTCCCTCCCATCTTTGACACTACGGGCAAGCACTTCAGCGACAAACCCGACGAGGTGTATTTCCTGATGGACGAGTTGAGTGAGGATATTCGAGATTTGATTGCACACTATGGTAGTGCCATTGCACTGGGCAATAACGCAGACAGTGCACAAAAGGGCTTCTACGAATCGCTACGCAAGAAATATTTCGAGAAATTGCGCGACCTCTTCGATCAGGAGTTCTATTCTAAGACCCAGGTGCAGTACTGCGGTCAGACGCATCCGCTATCCTCATATCCTGTTCAGCAGGCTGACTCGAAGGAGGATGCCATCAGTCGTGTGGCTTCAGAAGTGTTTGAAGGGCATTTCAACGATGAGAACCCTGACTATCCGAAGTTTACCTTGTTTCCTGAGCCTACGGGAAAGGGCAACATCGACCGCCGCATCAAAGCCGCAAAGTCAAAGATTATCAAGCCGGCAGAGTCAAACCGTGAGGGTGAATACCTCCTTGCAGGTCTCGGTCTGTGGGATGGCGGCCTTGTTCATGATGCTTCACCATTTGCCAATAGTCTGCTGAATATCCTGCAACAGAAACCTGATGGGCAGGTAGTGAACCGCGAAGAGATACTGCATCTCTTCTGGCGTGGCAGTGACCTCTATCTGAGCAACGACTTCCAGATAGAGGACTGCTATGAATTTGTTGTCATGGCTGCGCTTGTGGCGATGGGCGAAATGGAACTGGTGATGGGTAGTGGCAAAGTGATTACCGCTGCCAATATCTTTGAGATAGAGAATACCGCCCATCGTGACTATATCACATTCCGCTGCATTCGTGCACCGAGAGGATATAACTTCGCAGCACTGAAGTTGCTGTTTATGTCACTGGTCGGTCGTGACCTTAGCCAACAACTTGACAATCCTTCCACCATACCACAACTGATGCAGGCAGCGCGTGAAGTGGCAGGCCGGGCTGCAAAGATGGAGACGAAGCTTTTTGGCGGTGTTGGACTTATGGGAATAGAAATCATTGCAGAGTCTGATGCTATGACTTTGCGCAATCGTATGACAGCGCTTAAAGGCTTGTGTGACCAACTGCAGAACTATAATTCGAAGGCAAGAATAAAGAACCTACCAGACACCTGGACTCCTGAAAACTTGAAGAAAATATTGGACGCACAAAAGGAACTTGACCGTTTGGAAAAGTTGTTTGTCAGCATCAGTGAGTTTCGTGAGTCTGTGCAGTATCTTGAACAGGCTATTCCGTATGCTAACGATGAACTCGCTCAACAAATGCGTAAGTTGAAAGATGGACTGCCTGATGTGCTGATGAGTGCTGATGAACGTAAAAATGCCGAATTCAATAATCAGTTCAAGGCACTGCGCGATGAATATGCCAAGTATTACCTTGATGCCTACCGCCGCTCACACATCAACGAGGCACAGCTTCAACAGAAGATGCGCATCATGAGCAATACAGACTACACCATCAGTAAGATGGTTTGCGATGCTCCGTTTGTGCTTTCTACCCGATTCGATGAATGGGAACGGAACATGCGCTTGTTGGAGATGGCAAGTCCTCAGGTTACCATCGATGCCATCCGTCGGGTGCCGTTCCATGGGTTCAACCCCAAAGATGCTCAAGCCCTGCCGGACATCAACCAACTGGCTGAGGACATCAAGGAGATTTACAATTCCTATGTGAATAGTTTCCTGGAAATCCTCGACGACCCGTCGATAGCAGACAGTATAGAGGTGCTCGACCCAGAACAGCAAAGTATCGTTACTCGCTTCAAGAATGGTGAAATCCAATTGGATGCGATGTATGCGCCGCAGTTAAAGTCCATCATCAGCAGTCTTTATCACGGCATGACGGCAGTGGAGATCACCCAGTCTGACTTGGTGAACTGCTTCTCTCGTGCGATGTCGGTAGATGAAGCAAAGAATGCTTTCAACGACCTCATTACGCGCATGTCCTCTGGCAAAGCCAATCCGCGTATCATTGTGAAACTTGCAAAATAAAAGGTACATTTATGAGCGATATACAGCAAAACCTCTTCTCTGCAGAAGAGATGAGACAAGCAGAGAATAGTAATCTAGTCCAACAGCAAGGCCCCGTTACATGCTTAGGCATGGAGTTTGAGAACGAAGAGGCGCGCCGTGCTTACTTCCGTGAGGAGCTGCGGAGGAAACTTCCTGAGTTGCGCAAGATAGAAGGATTTCCCATCGGAGAGGATGATGACATCATCAACCTCTCTGACCCTCCTTATTATACTGCCTGTCCCAATCCCTGGCTCAATGACTTCATTGCGGAGTGGGAGAAAGAGAAGGAACAATTGGAGCGTGAGGGTAAGCGAAAGAAGGACTTTGAGGTGAAAGAGCCGTATGCAAGTGATGTGAGTGAGGGGAAGAACAATCCTGTATATACTGCACATCCTTACCATACTAAAGTTCCACATCCTGCCATTATGCGGTACATATTACATTATACACAACCTGGAGATGTAGTATTTGATGGCTTTGCTGGAACGGGTATGACTGGAGTTGCGACTTCTGCTTGTAAAATTACAGGCGATGAAATATCTGCGAGAATAAACTCTGAGTGGATTAAAGAGTTTGGTAATAAACCCAAATGGGGACAAAGGCATGCGATTTGTGGAGACCTTTCTCCTTATGCATCCAATATTGGGTATTTTTATAGTATGCCTGTAAATATTGAACTACTGAAATCCGAAATGCAAAGAATAAAAAAAGAGCTGGATGATGAATGCTCTTGGATGTATACAACAACCAATTCAAAGGGACAACCAGTTGGAAAACTCAATTTTGTTTTGTGGAGTGATATTATGGTCTGCCCTAATTGCGGTTATGAATATATTTATTGGAAGCATGGTGTCAAAATGCAAAATATGCGAGTAACCTCTTTAGACACTTATCCATGTCCTCACTGTGGTACAAACCAATCAAGAAAAACTGCTAAGTTCGCAACTGAAAGCTATTTCGATGAAGGAGCAAATAAAGTCTTAAAACGTGTAAAGCAAGTCCCTGTAATAGTTGTAGGGAAGGCTGGTAAGGAAAAAATTCAACGCGAACCAAATCAATATGACTTGGAGCTAATAAAAAGAATAGACGAAACTCCAATTAAGCATTGGTATCCCATTTCCGAATTGCCAGAAGGATTAAAAACAAGAGATCCTAAAGCAAGAGAAGTTTATTATGCTCACCAATTTTATACCAAAAGAACATTAATAGCATTATCTGCATTTTATGAAAAGATAAATGCATCGCCTATGTGTTTTGCATTGCGTTTTATGTTCACTTCCTTGCTGAATTTGATAAGTAAAAGGAACAGAGTACAGGCAAAAAATCCATATAGTAGAGGACAGGGAGTGCTAAATTTAACTTTGGTCTTACCCCCTTTCCCGACAGAGGCTTCTTTGTTGGAAATGATTGATATGAGATTACAATCAATAATAAAGGCCAAGGATTCCATACCCAATATTCATTTAAATGCATCATACGTGGGTTCTGCTGATCAATTAACTATTGATGATAATTCAATTGATTATATATTTACAGACCCTCCGTTTGGAGCAAATATTAATTATTCGGAATTGAATTCTATGCCAGAGCCATGGCTGAAAGTAACAACAAATAATTCACATGAAGCAATTGTAAATGAATACCAAGGAAAAAACGAGCAAACATATAGAGGAACTATGACTCGTTGTTTTCAAGAGTACTATAGAATACTTAAACCAGGTAAATGGATGACGGTAGAATTCAGCAATACAAGCGCTTCTGTATGGAATAGTATTCAAAATTCACTTCAACAAGCAGGTTTTGTTATAGCAAATGTTGCAGCTCTTGACAAAAAACAAGGTGGTATGAATGCCAATATGACAACCACTGCAGTTAAACAAGACTTAGCAATTTCTTGTTATAAGCCATCGCCAAAATTGGTATCTATAATAACTTCCGGTTCAAATTGTGGGGTATGGGATTTTATTGATGAACATTTAAGCCATTTAGCACCTTATATAGTCAAAGATGGCCGTATGACAAGTATTCCAGAGCGTGACCAAAGAATATTATATGATAGGCTGATATCTTATTATGTCCAAAAGAATCTACCCGTTCCAATTGATGCTATATCATTCCAAAGAGGACTAAGGGAGAGATATATAGAAAAAGACGGTATGTTTTTTACTCCAATACAGGCAGCAGAATATGAGGAGAAGCGGAAGCATACTACGGACTTCGTGCCGATGGGCTTAATCGTCAGCGATGAAGCTAACGGCATCGAGTGGTTGAAACTGCAACTGCGCGAGCCAAAGACCTATCAGGAAATCTCTCCGGAGTGGATGCAAGCTGTGAATGGATTGAAAAAGGGCGATGTGTTACCAGAATTGAAGGACATCCTGGAAGAGAACTTCATCGAAGATGAGACCGGCCACTGGCATGTGCCTGACTTGGAGAAGCAGATTGACTTGGAGAAACTGAAGCACAAGAGCCTGATGAAGGAGTTCAACCTCTACAAGGAAATGGCACAGAAACCACGCGCCCGCATCAAGGAAGTGCGTGTGGAAGCACTGCGTGAAGGCTTCAAACAGTGCTTCAAGGACAAGGACTTCCAGACCATCCTGCTGCTTGGTGATAAGATTCCGCAGAACATCCTCACCGAGGACGAGGTGCTGCTGCAATACTATGACATCGCTCAGATGAGGTCGTAAACGATGAGATACAGAGGTAAGGACATAGAGCTGATTGGCGAGAAGATGGTGTTCGGGAAACGGACAGCCTGGATACGCCTAGTGGAAGACAACAGCTTCCAGCAGGTGCTTTGGGATGATATTGTCTTCGATGACGAACATCGTCAGGATATGTCTCACATCCGCTATATAGCCCTTGCAACCCGTATCAAAGAAGAAATTGCGCAGAAGCGCATATTAGCTCCATACGAGAGCAGTTTGATTCCACTACCACATCAGATTCTCATACTGGAGAAACTGATGAAGGCTCCGCAGACTCGCTTCCTTCTGGCTGACGAGGTGGGTATGGGTAAGACCATTGAGGCAGGCCTGGCGCTGAAGGAACTGAAACTGCGTGGCGAAATCAAGCGCACACTGCTTATCGTCCCCAAGTCGGCTATGCTGCAATGGCAGAGTGAAATGCAGCAGCACTTCAAAGAACAGTTCCATATATACGACTCACAGCTCATCAACTCTATGGCTAATATGTTCTCACAGATAGAAGCCGAGGAGGAACTGAACTTCTGGAGGCAGCATAACCAGATTATTGTCTCTACCGATGCCCTGAAACCGTTGGAACATCGGCAAGGCTGGAGCCAGGAGAAGATTGACACATATAATAAATATAGGATAGAGGCGGTGGTCAATGCTGACTTTGACTTGGTTATCATCGACGAGGCACACAAGATGGGTGGCTCTACGGCACAGGTGTCCCGCTATCAGTTGGCAGAAACTCTGAGTAATGCTGTTCCTCGCATCCTGCTTCTGTCGGCAACGCCACACCGAGGAAAGAGTGACCATTTCCGCCGTGTGTTACAGTTGCTCGATGCTGATGCTTTTATGGGTGATGACATGCCCAGCGTGAAAGAGATAGAGCCTTTCGTCATGCGTACTGAAAAACGCTTCGCCGTGGACTACAATGGGCAAAAACTGTTCAATGAACGGAAAACCATCAAACTCCTGATTCCGTTGGAGCCTGAACGTCATTACTTGCAACTGCAACTATACGCACATCTGACAGAATATGTGCGTACATCGTTCAACAAGGCAAAGCAAAACCGCAATACTGCGTTGGCTCTTGTGATGACGATGCTGCAGAAGATTGCGAGCAGTAGTACGGCAGCCATCCATTCGGCTCTCTCCACACGCCTATACCGCCTACAGAATGGTTTGGAGGATTCGGTGGAGGATTATGACCCCGAATATGACACATCAGATTTTGACGGTTTCCAGCCTGCTGACTATTCTGTGGCATACACTTCTGATAGTCGGACAGAAGAGGAAGTGCTTCTGGATCTGGTAGAAGAAGCGAGCGTCTGCATGGAGCGAGAGCAGGATGCCAAGGTTGAAGCACTCATCCGTACCATAGCGCAACAGCGTATGGAACAAGGTGACCCACGGATGAAGGTACTCGTATTCACGGAGTTCAGAGCCACGCAGCAGTATCTGGAAAAGCAATTGTCGGCGAAAGGCCTGGTATGCGCTACCATCAATGGCAGCATGGGACTGGAAACGCGACAGAATGCGCTTCGCCAGTTCAAGGACCAGGCAGATGTGATGATTTCAACGGATGCTGCCGGTGAGTCGCTGAACATGCAGTTCTGCCATGTCATCGTGAATTACGATTTGCCTTGGAACCCGATGGCCATAGAACAGCGCATCGGACGTGTGGACCGTATCGGACAGAAATACATCGTCAAAGCCTTCAACATGCTTACGAGCAATAGCATCGATGCAAAGGTGTATGGTATCATTGTGGAGAAACTGGATACCATACTCAATGAGTTGGGTATCGACAAGACTTCAGATGTCTTGGACTCTACGATAGAGCAAGACAAAATCAACCGTATTTACTTGCAGTCACTGCTCGACCCACGCCGCACGGAGTTCGTGGGAGACAGTTGGCTCTTCGAGATTAGAAAGAAACTCAGCGAATACAAAGCGACGGAAGGCATACTGCCATCCATCAGCAAAGAGGAGATAGACAACAAATTGGCTGCGGATGTGAAATACAGTCCTTTGCCTGTGTGGCTGGAACAACTGATGGACATCTTCGCTGTCAGTCGTGGAGGAAAGGTTGAGAAATCGCTGATGGGTGTATCGACTTATCAATACGACGGGATGAATATCAATGCGGTCTTCGATGCAGAACATGCCATGGAAAATCCAGCTGCTGAGCAAATAACTCTACAGCATGATCTTGTTTGTCGTATGCTTGACCGCATAGAAAGCGAATCGCAACAGACAATGCCTGTCATCCGTTCTACTGGAGGTAAAGCTACGCCTGGAGTTTTTAGCTTGTGGCGTGTATCAGCCAAGAATTCAGCAGAGAGCAAAGTAACGTATGTGGCACTGTTTACAGCCGACAATGGTAGGAATTATGCCGCTTATGCTAATCAGATTTGGAACAAATTGGTTGAGTCTAATGATGCCTACGCTTATGTCGGAGAATCTGAATTGCCTGTTGAGAACGAGACTGACATGGGACTGCTGTATGAGGTATTCCATAGGATGGAAGTGGAAATCCTTCAGACATTGCAAAAGAAATCTGATGCTCGCCTGAAAGCATTAGATTTCCAAAGACAGCGTGCTGAAAGAATTGGCATCATGAACATCCGCACGGGAAGAATTCGGAAAATCGATGGAGAAAGACAGGAATACTTAGACAATATGCGCCGTACACAAAGCGTTGTTCCTGATGTAAAGAATATCATAAAGGTAAGAATAGATGGATAGCCTGCTTCAATGTATCGTTAAAGAAATCACACGCCCATATACAAGAATAAGCGTGATTTCGAATCCCGACGGTTTTCTACGTCGGGAAGACACTATGTTTGCATTGAAGCAACAGGCTGGCATAACAATTCTTTGCTTCAGCCAACTGGAATTACGTGTATGGTTTGAACTTGATTTCAAAGAAAAGCCAGAAGAACACTTCGTGGTCTTGATGGATGATACGTCAAAGTTAGTTCCTGACATTTACAATCAGGCTTTTGTTACGACATTTAAGACACGCGACTTGCTGCTTACCTATAATCAACAAGCAATAGACCTCAATAAGATAACGTACCAAATGATGGCTCATCTTTTTGAGAACAAATCGGTAGCATTCATGGATCGCCAGAAAACGGTTTCCGTCATGGAAGCTGCTGAAGCGATGTATGGCAACGATGGTGAAGACATTTCCATTGTCAAACAAAACCTCATGGGTATTGTCATTGATTGGCAAGAGCCGCTCAAAACCATTGAACAGGTTTCAAAGCAAGTTGTAAAAGCTGTCAAACAAGATAAGTACAAAGAGATCGAACCAGAAATCGCTTTTATCAACCAATCTTTCCAGCGACATCTTGATGCTGTGTATAGACAACTGATTACGGCCACAGGTCCTCGTGTCGTTCATAAAATAATGTCGTACATAGAACGCACTTATTCAATTGGCACCAAAGTGGCTTTAGTGGTTGTTGACGGTTTGTCCTATTGGCAATATACCATCTTGGAAAAATACTTTGCTGATGAAACTATCGCTTCGCGAAACGGAGTGTGCCATGCCTGGATTCCCAGTGTTACACAACAATCAAGACAGGCAATTTTTAGAGGGGCACCACCGGAAAGAGACTATAGTCAAAGTCCTACAAATGAAAAAAAGCTATGGCAAGATTATTGGTGCTCCAGGAACTATGAGGATTTTCATGTAAAGTACTTTTATGAAAAGTTAGGGGATATTCCTCAGGAGGTGGAACGCCTGGCTTTCGTCACCATGACAATGGATGACGATATGCACAGTGCTCACTCGATGAAGCAACTCTACAACGATACGGAAGAGTGGGCCAAGAACTTTGTGAAGACTCTGAAGAGGATTTTGGACAAAGGATTTGAAATCATACTCACTGCTGATCACGGTGGAGTACCGTCATACGCATGGGGTAATCTGACCCAAAAGGAAAAAGCCGCCCTCTATGAAACAGGAAGCCGAGGACAGCGGCATCTTATTTTTAACAATCTCTCGACGCAGCACGATTTCATTGAATCGCACAAGGATGTTTTAGACCAATGGCTAATCTTTGGAGATAGTGTAGTGTGGAGAAATAACAATTGCTTTGGTACATCGGATTGCATTACTCATGGCGGTAGCCATGTCCTGGAAATGCTGGTGCCATTGGTAACATTAAAGAAACAAATGTAATGGAAGCAACAATAGGAATAAATCAGAGAATCCCTATCGAAGCTATAGAATTGGCTATCAAAGCGGTTCTTAATGACAGCTACGACAATGACTACGCAGCCGAGTTAGCCCGTATGGAGTATAGTGGAGAGAACAGAATCAAGAAAGCTGTGAATATTATCAACCGATTGACAAAAAACAATACGTTGATGCCATACTTGCTAGAAAACAAAAGCAAGATATTGACTGCCATGAAATCTCCTGACGATAAGGGGATGATTTGCATTGCGATGGTCAATGCAGCCTATCCTTTCTGCTATGATGTAACGACAGTACTTGGACGATATTTCCATGCTCAAAAGGAAATTGGCACGTCACTTTTAACCTCCAAACTCTCAGCCAAATATGGAACAAACCGTTCCCTGCCGAATGGTTTGTATTGCATCCTGCCAATGCTCATTGAAGCTGGTTTCATGACAAGACCACGTCCTGGATTTTATCAGATGTCTCATCTTTCTCCTCAAACAGAGATAGCAAAGACAATTTATCAGAAATCATTCCTCGCCAACAATCCTACACTCAGCGAGGACTACCATTTCTCCAATCACTTCTATTTCGAGTTTATTGGATGATGCCAACCGTGACATCAGGTGTCCAAAAGTGCCTTTAATTTTAATATTGTATTATCTGAGCCAAAATCCGGAGAAGCTCCAAAGAGTCCTTTAAGATAACTTCTTTCAAGTTCTTTGTCGAAGCGTAAGTTAAACTTCTCATCTAAGCGATTTAGTGAGCTCACGCCTTCTTTATTTTTTTCGATTAGCCATATTTCATCCCTTCGTAATAGGTCTTGATCCATTAAAGTACTTTCATGAGTGGTAAAAATAAGTTGTGTAGAAATGTTATTGGAATATCTGAAGAATAGTTCTATCAATTTCCTCATTAATGCGGGATGAAGACTACGTTCCATTTCATCAATCACAAAAACCTTCTCTCCCTGAATCAGATCTAAGATTAGTGGTATATAATCAAATATACGTTGTGTTCCATCACTTTCATCACCTAGTGAAAAATACTCTTTTTCATCATTGTCAATTATATTATGAATGGTTTGAAGTTTTTTCGCTTTAATAGTACCATCTACAAAAGTAATGAGGTATAGATTATTTTCGAATCTAAGTGAACCGAAAGCTTCGGCATTGCTCGATTTCGACAAATCTGTTTTGATGAATTGCTTCATTTCTTGGGTTATACCGAGTTTTTCAAAATCGACATCAATTAAGTCAATAGCCTGAATACCTGTGTCAAAATATCGAAGTAATTCCCCGAAGCCTTCTTTCAACTGTTCATCGTTAACTGCTTTCAACATTCCTCCTTGTTTATATGGAGTATCAGGGAAAAGGACTTTTAAAGTATCTACGAACCATTTTATAACTTCCCAAAGGTCTTCAATGTTTGAGACATTATCACGGAGATTACGGCTAATAACTTCATGAAGAAACAGCTGGTGCTGGGGGGTTGCTTTAGCAAAAAAGTTCAGAAATTGTCTTTCTTCTTCTTTTGGGTTAAGCTTTATTAGATATGAAATGTTGAAAGGCTCTTTTGATGTAATATCCCTTTCAAAAATCATGTATTCCGTTTTTCGAGTAATTTGCTTCAGCCATTCTTTTGAAATTCTTTCTGCATTATAACTAAAGCCATACTCATACTTTTTGTTATTACATAATATTTGGTAGATGAAAGTCGTATCTTTCTTTTTGCTTTCAGAACTTAAACGAAAAGGATGAAACTCTATCAACGTTTCAGCACGGGTACCAAATAGCACGAGTCGTTTTCCAAACTCAAGTGCTTCTACGAAATTACTCTTACCTCCGGCATTCGGCCCAAACAGTGCAGCGGACTTTAAAATCCAATGTCTTTTTATTGGTTCTACTTTATGCTCCTTATTCCTCGAACCCTTGCCTGGCTGAAGTTTGAAAACTACTCTGTCTTTAAAAGAGAGGAAATTCTCTATTGTAAATTGCTGTAACATATGTGCCGCATGTTAAATGGTGTTGCCGCCACCTTTGTTTTTATTTATTCGGGCACAAAGTTAGCGATTTTTTCTCATTTGGGCAAGAAATCTTGAACAAAAATTCTGTAATAGTGGTTTAAGATGCGATTTTTTCACATTTTATTTTATTTTTATTTGGCAGTTTATAAAGAATGTAGTATATTTGCAACCGATAATAAAAAAAATAAAATTATGGAGTTTGATAAAAACAAACATTTGAGAGAAGTGCTAGATACACACAAGATGCATCACGTACAAAATTTCGTGAACAAGGTTAAAAACCGTAGAGAAGAGATTAATGTTAAGATGCACGATCACTACGGAAACGACAAATATTCATCGTTTGGCTCTGGTAGTTTTGCTAAGCATACTGCCACCAACGTGAAATTTGATCTTGACTTGGTGGAACCGTTCAAACATAGTGCTTTCGAAACATTACAGGAGATGTTTGATAGCGTATACGATTTCCTTGCAGAGGAGTATAAGAATACAGGTGTGACCATTCGCAAACAAAAAGTATCTATAGGTGTTAGTTTCCCAATTGAAGAGGGGGATGAGAAGCCGGTTGAGCTTGATGTAGTGCCTGGTAGAGAGCTAAGCGATGATGATTATCCTGATTCGCACGACTTGAACCTTTGTTTTAATGAAGACCATTGGGGATTCAAGAAGGGCACTAGTCAGAAAACCAATATTCAAAAACAGATATCTCATATTGAGGGTAAGTCGAGTGAACGTCAGATTATTCGTCTACTGAAAATCTGGAAGAAACAAAAAGACAAGAAGTACAAATCTTTTGTCATTGAACTGGCTGTTATTAGAGCCCTAGATGGTTATAATGGTGATAAAGAACTTTGGCCAAGGCTGAAGTTCACAATGGAGTACCTTCGTGATCATATAGCCGATAGTAGTTTCCATCTCTATGATCCAGGCAATTCGAACAACGATGTTTTAGCTGCCATGGAAGACTATGACAGGCAGTCGTTTAAATCGGATATGGAAAGTATGCTCAATAACATAGATAGCAATCCAGATCTCTATCTGCCTTATTACTTTAAGATAAATGAGAAGTATAGTGGGTATCAAGAGAAAGAAACAGGTGCTGCGTATCCCACAAGCACAAAACGATTCGGATAAGATATGCTAACTGCGGAAAGCATTAGGAGACTGATAAAAACCATTGGTGGAGTGAGCCTTGTCGATGAATTTATCATCGACAAGGCTGGTTTGCTGTGTGGCCGTATTATGGTTGACATGGGTCAAAAAGGAACAGGATTAGTTTGGAATGTGAAAATCAGCCCGACCTATCCTTTCAAGGCGATGAGTAGAGAACCAATAGAGTTTATTAATAAAAGTCTGCTAGATTACCCGCATATTATGCAGGATGGAAGTCTTTGTATGCACCCTGCTGAACATGAGAAGGCAGAGACTCAGTTTGCGAGCGACTTGGAACAAATAAAGGAATGGGTGGAGAAATATTATGCGCACGGTGAGAGGGATACTCACTACGAGCATCTGGTGGTGAATCATTACCCTATAAATGGTGAGTTTTATACCTATTGTTTTGCAGAAACTCATGAGGACTTTGCAGATGGAGACTACGGATTGGTGCATTATACGGTGTTGAAGCAAGGGTATAAATATGATAAGCCTGTTAGGAACTATATGGTTCAGAAATATGTATCGTGTATGCAGATGAAGAAGGAAAAGCCCTGCTTGATAAGTAAATTGTACCAGAAACTAACGCCGTTTGACGGTGTTTATTGTCTTCTGCAAGATGTACCATCTGTTCATAACAAATTTATTATTGAAGACTATGAATCCATCAAAGGGCTTTTCACACCAATGCAGAAAAACTATATTTATAGTTTTGTAATCTCACATAGAGGCAAATACGATTATTTCCCTTTGTTCTGTGGATATAGGATTCCAAATGGTGAGGTTCATTGGCAAGCAATAGTGCTTTTTATGGATAACTTGCCTATAGAACCTGTGCGTGTGGGTACAGGTAAGAACCGACTTTGGTATACTGAATTTAAATCGGGACCAATATTGTGGGCAGAAACGGTGGATATATCCTATAAGTACTTCTTTGGGCGTGGTGCCATGCCAGAAGAACTTGCTAACAAGAAAATACTAATAATGGGAGTTGGAGCCATTGGTAGCGTGGTGGCTGAGACCTTGACACGATGCGGCGCAAAGGACATAACGCTCTACGATATTGACAACAAAGAACCTGGGAATGTTTGTCGTTCGACCTTTCCTTTTTATACTGGAATTACAGAAAAGACTTTAGAAATGGAGGGCCTGCTAATGCAGATCTCACCTCATGTTGAATGTGCTAGTTTGAAATCGGTGCTTGACTTAGTAATTAAAAGCTATGCAGCAGAGCATGAGGACATGCACGATCTTGCAGGGCTTTTTGATCAATTTGACGTTGTGTTCGATTGCACCACAGATAATCAATTGATGCGTGTAATCGATGCAACAGGAACTAAAGCCCGGGTGATTAATATTTCTATTACCAACCACGCACAAGATTTGATTTGTGCCTTCTCGCCCAATGTTACAGAAACTGTACTGCTGGTTTATGGGCTATTGAACCGCAACACAGGAACCGATATGTATAACCCAACAGGGTGCTGGAATCCAACCTTTAAGGCATCGTATAATGACATTTCGAGCAAAGTGCAGTATGCTATGAAGCATATTATCAAGATGCTAAGCGAACAGGAACCAATGAACAGCTTTTATATAACAGAAGATGACTTGAACTTAATTATACATCGATTATGAAATACTATCAGCAAGATGGAAATATGTACATAGAGATGAAAACCTCTGTTTTTAACCAGATACAAAAGCAGGCAGAAAGCGAATATCCTAATGAGAATGGCGGAATGCTTGCTGGTCGGTATTCGGCAGACAAACATACTGTTTATGTCGAAAAGATTGTAGTGCCTATGGAGAAGAAAGCGGGGAGGACATCTTTCGTACGTAGTACGATGGGACTTGAGACTGTTTGGGAAAGATTGTCGAAGGAAGGATTGCGTTACGTGGGTGAGTGGCATAGTCACCCGAATGGTTCACCTCAGTATAGTCATATGGACCTAATGGCTATGGTGGATATTGAGAAAGAGGTTGCTATTGAGAATCCGATTATTCTAATAGTAGGAGTGAGGAGCGACGGTCTTGGTGCACATGCATTTTATTCATATAAAAATAATACATTAATAAAATATAAGCGAATGATAGATTTAAGGGAACTATTTCATGGTCTACAGAAACAGATGCAGGACAGTTTGAATGTTGACAGAAATTTTATTGGGCATTCAGGAAGCAAGGGCGATGCTACAGAACAACGCTGGATTGATTTCTTGCGTACTTATTTGCCTGATAGGTATAAAGTGGATAAGGCTATTGTGATCGATTCACAAGGCAATGTTAGTGAGCAGATGGACATCGTAATATATGATGCTATTTATACACCATTTATATTCAAACAGGATGGCTTTGTGTATATACCAGCAGAAAGTGTATATGCCGTGTTTGAGGTAAAGCAGGATGTAAAAGGCCATATTAAGTATGCAGCCCAGAAGGTGGAGAGTGTTCGCAAACTAAAGCGAACTAGTATTGAGATGGTGGCTTCGGGTAGGCGAACCCCTGCAAGGCATTTGACAAAAATAATTGGCGGCATATTAACTACAACGAATTCGTATGTTGGTCATGATGCTGTAAGAAAACAGTTGAGGGAACTGAAAGGACTTCAAACATTAGATTTGGGCTGTTTCTGTGATTCTGGTAGTTTTCATGTGGATTACGAAGAGAAAATTCCTGAAAGTGTAGATCCAACCTCAGATATTAAGGAGAATCGCAAATACATTGAACAGTTGTATGCTAGCCGTGAAGTAAAGGGCAACATAACGTTCAGCGACAAGGATGTCTCACTCTTTACGTTCTTCCTCCAGTTGGTGAGCTATCTGAAGTCTATTGGAACTGTGCCTGCAATAGATATCAATGCCTATCTGAAAGCAATTCATGTTAAAATTGACGAAGAAATCTAAATAATGTGTTTATAAATTAATAGCAATTCCTTATAGGAGTATACCATGATTATGATAGTAGTCAAGTCTATTATTGTGTGGTTGACGGTTGAAATCCCATAAGCATTTTCAACTTGTCAACGTTAGAACTTGACAACGGTTCGCAAATATTATTCTTTGCAGAATCTTGGAGTGTTAATTCTGCAAAGGAATGGGTGCAAGCTCTATATAAAGCATAAAATTGGGTGCAAATTGGGTGCAATATTGAAATGTTTGAAAAAGAAAAGTCCCGTAAATCATGATTTACAGGGCTCTTTCTTAGGCGTTTCAGGATTGGCTTGAACAAACGCCCCGTGATTAACAGTCAAGCACTATAATCTGTCTGATAGGTTCGGAAACCTATGACAATAATATGGTGGAATGGGAAACCATAGAGGTGGTAAATGTGGATGAACAGAATATTGCAGTATTCATTCATTAGGCTAAGGACACAGTCATCTCACCTGCATTGGAAGAGTTTGTCGAAGCCGTTTTTGGTTGGATTATAGATAACATTGGGAATCCATTGGTGGTGAGAGTTTTTGTTTTTCTGAAGGTTCAATATGTGCATCAGTAACATGTGGTCGTGTTAACTGCTTATCTCCAAGCGTTATCGCAATTGTCGATTGGGTGAATATTTGAAGGAACTGGAGTTGACAGAAGGACGAAGTACAGGTATTCCAACCATCCAGAATGTGCTGAAGGCTAACGGTTCACCTCGCGCTGTCGTCGTTACGGACGAAGAGCGTACCTTCTTCCGCATCACCATTCCCTGTCATGAGGCTGCAGGCAACATTATTGCTGACATAGCTAATAAGGACAATCGTGACCCAAAAGATGACCCAAAAGGTGACCTAAAAGAACTGTCTGAGCGTCAATCGCTTATGTTGGATTTGATAAAGAGCGACGACCTAATAACCATCCATCAAATGGCCCAAAAGATTAATGTCTCAGAAAAGACTATTAAACGTGAGCTCGCATTCCTTCAAGAAAAGGGCATACTCACTCGTAAAGGTGGGCGCAAGGAGGGCAAATGGGTTATTTTGATAGAAGAATAGGGAATGGGATTAAGGTGATAAGTTGTTCTTATAATAAGAGATAATACCTTGAGCAAGTTTGTGAACATTTGTGGAAGTATCCACATTTTGGTTTGATTGTTTGCAAATCTTGGTGGCATCTTAGTTCCAACATTGATGGAACAAACATGAAATGTTCCATCAATGTTCCATCAAAATAGAAGATACATGGAAATAAAAATCCCTGTAAGTACTTGACTTACAGGGATTTATCTTGTGGGGTGCCCGGTGGGACTCGAACCCACGACATTCAGAACCACAATCTGACGCTCTAACCAACTGAACTACGGGCACCGTGTTATTGGTTGCTTATTGAAAGCGGGTGCAAAGGTACGTGTTTTATTTCTAATTTCCAAAAAAATATCTGATTTTTTGTTTTTCAATTAATTTAGATAGAAGAAAAAGTGGAAATTCATGAAGTCGCGAGATGTAAAGAAACGGGATAATAGTATCATATTGTAACATTTTTATTAGATATATGTTCAAAATGAAAATTAATTGACCATTTTTTTGTTATTATGAAATATATTGCATACCTTTGCGCCGATTCTTTTCTTAATGAATGCAAGTGGAATGAAAAAGAAAGCAATCCTTTTTACTGTCGCTGCCCTTTTGTCGCTGACTGTCGCGGCACAAGAGCAGGAAAAGAAGAAAACTATCGAGGTGCCCGACTGGGTGGCTAACCTCAAGGAGCGCATCGAACTTCATGGTTACGGGCAGGCAGGCTACACATGGAAGACCCAAGACGGCAAAGGCACAAACACCGTTGACCTGAAGCGCACCCTGTTCTGGGCTAAGGCACGCATCACCGACCGCTGGTCTTTCCTCTTCATGCACGACTTCTCGAGCGAAGTGCAGGAGTTCTACACCGACTTCCGCATCACCAACGACAATGCTATGACGGTGCGTTTCGGACAGTTCAAGAACTCGTACTCTTTAGAGAACCCGCTGTCTCCGACGAAGATGGAACTCATTGATGTCTATTCACAGGGCGTGACTTACTTGTCGGGCTGCGGCTCCGACCCGCTTTTCGGTGTGCAGTATGGTCGCGACCTTGGTCTTATGATATACGGCAATCTTTTCGCCAATCATCTTTATTATGAGTTGGCACTGATGCAGGGACAGGGAATCAACACTAAGGACAAGAACGACCAGAAGGATGTCATTCTGCGACTCGACTACCGCCCCACCGAGAACTGGCGCATCGTGGCAAGCGGACAGTTGGGCACGGGACATGCCATTGCCGAGTCGAAATACAATCCTGGCATCGCTGTCGGCGACGACTACCGTCGCAACCGCTGGTCGGCAGGAGCCGAGTGGAAGAGTCATGTGGCTGGTGTTGACTACTGGAAAAACCGCGCCGCCAGTGTTCATGGCGAGGTGCTTGGCGGCAGAGACGGCGACGTGAACAGTTGGGGTGCTTACCTCACCGGCTGTGTTCCTGTGTGCAAGATTCTTGACGTGGTGGGCTCTGTTGACTATTTCAACTACAACACCGATGCCAAGATGCAGCAGACGAATGTCACTGTCGGCGTGCAGCACTGGTTCTACCGCACATGCCGAGCACAGGTGCAATATACACTTTCAAACCCTGTCAACATGGGGCAGGAGCATTACGGGACATTGCAGGCACAACTGCAAGTGGCGTTTTAGGTATAGTTGAAGGAGTTAAGGAGTTAAAGGAGTTAAAGGAGTTAAGACAACACCTTATTCCAAAACTCTTAAAGATAACTAATGTCATAACTCCTTAACTCCATAACTCCTTAACTCCAAATAAGTGGAGTTTACGAAACTTCAGTAAGATAAAAATTATTCAGATATGTTCATAAAGATATTCCTTACAATAGTGTTCCTCGCCGTGATGGTAGGCGTGGGACTATACTCGCGCAAACAGGCGTCGAGTGTCGATGGTTTTGTTCTTGGCGGACGCGCTGTAGGTCCGTGGCTCACCGCCTTTGCCTATGGCACGAGTTATTTCTCGGCGGTGGTTTTCGTCGGCTATGCCGGTCAGTTCGGTTGGAAGTACGGCATGTCGAGCACCTGGATTGGTGTGGGCAATGCCATCATCGGCTCGCTCTTGGCATGGATAGTGTTAGGAAGGCGCACCAAGATGATGACACAGCACATACAGAGCCGCACCATGCCCGACTTCTTCGGCACCCGTTTTGGCTCGCAGGGGCTGCGCGTGGCGGCTTCTATTATAGCCTTTGTGTTCCTCATCCCCTATACAGCAGGTGTATATAAAGGTATTTCGTCGCTCTTCGAGATGGGCTTCGGCATTCCCTACGAGTACTGCGTCATCATCATGGCCATACTCACTGCCGTTTACGTCATTCTCGGAGGATATAAGGCTACGGCGATGAACGATTTCATTCAGGGCATCATAATGCTCTTCGGCATCGTGACCATCATTGCTGCCGTGCTGGCACAGAAGGGTGGACTCGTGGAGGCGTACCACCAGATGGCCTCACTGCCTGCCGACGGCAACGCCACTCAGAACGGTGCCTTTGCCGACATTCTTGGTCCCGACCCCTGGAACTTGCTGGGCGTTATAGTGCTCACCTCTCTCGGAACATGGGGACTGCCCCAGATGGTGGGCAAGTTCTACAGCATCACCGACGAGAGTGCCATACGTCGCGGCACCATCATCTCCACCGTCTTTGCCCTTGTGGTGGCTGGCGGATGTTATTTCCTTGGCGGTTTCGGCCGTTTGTTCGGCACTCCCCCTACCCTTCCCAACGGTCGTCTCGACTTCGACGCCGTGGTTCCCGGCATGCTTCAGACGCTGCCCGACATCCTCATTGCCCTTGTGGTGCTGTTGGTTCTCTCGGCATCTATGTCAACACTGGCATCACTGGTGCTCACATCGAGCAGCACTATGACGCTCGACCTTATCTACCGTGACAAGAAATCGGAAGAAGGAGAGGTTAAAGGCGGCGAGATTGACGACGAAGTGGCAGAGCGTGTGGAGCGCCGCAAGGTTGTAGTGATGCGTGTGCTCATAGTGTTCTTTATAGTCATTTCACTGATGATAGCGCTCAATCCCCCGACGTTCATCGCCCAGTTGATGGGCATCTCATGGGGAGCATTGGCGGGTGCATTCCTCGCACCGTTCATGATGGGTCTCTACTGGAAGCGCGTAACTACCGCCAGCGTATGGGCTTGCTTCGTGTGGGGTGTGGGAATCACCGTCGTCAACATGCTTGCCGGCAACCCCATATCGCCCATCAACTGCGGTGCCATCGCCATGGTTGGCGGTTTCGTTGTCGTTGCCATCGTAAGCCTCCTTACGAAACCGATGGACCGTAAGGTTGTCGATGACATCTGGAAATGCTATTCTTAAGTTGAGAATTGAGAGTTTAGAGTGAAAAGTTATGATTACATTTCATGATTATTGACAATGTAAAATGTAGAATGTAGAATTATGATTACATTTCAAGAACCTTGGCTCAAAGGCACTGCTCATGGTTCTAATCATAACTCTCCACTCTAAACTCTCCACTCTAAACTCTCAACTTTAAACTCTAAACTCTCCACTCTAAACTTTCAATTACATATTATGTCCAGAACTCACGTTCCTCATCTTCCCTCATCCTGCCGCCGCAGCGCGGGCAGGTGCTGTGGTTCCATATCGTGATGCGCTCGCTGCCGCAATGCAGGCACAGCCGTCCCACCTCGCTGCGGAACGACGGAGCGACATCGCCTATAACTCCACCCACAACAATGTTCTGAATGGAGTGACAGTCGGGACAACTGACGGCAGTGATGTGCTGCCCGAAGAGTCCTTTGCCCTCGTATGTTTCAGCCTCGTAGCCACAGTCGGGGCAGCGGTATTTCAGTTTCCAAGCCATTTTATATAAAAGGAGAAAGGGCTGCGTTGGCAAAGCAACAGACAGAACCGAGCAACGCAGCAGACGGGAAAAGGCATCAATGGAGACAAGGCGAGCCTCAGCCCGCCGTCTGTTCCTTAAGAGCCTTGGTGAGAGCCATAGCCAGTTGGTCGGGGCAACTGGTGCTCTTATATCCGCAACGCACGCCTTGCAGCATGTCGATAACATCCTGAGCCTTCTTGCCCTCCACCAGCCGTGCCACACCGATGGTGTTGCCAGGGCAGCCGCCGATGAACTGCACGTTATGCACGCGCTGGTCCTCGTCAAGTTCCAAGTTGATGAACTTGCTGCATGTTCCTGTTGTTTCGTAGATTGTTTGTTTCATAATGTCTTGATTATTTTTTATTTAAGTTTAGGAAGTTATGAACACACTGTATTTAAGCGCCCCAAAGGGGCAGCAAGAACATAGCCCAGGGCAACACCCTGGGTTTAGGTGCACCCTCTGGATACACGCCCTGTAAGGGCAAAAGTATTCTCATTTTCACGTATGCAACAAATCTTTTGCCCTTACAGGGCGAATATACTACGGGCGTAGGTTACCCAGGGTGTTGCCCTGGGCTATGTTCTTGCTGCCCCTTCAGGGCGTTTCGTTGTAGTTGGTTAACATACTTCCGAAACTTCAGTTCTTTATTCTTCATTGTCATTTTGCTCCATAGCAGGCAGGCTGCTAGCCGTCTCTATGTCCTCGCTGTCTGCCACGGGGTTCTTGGGGTTCTGCCTTGCTCCGAGTTTTATCAGTTTCATCGATGTCGTGATGATGCTCTGTCCGTTTGGCGCCAGTTTGCGTCCGCCCTCCTCGTATGCTTTTTGCAGTCTCTCTATCTGCCTGCCCATGTCGTCGTAACTCTTGACGAATTTCCCCACGCGGTCGAGCATCTCCTCTGCCAGGCGATATACTTTCTCATGGTTCTCCGCCTGCACTATCTGCGTCCATGTGAGGTTTATGATGCGCAGTGCGGCGAATAGCGTCTGCTCGTCGGCTATGAAGACATTCTTCTCCATCGCCTTGCGCCAGAGGTCGGGTTGTGCGTTGAGCGCCGTCCACAGTGCTCCCGTGTGCGGCACGAACATTATGACATAGTCCATCCTCACCTTCGGCGGTTGTATGTACGACGAATAGTCTTTGTCCGAGAGTTCCTTCACGTGTCGCCAGATGCTGTCGATGTGAGCCTTCAGGAATCGCTGTCGCTCCTCCGCGTTTTCGGCGTTCACATAGTCGATGAAACTCGATAGCGACACCTTGGAGTCTATTATCAGTTCGCGGTTCTTGTCGAGATGCACTATGATGTCGGGTCTCAGGCTCGCCCCCTCGTCCGGGTGTATCACGTTGCCCTTGGCGTCGCGTATCGTGGCCTGTGTCTCATAGTGTATGCCGCAGCGCAGCCCCTGCGACTCGAGCAGTTCGTCGAGCACCGCCTCTCCCCAGTCGCCCTGCACCTTTGTCTCGTGACGGAAGGCGCGTGTCAGTTCCTCGGTGCTGCGTCGTGCCGCCTCGCTCTGCCTCATCATGTTCTCCATGTTGGCCTTCATCTCGCTGCTCATCGACGTCTGCTTTATCGTGTTTTCGCTCAGCGCCTCCTTCATGTCGGCGATGGTCTTGCGCAGCGGGTCAACAATCTGCCCTATGCTGCTGTTGCTCTGTTCCGAGAACTCCTGCTGCCGCTGCTTCAGCATGTCGCTGGTGGCGCTTTTCATCTCCGCCTTCACCTTATCTATTACCTCGTTGAAACGTGCCTGCTGGCCGTCGAGAGCCTCGCGGTGCCGCTCCTCAAACTGTTCTCTCATCTGTTGCGCCTGCTCCTTCTGCTGCTCCATTTGCTGGCGCAGCATGTCGGCCTCGGTGACCAGCCGGTCGCGCTCTGCCGTCAGAGCCATCTGCCGTTGTCTAAGGTTATCCGCCTGCTCCGAGTCTTTGCGCAGCCGTGAGTTCTCTTCGGCAGTCAGTTTCAGTTCTGCAGAGAGAGCCCCCGTCTTGCCCCTGCCGTAGAAAATGCCTATCAGCAGTCCTGCCACAAGCCCTATTATGATATATAGTATCTCCATTTTCTTCTCGGTTTATCTTCTGCAAAGATAGCAATTTATTTCCACAAACAACATTTTTCATCTTCAAAGATTCCCCTTTACACATTTTTTCCTTATTTTTGCAACGCTAATGCCTTCACGACCATGAACAAAGAGGAATTTGAAAAGCATAGACCGTATGCCAAAGAGAAGAAACCTTCAATGCTTCGCAGGCGCGTAGGCCACGATTACGAGGGGCGCAGCATCTATCTCGTAACACTCACCACCGAGGGACGTCGCCCGTTGTTCGGCACCCTTGAAGGCAGGACAGACGTGGAGGGCAACTCGCCCGAAGCGCCTCATGTGGCGCTTACCGAACTGGGCGAGGCAGTGAAGCGCGAGTGGCTCGACGTTGGCAATTACCACCCCGAGGTTTCGAGCATCGCCCTTCAGATGATGCCCGACCATCTGCATGGCATACTCTTCGTGAAAAGCCGCATGCCCCAGCACTTAGGGCAAATCATCAAGGGCTTCAAGGCAAGCACCAACAAGCACTACCGCCGGTTAGGCTATGCCGCGACGCCGTCGCAGCAAAGAGAACAGCCGTCGCAGCAACGAAAGCCAGGGGAAAAACGGGACCGCAGCCTCGACGACCGCGAGCACGGCATGCTCTGGAGCATCGGCTACAACGACCATATACTGGGAGGCAAGGGAGAACTGCAAAGATGGATTGACTATCTCGCCGACAACCCACGCCGACTGATGATGAAGCGACAATGCCCCGACCTCTTCCGTGTGCGATTCGGCATGACCGTAGCAGGACGCAACTACTCTGCCCTCGGCAACCGCTTCCTGCTCTCCCGCCCCGTCAGACTACAGGTGCAATGCTCCAGAAGGCTCGGCGATGAAGAGATTACCGAACGTGTGGAACACTTTCTTGCAGAAGCAAGGAGAGGCGCAGTGCTCGTGTCGCCAGCCATATCAAAAGGCGAGAAGGCAGTGATGCGCGCAGCCATGAACGCCCGCATGCCTCTCATCTTCATCGAGGAGAACGGGCTAACACCATATACCAAGCCCGGCGGCGAGTTCTTCGAGGCTTGCTCACAGGGCAAACTGCTCATCCTCGCCCCTTGGGAACACCACAACGAGAAAATACTAATAACCCGCGAGAAATGTCTCGCACTAAACCAAATGGCAAAAGAAATATGCAACCAATAGCACATTTCCATTCACCGTTCACCAGCAAGTTCGGCATTCCGAGACAGAGCGGACTGGTGGAACAACTGACAGGCGAGATTGTTTTCGAGCCAAAATACCGCAACATCGACGCGGTGAGAGGACTCGAAGACTTCAGCCACCTGTGGATAATCTGGGAGTTCTCTGCCAACAAAACACTGGGCGACAGCCTCACCGTGCGCCCTCCCCGACTGGGAGGCAACCGCCGCATGGGCGTCTTCGCCACGCGCTCGCCATTCCGACCCAACCCCATCGGCCTCTCGTGCGTACATATTATAAATATAGAAAACGACGAACGGCGCGGACCGGTGATACACGTCAGCGGCGCCGACCTCATGGACGGCACACCCATACTCGACATCAAACCTTACATCCCCTACTGCGACTCGAAGCCCGACGCCCGCTCGGGATTCGTGGAGCAGACAGCATGGAACCGGCTGCACGTGGAACTCAGCGAGCAGTTGCGCCGTGAACTCACCGCCGAACAGCAGCAGGCACTCGTCGGTGTGCTCGAACTCGACCCACGTCCGCGAGTTCAGGACGACCCCGAGAAGGTGTATGGCATGCCCATCTTCGGGCGCGACATACACTTCACCGTTACCGACGGCACGCTCAAAGCATACTAAACGGACTGCCAAACGGCATCAACCGCAACGCGAAACGACATCAACGGGAAAGTAATATAGGCTATTTTGGTAAGTAAAATAGGCTATTTTACTCAGCAATATAGGCTATTTTACTCAGCACTTTCAGTGAACTTGGCTGGCAAGCCCACTGAAATTGCTTTTCGCTATCTGTCTTTTAAAAAGTCACGCCGAATACCATGATTTTGGTATTTTTGTAACTTTTTAACGCCAAAAAGGAATAAATTATCACGAAAACGTTTGCATTTAATAATATTTTTTGTAATTTTGCAAACGTGTACTTACAGGTGTAACTGCAAATAACGTCCCCAAAAGGGCCTATCCCACATAAAGAAGGGCAATTATGCCGAGCACATGACGATCAATAATATAGCAACTTAACGGGAAAGAATTATTACTATTAATATTTATGTTTCACTTAAAAAAGTCAATTATGAGTAAGAAATTTACTTCATTCCTGGTATTGGCAGCGGCATTGTTGCTGTCAGCACCGTCGCAGGCGCAGGTGGCCAAGACGGCTGCCAAGTCGCAGGCGAAGACTTTCACGACGGGCAAACTTGACAAGCAAGCCCTGCAGAAAGCAAAGGACGCTCAGTTGAAGGCTAACGAGGCACAGGTAGAGGCTATCTCTTTCCAAGCCGCAGCAGCCAGCCAGCAGAGCGCACAGAGTATTGAAGAGGCAAAGGCTCTGAAGGCTGCCGACAAGACAGTAGGCAAGCCCTTTGCCACATGGAACTGGGCAGCACATGCCACACCGCAGTTCGTTTCAAAGAGCGGACTTGTTCAGAATGTTCCTGTAAAGAACTATGTTGGCAGTCTGTCAAAAGAGCAAACAAAGAAGAACGACGCTGCACAGGCTGAAATGCGCAAGCAATTCAACCCGGCTACCGCTTCAGCCAACAAGGCTCCACGCAAGGCAGAGACCGTTGACGAACACGGTATCATCACTGCTCCTGCTGAGGGCGAGACAAAGTACTACAACCGTGCTGGTACTGCTTTTTATTATAACGGCGGCAGTGTTTACACAGAAGAACAAAGCGGCGTTGTAGAAATCGTTGAAACCTCCGACGGTATTGTATATATCAAGGATCCTGTAACTGAATTTGCACAGGGCTCATGGGTAAAGGGAACCAAGGATGGTAACACCATAACCATTTCTGGTGCTCAGCCTTTATATTACGTTTCAACTTCAGAATATGCTGCAACGCTGAGTCTTAACTGGGGTACAAAAAATGAAAGTGGATACACCAGAGGAACTGGCGATATAACCTTCACCATCGACGGAAACACCATCACCCTGCAAGGTTCCAGCGCAGACAACATCATCGGTATTTTCTGGGACGACGACAACTCATGGCAGGGCTATGGCGACTACAACACCGTTTGGACCTTGAACGAAGGCTATGTTCCACCATCGACAGACCTCGTTGAACTGCCTGCAGGCGCAACAGTTCAGGAGTGGTATGCAGAGGGTGCAGGTTCAAAGGCTGTTCCATCCGATGCAAAGGTTGCATTTGTTGACAATGATGTTTATATCAGCGGTATCTTCAGCGACTTCCCAGAATCTTGGATTAAGGGTACTATCAGTGGTACAACCGTTACATTCGAGAGCGTACAGTACCTCGGCAAGTATAGTGGTACAGCAGACATTTGGGCTATTGGTTCTGATGAAGAAGGTAACCTTAAAGACTCTTATACATTCACATACGATTCTGAGGCACAGACTCTGACACTCGATGCAGGACAGTATCTCTATGCTAACGCTAGCACAGAAAAGGTTTACTATCTCGCTTATATCAATGCCCTGACACTCTATGCTGAGAAGCCCGCTCCAACACAGATTGACGTGCTGCCATACAGCAACGACTTCAGCGATACTTCATTACAGAAGCACTTCTCTATTATCGATGCTAACAACGACGGAAGTACATGGAGTTTCTATAGTGGCTCTGTTCGTTATAAGTGGAGCACATCTAACGCTGGTGACGATTGGCTCATTTCTCCTGCCATCAAGTTGGTTGCAGGCAAGAAGTATCATTTCAGCATCAATGCAAAGGCTGAAACCGCTTCATATCCAGAAAAACTTGAAGTCAAGGCGGCTACAGAAGCAACTGCCGAAGCATTGTCTGCTGGTTCTGTTGTAATTCCCGAGGAGAATGTCAACTACGCAACATTCAAGCCTTTGGAGAATGAAGAGTTCACTGTTAGTACTTCTGGTTACTATTACTTTGGCGTTCATGCTATCTCTGATGCCGACATGTACTACCTTACCGTTGACGACTTCCTCATTGAGGCTATGCCTGTTACTGCTCCATACACTGGCGACTTCACACAGGAAGGAACAATGGACGACTATTCTTCAATCGACAACAACGGCGACGGCAAGACATGGGCATGGAGTGCTTCTTACGGCGCTTACTACTCATACAACACAGCATCTGCTGCCGACGATTACCTCATCCTGCCTATCAAACTGGAGGCAAGCAAGAACTACAACGTTACGGTTACCGCTTCTACAGCAAACACCAATTACAAAGAGAAGTTCGAGGTGAAGGTGGGCAAGGCAGGCACTGTTGACGCACTCACCACAACAGCAATCTCCGAGCAGGAGTTCGCCTCTACCGTTGACACAGACTTCGAGGGTAGTTTCACATCCGAAGAGGAAGGCATTTACTACGTTGCTATCCACGCTACTTCTGATGCCGACATGTGGCGTCTGAACATCAAGAAACTCGTCATCGAGGCTGGTGCCGAGGGCGACGCTCCCGCAGCAGTTGACGGTCTGACCGTTACTCCTCTTGACGACGTGCTGGGCGCAACCGTAGCATTCAACGCTCCTACCAAGTCTATCGACGGCAGCGACCTTGCTGAAGGCGACATCACAAAGATTGAGATTCTGCGCGACGGCAACGTCATCAACACCATTGAGAACCCGGCTCCAGGTTCAGCACAGTCTTACGTTGACAATGCCGCCGACCTGACCATCGGCAACCACAAGTATCAGGTTATTCCTTACGGTGCTTCTGGCGTAGGCGAGAAGAGCGAGGAAATCACAGTATTCCTGTCTTCTATACTCACCGTGCCATACACATTCGACCTTGCAAGCGACATCATTTCTACATTCTCTGTCATCGACAACAATGCTGACGGCAAGACATGGAAGTGGAGTGCAAGTTACGGCACATACTATGGTTACAACAGCGCTAACGCAGCCGACGACTATCTCATCTCTGCTCCGTTCAGACTTGAGGCAGGCAAGAATTACATGATTACCGTAGGTGCTAAGGGCAGCAAGAGTTACCCAGAGAAACTTGAGGTGCTTGTTGGACAGGAGGCTACAGTGGCTGGTCTCACACAGACTGTAATCCCTGCAACAGAAGTAGCCACAGGTAATTTTGACGATTACGAAGGTGAATTCACCGTTTCTGCTGATGGTATCTATTACATCGCTGTACACGCTATCTCTGATGCCGACAAGTTCAACCTCCAACTTAACAAGTTGTCTATCGAGAAGGGTGCCGAGCCTACCGCTCCTGCAGCCGCTACCGACCTGACAGCAGAGGCTGGTGCCGAAGGTGCTCTCGAGGTTAACCTCGCCTTCACCGCTCCTGCAAATGCCGTTAACGGCTCTGCACTGAGTGGCACTGAGGACATCAAGATCTATCGTGACGACGTTTTGGTTAACACTCTGACAGGCGTTACTCCTGGTTCTGCACAGACATGGCAAGACACCAACGTTGAGGACGGCAAGACCTACACCTACTACATCGTTGCTGCCAACGAAAGCGGCGACGGACAGAAGTCTGAGAAGGTTAGCGTATTCGTAGGACAGGATGTTCCTGCTGTAGTGACTGGCTTCACAAAGACTGCTGACACCGCTGAGTCTATCACATTCGCTTGGGACGAGGTTAAGGGTGTAAACGGCGGTTATATTGATGCTGCCAACGCTACTTACAACATCTATAAGTTGGCTATTGAGTCATCAATCTTCGGCAATTATCTTGTTGAAGACGGACAAATTGGCAGCGTAGAAGGCGCAACTACCGGCACTATCGACTATCCAGTTGACGAGGGCGACCAGAACTACCAGTACTTCGGCATTTCTGCAAAGGTAGGTGAAAACGAGAGCGATCCAACAGGTGCTTATACATACGCCCTTGTTGGTGCTCCTTACGAGTTACCAATTGAGGAAGGCTTCAAAGACAAGTCATTGCATTATTTATGGGATACCAGCATAAACGCTGCTCTCGGTGTTACTGAAGACGCTTCTGACGGCGACGGCACTGCTCTTGCACTCCAGGCAGACAGTGATTATGGCGAGGCTGGCGAGGTTACATTCTTCACTGGTAAGGTGAACCTGAACCCTGCTGCTAACCCAACCATCATCTTCGACGCTAAGAAGGGTACAAGCAACATCACCGACCTGACAATATTCGTTCTCTCACCAGACGGAACATCTACCGACGTTGAGACCGTGACACTGACCGACGCATACCAGACGTTCAAGGTGAGCATACCTGCAAGCGCTAAGAACGGTCGCTACAACCAGGTGGGCTTCAAGGCTAACTTCCCTGCTACTGGCGAGAGCATTATCATCGACAACATCAAGATTACTGACCTCTATCAGTACAACCTCTCTGTTGACGTAACTGCTCCTAAGACTGTTCAGGCAGGCAACAAGGCTACTCTGACCGCTACTGTTAAGAACATCGGCGAGGAGATCATCGAAAGCTATAACCTCACAGTTAAGGCTGGCGACAAGGAACTCTTCAACCAGGATATCGAGGAGCCTCTGGCAATGTTCGAGAGCAAGACATTCGACATCGACTACGAGACAACTATCTTCGACGAGGCTGGCGACGTAACAATCACCGCTAAAGTAACTCCAGAGGTTGACCTCGACGAGACCGACAACACTGCAGAAACCATCATCACCATCAAGCAGTCTTCTGCTGCTGGTCCTGAGAACGTTACCGCACAGGTAGAGGAAGACGGCAAGACCGTTGACGTAGCATGGAGCGCTCCAAGCACTTCTACCGAAGAGGCAACTGAGGACTTCGAGGATCAGTCCACATTCGCTCCATTCAGCCTTGGTGGTATCACAGCAGAGAACCATAATGGTGCTTTCGGTGAATGGACACTTTATGATGGAAACGGTATCACCGTCTATGGATTCCAAAATGTTTCATTCGAAAACTCTGGCAGTCCTTCAGCATGGGCAGTCTTCAATCCTGCAGAGGCTGGCGGCAGTTTCGCAACGAATTATTCCGCACATAGCGGCGAGCAATTCCTGTGGTCGTTCTGCCCTGCAGACGAAAACGGAACACCTGCTACCGATCACTGGCTGATTTCACCATCTCTGCCAGGAACTGCACAGACCATCAAGTTCTATGCTAAGCAGATTTCTTCTATTAACTCGTCAGACCAAAACTTCTATGGATTCGAGACGTTTGAGGTTCTGGCTTCAAGCACAGACAACAAGCCAGAGAGTTTCACAAAGGTTGCTGACTACCAAATTAGTTCTGCTGATTGGGCAGAGTTCACTGCAGACCTGCCAGCAGGTACTACTTACTTTGCAATCCGTCACAACTCTACCGATATATTCGGATTGCTTCTCGACGACATCACCTACACAAGAGGCGGTGGCGAGATTGACCACTACAACATCTATGTTGACGGTGAACTCGTTGACAGCACCGATGGCACAACCATCAATGTTGAAATCGACGAGAGCGGTGAGCACACAGTTTCTGTAACTGCTGTTTACACCAACGGTACAGAGTCTGCTCCAGTATCTGCAGATCCTGTGACAACAACAGCAATCGACAAGGTAACTGTTGACGGCAAGCCAGTTGACATCTACTCTATCGACGGTAAACTCATCCGCAAGCAGGCTACAACCCTCGAGGGTCTGAGAGGCATCTATGTCATCAACGACAAGAAGGTGATTATCAAATAAGTAAGAGTCAGAAAGACTGAAAACTTAAAATATTAAACGAAATCCGCTGTTTTAGTTAAGAAACAGCGGATTTTGTTTGTTATTTACATTTCTTTTATTACCTTTGCAAGCAAATAATAACAGAATAAATATTTATATGCGAAAAAACTACAAGACAACATTGTTCATCGGTCTTGCACTGCTATTTTCCATTAGTCTCGTTGCAAAACCAAGAACAAAGGCAGAGATGATGTCTCTCGCCAAAAAAGCCATTAACGCTAATCGTTCAAAGATGCACAAGGCACCACGCACAGGCGAGGTGAAGGAACTGAAACGCATGGAGGCAACAACAGTGATGGGATATGAGGACGGCGGTTTCGCCGTCATCTCTACCGACGACCTGCTGCCCGAGGTGCTGGGCTACAGCGACACCAAGTTCGACGCGAACACAAAGAACGAAAACCTGAAGTGGTGGATGGAAGCCATCGAGGCTGCCGGAAAGCACTATGTTTCAAAAGGTATCAAGAGAACTCCAGTGGCTCCCGACCCTGCTCTCTACGAGCCGGCGGTTCCCACAATGTGTACAACGAAATGGGACCAGGCAGTGCCTTATAACAACTACTGCCCGCCAGGAGTCTTCTCAGGCGGAGGTGACGGTCACGACTATGGCAACGACACTGAACGCTGCGTTGTGGGATGCGTGGCAACGGCTATGGCACAGGTGCTGGCTCACAACAAGTATCCTACCACTGGCATCGGCACCCACTCGGTAGAAGTGCAACAGGAAGGCGGTACAGGAACATACACCGTGAACTTCGAGGAGGCATTCTATGACTATGACAATATGCTCGACCAATATCTCCCCGGACAATACAACGAGGAGCAGGCAAAGGCTGTGGCACTTCTCTCCTATCACTGCGGTGTTGCCTCAGACATGGAGTATGCCACAGACGGTTCGGGAACTTATACCAATAAGGCTGCCGACGGACTGCGCCGTAACTTCGGCATCGAGACTGCCACATTCTACGACCGCAACGATTCTGGACTCTCTACAGAGGAGTGGATGGGACTCATCTTCAAGGAACTGAGCGAGGGTCGCCCCTTGATGTACGGCGGTGTATCCTCTAGTTGGATGGGCTCTGTGGGACATGAGTTTGTATTCGACGGATATGACGAAAACGGACTGGTAAGTGTTAACTGGGGATGGAGCGGCGATGGCGACGGCTATTATGACGTTGACCTGCTCGATGTTGACAGTTATGAGTGGAAGTATTATCAGGACATGGTCATCGGCATAGAAGGCGGTGCTCCTGTTGACCTTCAGCAGAAGGACATCGCCATGACTTCCGCAGGAACACTGTCAGCCCAGATAGCAGAGGAAGACCGCCTCGTGACTGGCGAGTTGAAGATTACTGGCGACATCAACAGTAGCGACCTCAAACTGCTGCGCGAGATGGCTGGTGTTGACAGCGAAGGAAACAAGACCAAGGGCAAGATGTTCTCGCTCGACCTCTCTGAGGCACGCATCGTGGCTGGTGGCAACCCATACCTCATGGAGAATGGCACTGCCTATACCACTGCCGACGACGAACTGCCTTACAAGGCATTCTATATGGCAAGCAACCTGCGCTCGCTGAAGTTGCCTAAGACAATAAAGAACTACGGCGACGGCGCACTGGCTCTGCTCAACCGCTTGACTGAACTGGGAATGCCAGAAACTGCCGAAGGACAGAGTTACACCGTTACAGACAATGCAATCTTCTCTAACGACGGCACAGAACTCATAGCAATGACACCGGTAGCAAAAGGTGAATATGTGATTCCAAACACCGTTACCAAGGTTCATCCATACGCTATGGCAGGATGCTCTAAGTTGACTAAAGTCACCGTTCCTGCAACAGTTACCGAAATGGGACGCGAGGCAATGCACAACTGCTCTGGTCTGACGCAACTGCGCTCAGAGGGCCGCACACCGCCGACAGTGGGTGCATCGGCATTCGACGGCATAAGCCACTCTTCATGCAAACTGTATGTACCGGCAGGAACGAAAGACCTATATAGCAAGGCGTATGGCTGGAAGGACTTCCTCAACATAAAAGAGTATGGCACAACCATTAAGCCACGCAATGCTACACGCAAGTACGGCGCAGAGAACCCGTCGTTCGGCTATCAACTCTACGGTGACTTCGTATCAGGAACACCAGAGATTTATACCGATGCTACACCTGAATCTCCTGTAGGAAGATACCCAATATACGTTTCGGCTGGTACCATCGATGCTCCCGACGTAACGTTCGAGGAAGGTTATCTCATCATTACCGGTGCAACACTCATCGCTACCGTCGAGGATGCCACACGCAAGCAATATGAGGATGACCCAGAGTTTGTTATCCACTATGAGGGATTCGTTAACGGAGAAGACGAGAGTGTCCTCACTACCCTGCCTACCGTTACCAGCAACGCGACATTCGATAGCCCAGAGGGCGAATATGTTCTTACAGCAAGCGGCGGCGAGGCACAGAACTACAAGATTAAGTATGTTGCAGGAAAACTGACTATCGCCGGTGTTGCCGATGTTAATGACATCAAGGGCATCAGTATCAGCAACAACGAGCCACACAACATCTATAATGTTCAAGGCCAATTGGTACGCCGCAACGCAACATCTCTCAGCGACCTGCCTGCAGGTATTTATATCATCGAAGGCAAGAAAGTCATTGTTGAGCGGTAATTAACGCTGAATGCTGAGCGAGATTAGTTTCAGCAATGCGAAATAAAATCAGGTCCTGGCAGTTTGCCAAGACCTGATTTGTTTTTTGTAATTTAACGTGAGTTCGATGAATTCAGAATAACGAAAGCTGTGTGTCTAATGTTCTTTGAACATTGATGCACGGCTTTTTGGGGAAACAACAATATGCGGCCAACGCTCCGAGCATGTTAACGACGAAGTTCTCAAAGCATCTGTGTCTGGAGTGCTCCACCTGAGCAATGTTCTTCAGCTCGTCATTGATGGTCTCGATGATGGCCCTCTTCCTGAGCAGCAGTTTGTCAGAGACGCTCATCAGCGCGCCT